>Ga0315914_1005129_pt1 | contig 19225 bp, 11 predicted proteins | sample MpolenodulesMG_FD_203920 | JGI IMG/M metagenome (GOLD analysis project Ga0315914, IMG submission 203920) | Medicago polymorpha root nodule microbial communities from Los Angeles, California, United States - elongated nodules | ecosystem: Host-associated > Plants > Roots > Nodule | place: USA... | reverse complement strand
ATAAGTGGCTATCTTAAAATAATGTAGACAATTTGTCAAAAAATTTAGTCATGCATTAAGGTTCACTTATTACATGTTCATATTCATTTACAAAATGATAATGATAACACCCATATAATCCACATTGCAAGTTATTAACTTTACATTATGTCTCCGTTTGTAAAAAAAAAAACTTTACATTAGGTCTCCAAAAAGTCTAATCTATAGCCCCAATTTTCTGCAAGAATTGAAAGAATCATGTGTGGGTTGTGCTAATAGAAATTAATAGGTGGTTAGTGGATTTTTGATAATGTGATAGTGAAAAACGAAAAAGGGATTTAATGGTTTGTTAAAAAGGGCATTTGATATTGGATATCAATTAATGAAAACAAAATTAATCAAGAAAACTGTTAGTGGCTTAGTGGTCAAAATGTTGAAAGGAAACCATTAGATCTCATGTTCGAGACTATCTAACATTTAGATATATAAAAATGAGAAGTTTCATCCCTAAGTTGCTTAACTCACAAATATAATTTCTCTCTCTTCTATATTTCTTGTGGACTCTCCCATTTTTACACTTTTAAATGCATAAAATTAATATTATAATCCTATTGAACTGAAGTTTATTAAATTAGCAACTTTGACTAAATCTATAAAACTCAAAATTTTATGTGGCACACCAAAACAATATTTTCTTGTTAATTAAATGTGAAATGAACCCTTTTCAGATACCATATACTTATATGATTTTTCCCAATTGCCTCCGTTATAGATCTAAAATGCGTATTGCTAAGGGCCAAGACAAAGTCAATAATGCAAATGCAAGAGATGACAAGTTGGGCTTGTGCTAAAAATAGACTGATTAACGAACCCCACATAGTTGTTTGCTTCCAGCACGCTTAAGACAGAGAGAGAGAGAGAGAGAGAGTGAACTGTGAAGGGAACTTTGCCACCTTCCAAATGATGCTATCGAAATGTGTGTAAGTGATATAAAATACTTGGAGGCATAATTACACCACTAATTGCTTCCACATGCATGCTTTGATGTGTGAGCTTCAAAAGAAGCAAAAGCAACTTAGAATGCTCTATTTAACCTATCCATCCTCTCAAATCATTTTAGGAGTTAATACAAATTTTCCCCACATCTATTATGTTTGTTCTTTTTGCATGTATGGATAGTTTTTTCTTTCCTTTTCTAAAGTTTAATAGAGATGCACACAATCGTCATCAAATGATAATTCATCGTATTATCGCATATACCTAGATTTTCTTAAACATCGGTGTAGAGTTAGTTTACATATTGAAAGTGTATATATGTTCCCTTTATTTAAACAAAAATTATATCAATCCATAAAAACAAACATAAAAAATGTGGAAAAAAATGAAAATAACTCCCAAAATGATTTGAGAGGATGCCCTCTTTCTAAGTATTTCCACCTTGAGCCAATCAACTTTTTTGTTGTTGTTCATTACCGTAAAATAAACAAGGCAAGGAAACTACTATTCACACGCATGGGTCACTTTAATTTTAGATTCCATCAGTACTAGTACTATACTACATCCTTTGGCATGGATCTATCCTCTATAAAAGGGCGTGAGATGATACAAAAGAATGGTCACCTAATTTTCTCCATACCCAAATGGTAACAAATTGGGTGTGTCTGTGCTAAATGTTTCTCATATTGAGGCATTCCGCAAAGTTGTTTGGGGTGGGACTTCAGTGACTTTGTGTTGAGTGACTTTGTGTTGGGTGACTTTGGTAACTTTAGTGTATTTTAGAGGAAAGATAGTAATGATTGAATAATTAAAATAAATTATTTTGATGAGAGAGAATTATTAGTTAGAAGTGAGATAAAGACAAAGACACCCAAAGGCACCGAAGCCAAAGGCACCCAAGTGCTACCCAGATGTTTGATACCATATTTCAAAAGTAACATTTATGCTCTTCGATATGATCGATCTCCAGCTAGCTAAATTAGTGTGGTTATGGCACGGCCATAAACTTTGTAGGAGTAGTTTACAATCACCTTGGTTTGCACGCTAAACAAGTTATTCGAATTGTGAAGAAACTTGATTGCTCATTTCTGGTTGAGTCTACAAAGGTGACGAATAAAGAGCTATATATATTGACTATATTGGTCACACCATAGCAAACTCCTTGTACTCGTTTGATGTGAAAACTTAATCATCAAATTAATTTTGATTGTGTTATGAAACTTCTCAAAACATGAGTAGAGATGCACAAGAGAATATTGTATTATGCTCTTCAATTACAATGAGAGTCATGTTTATAGGAATTACAATGGGTCTGTAATATATGGATCAATTGTTAACCTCGCCAACCTATTAAATTGAACACAAAGAGACACCTCAACTCAACAATCCAATGGTCGTCCCAAAAATAAGAATTCTCCCCATTACCCACAAACTTAACTAAGTGATTTTCAAACTAAATTGTGATTCCACTAATAAACGCTAATGAATATTTTTGCGTCATCACCTTCCTTCTCCAACCCCAACCCTAAGCATCAACCCCACCATCACTAATTTTGATTGGATGTTTGCAAAAAAAAAATTATATAGTAAATATGAATCAAACTCAATTAGCATTATCCTCTAAAACAAGCCTCAATTATCATTGGGTTTAATAACTATAAAGTGGCTCTGTGAATAAATATCACAAAAATGTATAATTATATTTAATCATCTTATCTTGTAGGTGTATAAATAATATAGGCAAAATTACATTCGTCGTCCTTTTAACTTAATTTTAGATAACGATTTTGTCATTTATCGTTTTTCAATCCATTTAACATTAAAAACTCATCGAAATAAAACCATATATATGAATCTTAAAAAAATTCATATGCAAATTGATCAAAAGGAAAAAAATGACATGAAAAAAAATATGATGAAATCATTACTTAAAATTAAGTTAAAGAACGTCTCTGTTTTTACTGTATCAAGATAGCGCAATATAATATCATAGAAAAGATAGTGAAATATGACTAGATACCTTCCTAAAAATTGTTTACAATACCTCCAGTGTTATCAAACCAATTAATTATAATTTATCTTTTGACAAATTAATCATAATCTCTCAATCAAATAGAGAACAAGTTCCCTATATTTTATTAAGTTATACACTTATAGGAACCAAGCAATTGAGTAATTCCTGTATATAGACAATATTGCTTTTCAAAATAGTAATTACATTTATCTTTTCCTTTTTCCTTCATAATATAAAATTAAAATGAGACGTCTTTCCTCTAAATTCAATTGTTTTTACAAACTTCTGTCTTCCTTTTTTCTATAAATTTACAAGATATAATTATTTTATGGTACGATAACATTTTCGATAAAACAAGGATGGGTGATAGTTGAAATTGTGTAAGTATCTGTAGGAGCTATGTTTGCGTGAATATCAATTCACATCATATCGAGCATCTCAATCATCCAATGTGGCCATATGTATATTTCCAATAGTACAATTTCTGATATGGCCAAAATAAATCAGTGTCCACAGTACCAACGGGGTTTAATCTAGCAGAAGATGTTAGAATCTCCTGCAACATAACAAACTAAAGTTGAATTTTAGCTGAAAATATACTTACATTTAATGTTTGATAATGTTGGAACATTAGTGTGATGTTGAAAAATAAATTGAAAGATTAAACACCAAGTAATTATACTTTGATTTAATGTTGTGTGAATTGAAAAAATAGAGTGTGGCGGTCCCACATAAAATAGAACACACACATTAGCAGTGTTTAAATTGCGGTATTTAATTTTAAACACTTGATAATGATAAAAAATAATAGTAATTATTATTTTTATTCGAGAATATCACTTCCCATAAATTTAGTTTAGTTTATGGTGGTTGCGATAAGAATAAGAATTTAATTAAATTTCTTATATTTCCTTCATTCAAATCCAATAGTTTGTTTCCTCCACTTTTGTGAATTTGTTTCTTTTGATTCTATCCACAAGTGTTGTTGAACTGATTAATAGATAAACTCCATTTTAATCTTATCCATTAGAGTAACTGCTGTCGCAATTTTTGCTAAAACAATTATAGAATCTTTAAATAAATAGAGGACTCCACTCAGTTCAAAATACACACCAAAGAGTTTCATTGAGTTGTCGGAAACTCTTTCTCTCTTCTCCCTTTCTTGACGTGTTGACGAGTCTTTCCTCTCTTCATCTCCTTTTCTCTGTCCCTTCAAAATTAAGAGTGTTCTTAAGACCATAGTCCCTTTTCAGTTTAATGTTCCTTCGAAATGAAGAATGATCTTAAAACATAGTCTCTTCGATAATATAAGTCCCTTCGGAGTAAAGAGTACTATTAAGATCATAGTCCTTTTTGGAATAATAGTGTCCCGTCGAAATTAAGAATGATATTAACGTATATAAATATTCTTTCAATATTTTAATTGAGGAGAAATTAAAAAGTGGAAATGGTGGTATCACCATATTTGAGTGGTCGTAGTGTCATATTGATACTTTAGAGAAATTAAAGTTAGAATGGTGGTAACACCATATTTGAGTGGTCTCAACACCATAACAGAGTGGTAACAATACCATATTAAAGTGGTTTCAGTATTAAGGAGTGGTCTTAGTACCATATTTGAAGGTGTAAATCTCGAACGGTTTTCTACAGTGCAGTAGTTAACCGCACATTTGTAGCTGAGCTTGTTTTATCCTGGAGGCGGCGTGGTTGATAGTCTGTCTTGCACAATTTTGGGCAGTGCCACGAAACGTCTTAAAGAGAGCGACCTGGTCGTAACTCAACCTAGTAACAACTTCGGTAGATAATAGAATTTGAAAATCTAAATACAACAGTTTGAAAATCCAAAAACAACAATTTTAAGACGTTTCTAACTGCTATGTCTACCGAAGAAGTTACTTATTGAGGTTCAGTTGTCCCTAAATACGTTAAGGATAAATCAAGTTATAGAAACACATATTTGGATTGAAACAATAAAGTGATTGTTGTTATAACAACAACACTAAGATATTCACATATGCGACTTTGAAATTTATTTTAAAAAATTCAAAACCGCACTGTGAATAAATAACTTTAATGATTAAAGAGAATAGAACCCTCATGCATTGCTGCATCGTCCTTAATTTTCTACTTCACCTTTGACAAAGACAGATATTTAGCGTAACATAGTGCTGATCGAGTAGGATAAAATTAACTGTCAAGGATCGGAAAATTTAGCTCAGTGCAATAACAAATGAAAAGGACGTAAGGTTTTATTTGAAAATTGAGTGTACCTGGTTAGAAGCATTGTGTGCCTACTCTACCAAAAAAAAAATTGCTTCAGTTCAGCACATGAACTAACTAATTTACTTTTGGTAAATTAAAGGAAGCACATATATTTATGTTATTGATTATAACTATTAGCTGGAGCACCAATTTTTGGTAGACAGATATAAACTCGAGCGCTCAATTATTTTAGGATGTTAATCCTATAAGAACATGTCTAGTGACTTGCCTCTATGCATTCTTATTAGAAAAGATTGCGCTTCGATGATATGATAAAAATTAAATTCTCCTTCTATTTTATTAATTGTATGATTTTAATATTTGACTCGTAAACAAGAGTTTAATTGTAAACTTGAGTAACTTGGATTTAATTCGAATGTTATATGATTAGACAATTTTATTTATTGCAGTAAAAATATATTAACTAAAAGTTCATATAAATCAGAATTTAGAGAATATGAATCTCTAAAATTATGATGTGTGCCAACTTGATGGCACATAAAACTAGAAATGATAAAATGATATTTTATCATATTTATTGGTGACTGTGGATTTTGAAAAAATAAAATTGATTTACTTGATATGTTCAATTTTTATAACGAAAATTGAAATTTATGTTGGATAGAGTACCCCCAAATCTAAGAACAAAAAGTCTAATTAAGAAATATTTGAAGAAAAGACATCCCAACTTGTCTTATTTTTTGAACTTGGGATTGTATGGACTATATTTATATTTTGGACCCCAAGAGAGTTTAACTACGAGCCTATGAATGTGTATTCATTGGATATGCTATAAATAACGAAACATATAGTTTTCATGACCTAAATGCTAAAGTGATCATAGATTTAAAAGATGTCGATTTCTATGTAAATATTTACCCCTTTAATTAAAGAATAGTGGGGGCTCTAGTGGGAGCACGACATTAGTAGGGGCAAAATAAATTCCCTTTTAAAAATTATGAACTAATGGGGGCACTATATCTGATCACATTCCAGTAATCAGAAATAGTCATGAAAATATCGCACGGGATGTTATAGAACCTCGAAGAGGTAAGAAAACAAGAATTGCTAAAGTGTATGAACTTGGTTTATATATTGGAAGAAGATCCATTAAGCCTTAAAAAAGCTATATCCTTAATGGATGCTGAATTATGGCAAGAAGCAATAAACGAGGAAATGGATTTTCTAGAATCTAACAAAACATGACACTTGATTGACTTGCCTTATAGTTGGAAAACCAATCGGTTGTATTTGAATTTTGGAAACGGAAACTAAAACCTGATGGTACGGTTGATGAATACAAGGCTATCCTTGTAGTCAAAGGTTTTAGGAGAAAAATATAGACTTCTTCCATACTCGTTCATCAGTCACTAGAATCATATCCATAAGAGTACTAGTCTCTCTAGCCGCCGTTCATAACTCGATAATACTCCAAATGAATGTGAAAGTTGCTTTCTTATGGTGAATTAGAAGAAGAAATCTATATGGAACAACCTACAAATTTTTGTGATTCATGGAAAAGAAAACAAGGTATGTAAGTTAGATAATTCTGTGAGGTATAAAATAAACTCTTAAGGAATGACATGACAAATTTGACATTCTAATGCTATCGAATGAGTATAAAGTGAACGAATGTGACAAATTATATTTGCACGATCATATTTCTCTATGAAGACGACTTGCTCATATTTGGTTTAAAAATTCATGTTATGAATTATGTGAAATTATTATTTATCAAACAACATTGATAAAAAAAAAACTAGACAACGTTGAAGTAATTCTTGGTTTCAAGATTACTAGATCAAAAAGAGAACTTTTTTGATGAAACTCACAAAGTTGACAAGATCTTAAGGAAATGTTATTATCTGAGCGTAAACTTGCAAACATATATTATGATCCAAGTGTAAGAACACTTGAGATGGAGTTAAACAAACAAAATATGCGAGCATCATTGGCAATCCTTAGGTAAGTCATTGAATGTATTAGACACGACATTGCTGATGTCGTGAAACTCTTGTGCAAGTTTACTAGTATACGGATGAGAAGCATTGTCATGCTATTGAAAGAGTCATGAGGTGCCTTAAGAAAACTATGACTCTAGGATTACATTATTAGGAGTAGCCTATTGTACTTGAATGGTACAAGATACAAAATAGAACATCCTTCATATGAGTCTTAAAGCGACCAGTGACTGCACATTGAGCATCACTGTAGGAGTTGTTTGTTGAAACAAATGATATTGACTTAGTCCACTATGGAATGTATCTCGGATGAGAACACTGGAGAAAACTAGTGAAGAAGCAAGTTGATAAGATACTTGCTAGTTGAGAACCCTTAGTGGGTGAAACCGTTGTCCGAAGTGTTAATTTATTGTGATAGTCTGCAGCTATTACAAAATTGAGAATCGTTACCACAACGGTAAGAGACGATAATTAAGGCACAAACACAGAATAATTAGAGAGCTCTAAAAGGAACGATTAAAGTATATCGTGCACGTACTGATGAAGAATTAGTCCATTCTTTGACGAAAGGAATTACTAGAAAGAAAGTCTTAAACACATCCAACAAGATGGGACTAATGCCCAAAGGTCACAAGTGATGGTAACCCGACCTACATGACTGGAGATCCCAAGAAATAGGTTCAATGGGTAATAACAAGCCATGAGTGATAGAACTTGCTATGAGAAAATTAAGAAAGCATGAATCTTGCAGCGACAAAAGGATGAGATAATAGAAACTCTTAATGAGATCTATACTCTATGTTGAGTGGAGTACACAGCTACAGGAGTACTCTTAATAGACTCACCTATACGAATGTGGAACTTGAGGCTGGTTCCTATGGGATTCGGGGCAGAATACCTAGAGCGTTCGTTAAAACTAGGATATACGTGCAGGGCCATAAACGCACGGACTTTTAGAATACACCTTAGGAAAAGGTTTGTGTGCGGGTTCTATGTCTAAGATAGAGTTCAATGTTGTAAGCAACTCTTGTAAATCGGAATATTATCCGCTATGCAAAGGTTCAAGTTCTAGGCGACACCTCTGTTTGTTAGCAGCCTTATAGAAACGTTTTGACGTTATTATTGAAACCATTTTTTAAATTCATGTGGGGGATTGTTGGAACATTAGTGTGATGTTGGAAAATAAATTGAAAGATTAAACACCAAATAATTATACTTTGATCTAATGTTGTGTGAATTAAAAAATAGAGTGTGGGGGTCCCACATAAAATAGAACGCACATTAGCAGTGTTTAAATCACGGTATTTAATTTTAAATACTTGATAATGATAAAAATAATAATTATTATTATTTTTATTCGAGAATATCACTTCCCATAAATTTAGTTTAGTTTATGGTGGTTGCGATAAGAATAAGAATTTAATTAAATTTCTTATATTTCCTTCATTCAAATCCAATAGTTTGTTTCCTCCACTTTTATGGATTTGTTTCTTTTGATTCTATCCACAAGTGTTGTTGAACTGATTAATGGATAAACTCCATTTTAATCTTATCCATTAGAGTAACTGCTGTCGCAATTTTTGCTAAAACAGTTATAGAATCTCTAAATAAATAGAGAACTCCACTCAGTTCAAAATACACACCAAAGAGTTTCATTGAGTTATCTCGAACTCTTTCTCTCTTCTCCCTTTCTTGACGTGTTGACGAGTCTTTCTTCTCTTCATCTCCTTTTCTCTACCCCTTCGAAATTAAGAGTGTTCTGAAGACCATAGTCCTTTTTCGGTTTAATGTCCCTTAGGAATTAAGAATGGTCTTAAAACACAGTCCTTTCAATAATATAAGTCCCTTCGGAATAAAGAGTACTATTAAGATCATAGTCCCTTTTTGGAATAATAGCGTCCCGTCGAAATTATGAATGATATTAACGTATATAAATATTCTTTCAATATTTTAATTGAGGAGAAATTAAAAAGTGGAAATGGTGGTATCACCATATTTGAGTGGTCGTAGTGCCATATTGATACTTTGGAGAAAAGTTAGAGTGGTGGTAACACCATATTTGAGTGGTCTCAACACCATAACACAGTGATAACAATACCATATTAAAGTGGTTTCAGTATTAAGGAGTGGTATTAGTACCATATTTGAAGGTGTAAATCTCGAACGGTTTTCTACAGTGCAGTAGTTAACCACACAGTTATTGCTGGACTTGTTTTATCCTGGAGGCGGCGTGGTTGATAGTCTGTCTTGCACAATTTTGGGCAGTGTCTGATGTAGCATTTTTACGTATATCAAAAGTAAGTATTTATGTATCGTCTCCTCAGGGACTAGTGCGATATCATGGATTGTTCGACATCAATTACCATTTTAAGTTGAAAGAGTAATTTGTTTGTTTGTTTGTTTAAAAACCTAAATATCTACGTTATAAAATTAAAACTTTAGATTGATAGGGCGTAAAGCTTGTTAGGATTAGAGTTCCTTAATCAAGCGTCACACGTAACCTAATGCATGATAGTGCTTTTTTCATTTGATATTACCACGTATCCCTCGTCAATATCATTCGTGTCCAAATAATATGTTGACTTCAATTGTACCGTTTAATCGTCGATGTCTCGCACCATTAAACGATCCAAGAGTCGTTCCTATCATTCAATCGATGATTTCTCAATCTCTTGAATGATAGAAAGGCATTAAGATCGGATACAAAGAGTGGTTATCTAAACATCAATTCCATGTCTAGAACTTATGTTTGATAGAGGATTAATCTAAACCTAGATTCAAGAGTATTTTTCAATCACAATTAAATCAAACATGAACAATAAATTGCAGGAATAATCTCAATACCAAATCAAATGCTAGAACCATACATTTATAGATCAATTGATTACATGATAAACTTAGATCAAGTACCTATAATCCCAACAATGAAGATTTAGCTTCTCATTGTCATGGAAGCCTTGCAAGAATGAATTGAAAGGAAAATATTCAATACAACTTTGTGATTTCTCACCAAAATGGAAGAATCAAGACTTCTATCACTCTCACTCTATGAAGACCAAGCCCTATCTCTCTCTCTGAGTATCTAAGTATATTTTTCTATCAAAATAAAAGCATGCCTTCAGAAATGATCAAGAACTCTATTTATAAGCTTTCCCATATGCATCAACTTGCCTCGCGAGTTCTTCTTGCTCGCCATGGCGAGCAAAGGTTTCTTCCCCATTGGGTTTGTGCCACGTTATTCTGGGGAGGTTTAACCGCCCTTGCTCCCCTCCCAAGTGACTTCACTCGCCATGGCGAGTAAAACCATGCTCCTGCCTATTTTTTTCCTTTGGTAACTCGCCATGGCGAGTTGAAGGCGAGCTGGTGGTGAGCAAACATGCCTCTCTGCCTATTTTTCTCTTTGTTAACTCGCCATGGCGAGTTGGGCTACTTGGGAGGCGAGCAAACATGTGGTTCTGCCTATTTTTGCCTTGTTGCACTTTGTTGCTTGTTTTCCATCTTTACTCAGTGCCTTGAGTAACTTTCCTGCAAAATTAGGTAGAGCAAGATAGGTAAAGCATAAGATGATTAAAATCAATTATCTCTCAGCTTTTTCCTGAATAACTTGCAAAACAAGTTATAAAAGTGCTATAAATCTTTATTAGAATTACTACTTCCTGGCACTTATCAGTGTCACGAAACGTCTTAAAGAGAGCGACTTGGTCGTGACTCAACCTAGTAACAACTTCGGTAGATAATAGAATTTGGAAATCCAAATACAACAGTTTGGAAATCCAAAAACAACAGATAATACATAGAATAAGACTGTCTTTAGAGAAAGAGACCCTAAAAATACTAGGACAAAAAAAAAATAGCGTCGATCATCATTAAATTATAAGTGGCGTATATGAAAAAATCTACTAGAAATTTTACTTTACAAAGTATTAATATGTTTGGAAAAGGATGACGAAGACCATCACTAAGCACAAAGAACAAAGAAAGAAAAAAACACTAAAAGCCTCTAGAAATCACGACAATGCTCGTGTGGTTTTTTTATTAAATGAGAATGTTCGTATCAACAAACAACAGAGGGAGGGAGAAAGAAAAAAAAAAATCAGAAATTTAACTAGAATTATCCATATGTAAATCATAATTGGCTAAATTAGCAACTATTCTGTTGACTTCACAAAAAATATGAGACAATAAGTAATGATTATCTCATTAACTAGCAAGAAACAATGATACCCAAGGCTACACTCATTTAACACCAATCCCAAATTCACCTTCTAATCAAATTCTATATCAATGGCTCTAAATCTAGAGCCTCAACCAAAGATGTTCTTACTCCTCCTGTCCTATATATAAGAATGGATTTTTTTTAGGTACATTGAATAATTAATGTATATCGTTTACAATAAAGACCATATACATTAATTGTTAAATGTGTCTAAAAAAAAAAATCTTTTCTTATATATAGGATCGAAAAGAGTATGTAAGAATCTAAAAGACAGAGATAAGAACCTAAAAGATGGTTACTATGTAGGCCCTCTGTATTGACATTTCTATTTTAACACGAAAAATATAATTAAATAGTCGATTTTTCGTGTCATTAATTAGTAGAAACTCTAGTTATGTTATCAATTAGTTGATTTATCAAACCTTGATTTGAGCGAAAAATAACATATGACGCATTTTTTATATAATTCAAACACATGCAAGCCAAATGATGATTAACTTCTCAACTAACAAAGTCTCATCTCTATTCTATGCAAAACTATTGTCTTTTTCCAATACACCCTCTCAAGTTCAATATTATTGGACTAAGCTCTAGAATAAATACTAGGTTTTTACAATCCAAATAATTATAATCAAAATATTGTATTTTCAACTACATCATGATTTAAATGTAACCAAAAATAGGCAGGAGAAAAATATTTGTCAATTGCCTAATTGATACACAACATATGTCCGCCAGAACGAAGATAAATGGTTAATTATTTCAGCAAGTGATGCACCCACCGAATTATGTAGTTGGGCACATTTAGTATAATGAAAAAGATTGAATATAATAGCGACACTTACAAACAAACCAAAATCACATAAACTTCTTAGATATTATAAGTAGAGTTGAACTTTTTAACACTAAAATTGACAACAACGAAAATGGAGGGAGAGGAGTTAGGTAGCGTATGAAGGACCAATTATTTTCTTTGCCGTGAAAATTGCCTAGTGGACCGTATTTGTGGTACATACATACTGATTTGTGTTGTGGGCTCCTTAGTTGTGCTCTCCTCTACCAATTGAGATTCAGCTTTTCAACCTTATATAATAGAGCAAATTAACCATCACTGATGTGGACTGCAATACATGGGGATAAGGCTGAAAGTTGTCGAGTACATATCTATTTTTTTCTAAGAGGAAACTAAGATGGGAAAAAAAGATAATGTATCATACCAACCAAATAAAATGGTCGATACTTGTTCTTGTGAGATTTGGTTAGACTCCATAAGATGGGGTATGGCTAATGGCTCCCATTTAACACTTTGCTCTTTGGTGTGTCCACCACCTACTCTCACCACTAAATTTTTAGTTTTAATAGCGCCACTTCAATTGCGCTTTGTTTAAAACGCTATTAAAAATGAATTATCACAAACCTTAATTAGCGCTTTGTTGTAGATGTTTTTTGTCGGTATCTTATTATGATACTTTTTGTTGTAGATGTAATTTAAAAAAGAAAATAGGGAACTTTTATTAGTGTTTTTCTGAAAGCGCTATTAACGGGAGGATAATTAAGATAGAGCTTTCTAGAAAACGCTAAGAAACATCAGTTTAAAAATAGCACAAAAATAAGACTATATTAGTGTTTTTTTGAAAGCGCTATCGAAACACTGCTATTTAACAGCTTTTTAAACGCGCTATTGTAGGGTTCTGACCTATAGCAGCGGTGGCTTTCTTAACGCTTCACAAGCGCTATGAACTGCTCAAATGTATTAAATAGGGTATTTTGTAGTAGTGTCTTTCATTCTGCTATATGTTTATGCTATATCCACACATAGCCTATGGCCTTTGTGTGAACTAGTACATACTAGGCTTAATTACACTTTTGCCTCCTTAAGTTTTCCAAAGTTGTGATTTTGGCCCCCTAAAAAAACAACTTTTTTCAAACCCTCTAAGTTTACTTTCTGTTGCAATTTTAGCCCATCATGGCAATTTTAGCCCCCTAAGTTTACTTTCCAGACCCCCAAATTTCGAGTCAAAAAGTAAACTTATGGGGCTAGAATTGCAATGAAGGGCTAAAATTGCAACAGATAGTAAACTTAGGGGGCTTGAAAAAAGTTGTTTTTTGTAGAGGCCAAGATCACAACTTTGAAAAACTTAGGGAGGCAAAAGTGTAATTAAACCTAAATACTGTACATTTATAATTATAAACACACCATACTACATAAAAGTACATAATTCTCTTTTTAATGTGATGGATTGACGTTAGTTAATACTTTTATATGCAAAAGTGACACTGATTTATTATGTGTGGGATAATATGGGTCGGATTAGATCAAACTAGGGATATAATCCGTGCAACGATCAATTTTTTTTATAAGTTTATTGGAAACGACAATTTTGATAGTTTTATTGAATTATTATTTTTTTAAAAACATCAATATTAAAATAGTTTTAAACTTTTTTCATCGTAAAGTGAAAGAGGTATTTAAAAAAAATTGACACTGATAACATATCATTCACGTGTATACAGAGATCAACAAAAATGCAATATATTTTTCTTATTTTATCCTTCTATTCCATTCACATGTGTATAGAAATCAACAAAAGTGCAATAAAAGTTCATTCAGGGACACTCGATAAAACAAAAGTGCAATAAAAATTTCTTATTTTATTCATCAAATATTCCTTTGTTTAGTTTATATCACCTCAAGATTTTTCTTATTTTCTCTTTATTTTATATTTTTTTATTTTAGAAAAAAAATTAGAATTAGCTATTGTCAAAATTTTATTCTAACTCGACTCAGTGAGATTGTTTTATTCTAACTCAAGATTCCTTTTTCATATGTACCACACAATAAGACATCATGATTTCTAGTAAAAAAAAAACTATCATCATTCCCTTTAATTCTTTTTAAAATAAATAATTTTTTATTAAAATTTTAATATGATTTTTATAATTATTTAATTTAATTTTAGTACCGATTATCGAATACCAAATAATTTTATTAAAATAAAAATATTGTATCTATGAATCATATTAAATTGATTATGATCACCACTAAAACTTTCTTATTAGTTGATGTCTTATTTCAACATTCCTTTGCCGGGTCTATAATAATACGTATGATCCCTATTTTAACCGCATTATTTAAATAAAATTGCACTAAGTGTTAATTTAATTTGTATTGTAGTTGATGGTTTAATTTTTTTTTCGTTGAATCCTTTTTCTTAATAAATTATCTTAATCTTTATTCACAATAAAATTTAACTTTTATTGTATAAATTCAATTGATGTTTTTTTTAAAAGGCAAAATAGAATATATTAATCAAAGCAAAATAGAATATATAAATTCAACTAAAGTTTTCCCTAAGAAAATTTTGTATAATTTCGATCATATTTTTCACTTTTCTCGTTATCCCTCAGTCTCTTCATGTAATTAAAGTAATAAAAAAGAATGATAATACTAATTGGAAGTGAAGATTAATAAGACATTTAATAGGTGAGACATAGCCCACGATCATATTTTTAATCTTCACTTCCAATTAGTATAAGTTGCTTTTAAATTCATCACGTAGAACAAATCCCTCAGTGAACGAGACATAGCCCTCCAAAATAGAAATGTGAGAATGACAAAAATAACCTTGAAACTGTTTAAGATGTAAAAAAGTGTGAGCGAAATTTAAATAAATTTCTTTCATTGGTTTACGAGTAATTTCATTTTCTTAATATATCATAGTTGTTTCATAAATAGTGCACTTGTTTCTTTACGGATGGGCTTCGACTTATATTGACTTCGACTTATATCCTTATAACTGAAAATAATGTCACAATTTACTGTATAACTATTAAACAAAAAACAAATAAATTCATGTTGCATTTTATTGTGTAAGTAAAAACCAAAAATAAATTTTTAATGCATGACTTCGATGCATTTTATTGTATAAGTAAAATCAAATTGAAGTTATAAAAGTGAATGATAATACTAATCGGGAGTTTCAAATATCAGGAGGGCGTTTGATATGTTAAAAGAGGAGTTAGAATATAAGGTTCAAGTTCATCCAAACAAAAAGTATAGAAGGGTGACAAGTACTCCATAGTAATAAGGTTCAATTGTTTGTAATAATATTAAATTTAAATCAAAATTTTTTAACATAAATTTTCACATATTTTTCTAATGAAAGTGAATATCATTAGGACAACCATAATCTACATTAAAACCTAATGCAAAATAATAAATGCTTCAAAAACTTTATAATGGAGCAGTAAAAAATATCTAATATGAAGTTTACTCAACACCTTTAATGGTTTTCATCTTATTCCTCTATGCTGTACTTAAATTCATGTGACATCTACAAATTAAAATCTCCTTTGGAAAAGATCTGGAGTAGACCACCAATGACATATTAACCAAAAAAAAAAGACCACTGTACGTACGTACGTGGTATCAAACATCCTTTCAAGAATTAAAGATTGTGATCTAACACCGGAGAACAAATCCCACGAAGCATAAGCTGCTTTTAAATTCATCACGCAGTGCCTGTTTGGTTGCACGACGGGTGCACCAAAATGCACGTTTGTGCCAATTGAACGTGATTTCATCTTAAAAATTAGGGTAAATTACACTCACGTTTCTTGAGGTATGCTTGTATCAAACATGTATTAGTAGTAGCTAGAGTTAAAGCAAAAACTATGCACTGAAGTAGCCTCGACTGTAGCCTCACCCGTTGATTCCAGAGAAAAAGAAAAAGACATCGCAAATTGATTAAAAGTGAAACTACTCTTCTTCTTCAACAATACACATATGTGCTCTGTCAAAATGAAATTCTGCACACCCATGTGTACCAAGAAGTTGTTCACAAAACATATTTATAATCAATTAATGCAACTGTTTTTAACTAGTTTGGAATTGAACGGTCAAGAAAAAATTTAAAAGGATAGACTCAAAATAAACACACAACAAAACACTAAAAATGGTGTATCCTTTCACCTTTATTTACAGTTTATTATTATAGTATTTCATGCAGTGCATCTTACTCAATGATTTAGTTAGGTCATAAAAGAAGTTATAAAAATTTAATTTGATTGATGTTGATAAATGATGAGTTTATGTCAATGACTTGATTAGAGACTGAATGCTTGCTATTCTATGTTAGAATTGTGATAATATGATAAGTATGGAATGCGTGATAATATATATATATATATATATATATATATATATATAGCGGTAGTATTCTAGGAATGTTGTGTGTAAAATTCAAAAACTATTCTTCTTCTTCTACAATACACATATGTGCTTTGCCAAAATGAAATTTTGCACACACATGTCTACCAAAGAGTTGTTCACAGAACATATTATAATCAATTCATGCAACTGTTTTTAACTAGTGTGGAATTGAACAGTTAAGAAGTTTTTTAAAAAGATATACTCAAAATAAACACACAACAAAACACTCAAAATAAGTTATAAAAATTTAATTTCAAAGGCTATCAAGAGTTGCAATGTGAAAGAAACATATCACTTCTATGAGAATATTTCTAGTTACTTTGGAAAATCAGTCTATCGACACATGAATAATCGTTGATAGTTTATGACTTCAATTAAATACATTTATAATTTAAGAAAAATAAGCCGTAAAGATTTCCTAAAAAATAACGGAGTGATTTCCATTAGTGAACGTATTATTATATCTTGTATCATCACCATTATTGTAAAAAAATAAATAAAGTTGTATTATGATTGAAATAGTAGACAATAACAAATGAAAAGATGCAAAAGAGGATGTGATGTATTTCTACGCATATCACAATGCTTGTCTAAGAATCACTCAAGCGGTCTTACTAATCGGTGCCCTCAGGGCAATGGTTAAGGAATTTACAAATAGAAATTTTGTCTTGAAAATATAAGATATTGTTGTTGATCAAATAATTATCACACAACTTTTTCATAAACACTTACTTATTTTGAATGCTTAACCATTGCCCTCAGAGCACTAGTTAGCATTCTCCTAAATTAATATATATATATATATATATATACACACACACACACTGCATGGTTTAACCAATTCGTGTACGTGTAGCTTACAAATTACATGATGAATATTGATTATTTGAGTCCATGTTATTACATGTGAAATACATATATCAATTATAGAAATAGATTTAAATTATCTCGTGTGATTAATATTTGTAGTTGCGCGTAAAAGACGTTATAATTTAGAAAATAAATACCGCAATTTATAACTTTTCTTTGAAATATTTTTTTTTCTCGTCTAGTAAACAACAACATTTTGATTTATAATTATTATATTTTAAATATATGACATTGATCTATAACATTATGTCATTTCTAAGGTGGTCCGAACATTGATATACCCTATGTCTTTATGCTTATTTTGAGCAAATTTGTGGACTTCGGTGAGGTATATCTTCTTCATATTCATTGTAACTAAAATATTGAACATACTTTTGTTTTCTAACTTCGAATATTTTTTTTCATCAAGATGTTTACTGAAATGGGAACGACTATGATTCAAGCCGCTGTAAGAAGACATTTGCAATCATCTCCACAACCTCTATTATCAAAATGACTAGACAACTCTGATTGAACGATCGGGTTGTAGTGAAACATGAATGAGTTGAGGTCTAAGGTGTTCTTACGGTTAGTATACACTTTGTTTAAGGCTTGTTGTTTATGTATATAAAACTTATATGCTTTGATTGGTTATTTTAATATATAATCCTAATCCTTGGAATATGGATATGTGTGCGTGGAATTAATGTAGTTTTTATGTTTTTTATGAGGTGGATAGAAGAAAACATGCATGATAACCTAGTGTCTCTTTGGTTGCATAGGTGCACCAAAACGTACGTTTGTGCCAATTGAACATGATTTCATCTTAAAAAAATTAGGGTAAATTACACTCACCTTCTTTGATGTATGCTTGTATCAAACATGTATTAGTAGTTTCTAGAGTTAAAGCGAAAACTATGCATTGTAATAGCCTTGACTGTAGCTTCGCCTGTTGATTCCAAAGAAAAAGAAAAAGACATCGCAAATTGATTAAGGGGGGTGTATTGAATTAAGAATTCAAGGGATTTTAAAAGACTTTTTTATAATTAAAAAGTCTAGTGGTATTCAATCAAGACTTTTATAAAATGTAAACAAATCTTGTGGTATTCAATCAAGACAATCATGACTTTTTTTAAGGCAATAAAATCCGTTGGTATTCAATTGAGATTTCTCATGACTTATGAATTGTCTATTGGTATTCAAAAGTCTATAGATTTTGACGGATTCTTGGATGGAATGGATTTTGTGAGACTTTTTAGTTAAAATTATAAATACTACTCCCATCCAACAATCTCACACAAACCCTTGAGATTTTGTCATTGTCTTGCAAACTCTTGTCTGCCGTCATCTTCCATGCCAGGTTTTTCTTTTCTCTATCAAATTCTTCAACTTGCATTTTTTTTTTCCGATTACTTTTGTCTTACTTGCATACTTGCTTCTTCTTTTTTTGTTCAATTACTTTTTTTGTCTGATTCTTGTACTCTTTTGTCCATGTTGATTGCTATTATGATTACTATTATTTGTTTTTTTTGTTTGATTACTTTTTTTTGTTTGATTCTTGTATACTTTTTTGTCCATGTCGATTACTATTATTTGTTTTTTTTGTTCGATTACTTTTTTTTCGTCTGATTCTTGCATACTTGCTTTTTTTTTTCTTTCTCTGGTCCGATTTTTGTTTTTTATTATTATTATTATTATAATATAATAAGTGAGTGTTAAGTTTGAATATATATATA
>Ga0315914_1005128_pt1 | contig 19227 bp, 14 predicted proteins | sample MpolenodulesMG_FD_203920 | JGI IMG/M metagenome (GOLD analysis project Ga0315914, IMG submission 203920) | Medicago polymorpha root nodule microbial communities from Los Angeles, California, United States - elongated nodules | ecosystem: Host-associated > Plants > Roots > Nodule | place: USA... | reverse complement strand
TGCTCCTGAACACAATCAAGAGACTTCCAATGCTCAAGCACAACTGCAAGAGACTTCTATTGCTCAAGCACACAAGCAAGAGACTTCTAATCAAACAGAATTACAAAGAAGTTTGTTTGAGTTTGAATACTTGATATACAATTAGTGGTATTCACAATACAAATCAGATACAAACTCTTAAGACTCTAGAATTTCTAAGATATGAACTTTGATAAGAAATTCTAAGTGTCTTTAGATGCAGAACAATATTAACAAAGTTTGGCTCTTGTGAATTGTTGTATGAGTCTTGTTTTTGTGTGTTTCTGCATATCCAACTAGCAGGTCTTCACTCATTTATATAGAGGTGTGAAAGATACGTTGGAAATTGCCAACACATTAAAAAGAGTCGTTTGAAGCTTGATCAAAGTCACCAATGATCTTTTGCCTGATATGGCTATTGTCCTATGAAGGATCAATTTCAAATGCACTCCTAGTTTGAAGGAACATTGCTGTAGGCATAGCTGTTATTCTTGTCTTGATGCAGAGACACGAACAGAGTAGTGGAGGAAGTGGTTGTACAATTCGTACAATTGTCCTTTGTCAACGCTCTTGAGAGAACAAGCATCCAATGCTTTCAAATTCTTTCAAAACGGCCGTTGCTTCACTCTTTCAGTCTTCTGCAATACTGGACGAGATTAAATCCATTGAACAACTTTTGAAGCTTTAAGTCTCTCATCTTCAGATGAACTTTAGTTTCTAGTGATATTACTTCTGATAAGATGCTTCTGACGAACTTGCTTCTGATGACGTCATCACTTCAAGAGCACTTAACTTCATGAGCACTTCTCTTCAGATGCTTCAAGCTTTAATGTTGTTGATTCCTTTGCTCTTTTCTGTTCTTTCAGAACCTTATAAGATATCAGAACTTTGTCTATGGTCCTGTACACTTGAAAAAATATTAGCATATCCAATTGACAATTTTTAATACCTTGTTATCATCAAAACTCTAACGGGTAATGTATGTTAAACACATTTTGTTCCAACAGATTCGTCACGAAATCAACGAAGAACAAGAAAGCTTGAAGAAGCTTGAAGCACACGCATCAATGGCAGAAGCTAACTGAATCGTAACAAACTCCTCTCAAGGAGAGAGAGAGTAAAACTGATACCATATTATCAAATGGAATGAAAGAGGGAAAATGCTTATTATTGATCAAAGTGTTACACACCTATATATAGAGTTCGAGCATAAGTTATGTAACTAACTCAACTAACAAAGGAAGAATGAAGTACAAAGACTAAAATGCCCTCTAACAATTACTTGGGCTGCAAGCTATCTACTTTATTGTGTTTATTTTCTTCTATGTGTAATATCTTCCAACACAAAGAAAACACGTCAAGTTTCGTTGAAGTTCGTTTGTCCCCTTTTCACACCAAATAGCTCTTCATAAATTTTTTACATTTTCTATACAAGTATGTTTTTCATTTGGCTTGCAAAAGTCTGATGCATTTGGCTTTCAAGAAGAGGTTGCCAATCGTAATGGTATTTCTGATCAAATTAAATTTTTGTTTGTGTGGTTTTATAGCAGGGAGAGACCAAATCACAGTTATGAGTTTCTGACAGGTGAAGTTGTATTATTGGAGAAATTTATGAGTAGTATATTTGAAAATCAAAATCAAGAAAAAATTCAAACACGATAAATGTAAAATATTTAATATATGAAATCTACTCCTACATTGAAAATAGATTTAAGCTTTCCAAAACTTAAGTATGTCTTTCATGTTTTTACCTTTTACAAAATTTAACTTTTTGAGTTCTTTTACAAAGTGCTTGTTTTTTCCCCCCTCTTGTAACGAGTTAGAGTATAATTTACATCAAAGAGGTACACTCAAAGTAACAAAGTTCAAATTACAATTATAAAATTGTCATATTGTCACCATATTTATTAAATAATCTCACTTTTTTCAATATTTTAAAAAAGCATCCCTTTATATATACTCTCTCTTAGTACAAGTTATTTGGTTATACATAAAACTAATGATAAAATATTTTAAGAAGATAAACTAATATACAATAAGTTATTAATGTTTCTACAACCATTCTGACACACAAAAATTTCACATAATTCTCCCTAATTTTTTTTTCTTCACATAATTTGATAATCGTACCAAAGATAGTTTCTATACAACATACACAAATTTTAACCTAACAAGACACTTTCTTCCTTCTTAAAAAAAAAACCTAATATGACACTTTTAACCAATAGCAAAATCATGAGAACTCACACAGAATTTAAGATGGACAATATTTATAAACGAATATCGTGGACCAGAGAATCCAACATTATCACCATTATAAACAGGTATATATAAATTACTTTTAAAATAGTTAATTGATTTGTATAATTTTGTCAAATATGAAAAAATATCAGAGGGAGTGGTTGAGACATATGATTGTATCATTTAATTTTTCTTTTTTGGGTGATATTTGTTCTAGCTATTTTTCTCTGACACGACATTACTGTTCTGGCTTGGTACGCCATAAAATTAAAGACCCCATGGTACATTTTTTTTTTCCTTCAGAAAATACCACATGGAACATATTTGTCTAACTACTACTTCCTTCTTTAAATATAAAACATTTGACCAAATAACAGAAATTAACATTTTTTTTTAGTAATATAAAGACATTTCTGACTAAATAACAGAAATTAAAAAAGTTGATAGTAATATGAAATTTGTTTGTAATATTAAATTTCAGACATATTACACTACTAGAAAAAGCAAAATTAGCGAGGGAAATTAGCGACGGAAAAATTGAAATTCCTCATAAATTCCTTGGTCGCAAAATTTAGTGACGGAATTAGAGAGGGATTTCACGTTTTCCCTCATTAAATATCCCTCACTAATTTTTGTTTTTTTAGTAGTGTTAAAAAAAGTGTATAAGTTTCTTAGAAAAAAAAAGTGTATAAGTGAAAGAGAGAGATAAAATGGTTTTATGTGTCCTTGTCAAATATTGGTACTACATTCACCATGATCATAAATGCAATGCATAAGATATTGAATTAAGAGTGATGGAATTAATATTAATTATAGAGTATAATTGAAAAAAGATAATTAATATTGCATTAAAAAGTGAAATGAGTCAATTTATTTGGAACAATTTTTATTTTATTTTTATAAATAAGTACTTATTATGGGATGGAGGGAGTATTGTTTTTCAATTTTATTATTTAAGAGAGTAGTTTATGTTTGTAACATAATATTTATTGTTGATTGATGCAAAATATGTAAAAAAAATAGGGGTATGCTGGTAAAAAAATTGTGTGTTTATTACATTCTAAATAGTAGGTATTATAGGCAAAACTATTCCTACTAGCCAAAACGACATGACCTACAATGTGTAGCCTAACTAGGTTATTTTCACGTGTAGTGTGTTGGTTTTCCCTCATTGCCAGGATCGTGGCACCCCACGTTCGGTTGTTAGATTCCCATTACGTAATGATCCGCTAACAAATTCCATAAGGCGCGACCTTCCCACAATGTGCGTCCTTGTCATATAGGTCTATTGAGCAAATACCTCACTTATGGGAGGAAACCCATAAGCGTGTGTTTTATGTCTCGAGCTTGACGAACCACCATCCAAGTCAAGTTTTCTCCAATGAGGTCATCAAAGATGGTATTCATGGCCCCTTGATAACTGGAGTTAACGTTCTTTATTCCGAAGGAAATAATAATCCACTCATATATTCCAAGGGGATGTGGCACAAAATTGGAAGGCAAATGAAGGAGGTTCAAGCATCTATGACAGCTTTTAAATCACCTCATAAGATAAAGAATAGCATTGTTGACTACAAGATGAAATATCCAACTTGACTTGGATGGTGGTTCGTCAAGCTCGAGACGTATTTTAAAAAAAAAAAATATTTTCAGTCAAAATATAGTTTTTTGTTGAGTCTTAGACAAATATCATGTGATGACTTACTACTTGTCACTTTTAATGTTGACTGATTGTTTCGCTTGAGTTTCATATCTTTCCAATTCAAAAATGTAAAATTGCTTTTGTCTAAGAAAATTGTTCTTACCACAAGACAGGCTAACTAACTTCCAAAGTTCATGAGCGTTATGACTATCGGACATGATGCGTAAGAGACATTTGTCATGATCACTATCTCTTTTTTCTAAAGCATAACCAGCTAGAATTTTAAGGAAAATATTTTTCATTTTCTACTATATTTCTTTCGCATTTGAGTATTCATGAAATATTATTTGTTTTGGTGACGAATTATGTCATAAGTTTTGTACCCCAATATTATATTTGTTTAATTTCTTTAGAGTTTGATTGAACCATAAGTGCTGGGTATTGGTTTGAAACTATGTTTGGAGTTGCTCTTTGAAATTAAAAGCATCTTATTTTTGAGGTGGGGTACTAGTAGAACTTAGTTACGATACAAAAAGAAAAATTGAATGGAAAAAATGAAAGAAAATGGTAGATTAAAACATAAAAAACTGGTAAAAAAAAAAACTACAAGAAAAACAATTTTAAGCGTCGATCACAAACCCACACAAAAAGGTTAAAATGGACTATATAGGCTATATAATTGTGGAGAAAGGCAATCCAACAAGTTGAAATTCAACAAGCTGAAATTATTTTTCCATATTAAAAAATGGCATGAATCTATTTTTAGCATACTCTTATCATACTTAAATGAACAAAATTGAAAGTTCATTGCCTGAGACATGAGATTTACCTGTTATGACAGCAATGATGCAATAGTATTGACATAGTTTGAAACTCTGATGACAGATCATCATATGATATTTTAGCTATGTTTTTAGTACTTTTTCTTTCCATTTGAAGACAAATAAGACGAGAGTCAGAGGAGTTGTTAATGATTTGAGGAACATATTGTATTGTTTTGACTCGAGTCGTTGTAATTCAATTTTATCCTACATCATGCAACTCCATAGGTGTGTTTGAGTGTTTTGTAGTGAGGAATCATGTAAATCATCACATCAAGACATCATGCGCAGGATCAAGGATGAAGAATTGAAGATCAAGGGTTCTTAGAAGGTTGTTGAAGACAATACAAAGTGAAGGAAATTCATTTCAAGTTCCTAGGAGTTTTCAGATGAAAGAACGATCGAAAAAGGAAAGAAAACGCAAGAAATAGTACTTGAGGGCTGCCTCAGGAGCCCTTGTGCCTGCACCATGCGCCCCTGCACCTGGGACATCATTCCATGCTACGCCCACCAGGTGCCTTTGTGTCTAGCATGTGCGTCTGACAGCGGGTAAAAACTGCTTCTTCTTCTTTTGAATCAAGCTGGATTGGCGGATAAAGCCCAATTTCTTCTCTTAATCCCTAAGAAATTTAATGCTATAAATAGAGACCCTTGCCCACTATTTTATTCATTCAAAAACATTGACGGTACAGAGCAAGGGTCAAGCATCAAAGATTCAAGGCGGAATTCCTCCTCCTTTTATTCTTTCTAGGGTATGTTTTTATATTGTTTTGTTATGATGTCTGTTGCCATGAGCAACTAAACCTCTTGATTAGGGTTCCATTATGAACCCCTTCTTATTTGTTGGAATTTGTTAATAAAGTTTTCATTCAGTTTATTTTTTTATTGTGTTGAGATTTAAACTAGGTTATGCCCATTCTTAATGCTTCGACAATTGGTTATCTACAAGTGTAACCTTGTAGATTGATCTGTAGGATTAAAGTAGGTATTGACAACCCAAAATTTTATCTGTTCATTGGATTTTCTAATTACTACTTCTTATAGAGGTTAAAAAGTTAAGGGTTGAGTCATCTCCGTCGCTACTTTTCCTCTGATAACGTAGTACATTGCTCTGGTGTCCAACTCAACCCTGCAATTCTATTCATCTTTTATTACTTTTTACTTTTAAAATAAGTTTTGCTAATTATTGAGTTGAACGACATTCCCTGTGGAGAACGATACAACTTACTACTTTACTATTTATTGCGATTTGGTGCACTTACCAATTCCGTCAATCAAACTTCAGTGTCGATTTAGCTTTGTCGGTTGAGGAGATGACATTTGATTTTCAGGTTAAGTTGTTTTGCTTCGTTGAAACCATTGACGACGTAGTTGGTTAGAATGGTGAAGGAATGAGAGAAATTGAAGGAACAAGTAGTTGCAAGACCAATAAAACAAAACAACACATGAAAAATTACACAAACATAAATAAATAAATAAATAAAAACATTTCCAACCGAAAAAAAACACATCAAAAGATTCATAATCGAAACAAATAATTCCAAAAAAAAATCAAAACAACCAAAACAAAATATGATAATAAATATGAGATTCATAATCAAAGAATAGAGAAATTGAGATTTACCAGGGTTTTGGCAACTCTTTGTTGATTAGGTTTTGTTATGTAGCTTTGACGCTTGCGATATGTGAGAGACACTAGTGAGACAAAATCGTCAGGCGGAACACTCCAACAAAATCCCCATTAGAATCAAAGATATTGATGGGAATTGATGGTTAAGTGATCGTGTTGTGGGAGGTCAGATTTAGCAAAGGAAAAATTTGACGAAAAAGGATGAGCGAAGGTGGTTGGGGTGCAGAAGGATCGAGAGAGGTAGGAAATTAGGGTTAGGATTATCAATAAGGAGGTAATAGAGGGACGATAGATTCATGTTTAATTTTGTGATGATATAATTTAAAAATAAGATTAGAGTCGGAACATCCATTAGTGAATTCAAAAAATAGTTTAAAAAATATCACCCTTATTCTCTATTAATAGAAAATAAATAAATAAATTCATTCTTGATGTAGCTTGGGTTAAACCTATGCTAATCTGACACTACTAACGTCAAAGTCGTGGTCTGACGCTAAATTCTGAAGCTAAATGGAAGATTTCTACTAGTGCCAAGATTTTTTATTTTTTATTTTTGTCTCAAAAGAAGAAAGGATGAATACGTAATTCAAGAAAGGATGAATACGTAATTCTACTGGTACTCATGTTATTCTGACAAAGAAATTGAAGGTGGCCATGTTTTAATGCATATGGATCCATGACATATATATATATATATATGGAACTTCATTTCTTTTGTTAGTCTGCTTTTCCTAAATATATCTCAATTTAACTCAAGCAACGTTATAATCTTGAAAGATCTCTAAAGTGTGTATGATTTTGTTCGACTTTGAATGCTGATGACAGAACACTAGCAAGTGTACTAATTAATGTGTCGACAAGTAGTAATATTTATAAAAAAAATCGTCTCCACATAAATTGTTTAGTTTTAACTTGACTACTGCGATTATGATTGGGGGTTTGCACTTAAAAATTGGTTGGTTTTAATTTCCTTAATATATATATATATATATATATATATATATATATATATATATATAGAGGGAGAGAGACACACAGAGAGAGTAGGTCTTGTCAGATTTTCTTTCTTGAATTGTTTGGGTAACTACAAACTATGAATACAATTATATTGACTACTTAGTTTTAATACATTTCAACAAAATAGACAGGTCAATGTCGTGTATCTCTCCTATGAAAGCAGCCAGTTCCAATATAAAGGGCCCCACCAAATCCATCTAAGCCATAAAATTCCACCTACATATATGTTCAAAAGTTTATAAACTATTGGTGTAAGTAAGATACTAATGGAGTCAGTAAGCTACTAGAATTCCTATCGAACAAAAAAAAAAAGTAAGCTGCTATTGCATAGTGCAATTTGTCATTTTTTTTGTTATCAATATCAATTTCATTCATAAAAACATAAGATATACATAAAAGACGATAAGATAGAATTCATGTGTCAGTAGTTAGTTTCACATCAACTGGAAATAAAAGAAATGTAAAAAATATAAGAGGTAACTCATACACCTAATATTTAAAGGTTTTGAGTGGAGATATGGTGTTAAGTCTCTTAGGGGTCTTAGATATTTAACCTATTGTTACTCTCAACATTCCTCTAGGCTCCTCAACAAGTGGTATCAGAACCATGATTCATCTCGGTGGGGGAGCTTGATCCTAATATGGATCAAGCTAATGATGTGGGTGACTCACATATGATGGGAATTATTGTTGGAATTCAAGAGTAAGTGGTTAGCCCCACATCGACTAAGAATAGAGAAAAAGTTGAATATATAAGAGAGATAGTCTATATACCTCTTGTAACGAGTAGTCATTAACTTGTTTAAAAAGTGCTTGTTCTTTTCCCTCTTGTGACGAGTTAGTGTATAATTTATACTCATAAAATTCTCTAGGTCAAAGTAACGAAGTTCAATTCACAATTATATAAAATTGTCATTATTCTCACTTTAATTGATAAATTCTTTTATATACTCTCTTAATACAAGTTGTTTGCTTATACAAAAAACTAATGATAAAATATTTTAAGAATATAATTAATTGGTATACTATAAATTATTTCTATAACCAGTTTTGACACACAAATGTTTTACATAATTTGAGGATCGTGTCAAAGATAATTTATATTCAATATCAACACTCTTTAAATTAACAAAACACTTTTAACGAATAGTAAAATCATGAAAACTCATACAAAACTTAAATTGAACACTATTTTATAAACGAAGTATTGTGTACTTGAGAATCCAACATTATCGACATAGTTCATTAATTTGTAAACTTTTGTGGAATATTTTATTTTTCTTTCAGAGGGAGTCGTTGAGACATATGATTTTATCATTAATCGTATGAACAAATGCATACATAAAATACAAAATAGTTCATTAATTTGTAAACTTTTGTCGAATATGAAAAAAATATCAGATAGAGTGGTTGAGACATATGATTTTATAATTAATTGTAAGCTTAAATATTGCACTCGTCCCTGCAAATATGCCTCGTTTAAGTTTTGATCCCTGTAAAAAAAAAAATTTGTTTTTGGTCCCTGCAAAATTTTTTGTTTTTTAAAATAGTTCCTAACCCCATTTTTGTGATGATTTGTATACGTGACACATGATGACTGGACCCATTTTGTAGTTTTTGGTCCCTGCAAAAAATTTTGTTTATGAAAATAGTCCCTGGAGGGACTATTTTAAAAAACAAAAAATTTTGCAAGGACCAAAAACAAATTTTTTTTTTACAAGGACCAAAACTTAAACGAAGTATATTTGCAGGGACGAGTACCATATTTTAGCCTTAATTGTATGAACAAATGCATACATACAATACAATACAGATCTAGGTTTTTTTTCTTTCTTTTTTAAGAAAAATATTTAGGTGTATGGTTCTAGATATTTTTCTTGACCAAACACTACAGTTCTGGCTAGCTACGCCATACAAGTAAGAGTCGTGTTATTTGAACATCTATTTGTTTGACAACCTAATTGACAACTATATTTTTACAAACTAAAGTATGTATTGACATGAAAACTAAAAGAATAGAAAAAGAAAGTAAACATATATAATATGAGTATGAGAGAGAAAGTTGTTACAAAAGTTATTATAAAATAGTTGTATAAATATTATTTCTCCAAAATTAAAGACCTCATGGTATTTGACACTAAAACGTGGTATCCCAGTTCACGATGAAAAACCACTACTCGAGGGTTAGAAGCGTGTAAGGTTAATCTTCAGGGCAGACTAATATTGAATAAGGGGGATAAACCATACTCTTCCAAGGATATTTTTGCAAAGTTGCATAAATTATGGAAGACTAATGTGGTATATATAGAGAGAGTTTTCACATTAAGCCGAACCCAAAAATTGGGCTTTTTCCCACTAAAAAAAAAAAGCAAAAAGCAGTTTTGGCCCGTATTCAGCGATGCTTGGGGCACATAGGCTATGCTCGGGTCGCATGGACCATGTTCGGGGCACCTGTGAGTGCCTTCTAATGCATACATCCTTGTTTTTCCGTCCTTTTGGGTGTTTGCTTCCATGTAAGATGTCTTAGGACCCGGGAACATAATTTCTCCCTCTATAATGTCTTCTGAGACCTCTTGAATCTTCATTCTGATCTTCCCAAAGTCTTCACTGATCTTCAGATGTTGATTTGCCGATTTCCATGATTTCTTCGTGAATTACATCAAAAACACCCTAGAATTGCTATGTTTCGGGAATAATAGAATTACAATCATAAGCAATTAATCTATTACTCCTCTGTTCTGCTTGTAAAACGTACTGAAAATGACTGAAAAACATATTAAGAATAATGTAAGATGTAATGTAAGATGATATGTCTGTCATCAATAAGACTAGAGTCGGAACATCCGATGGTGAATGGGAAAAATTGTTTAAAAGATGTCACTTTTCTTCTCTATTGATAGGAAAAAAAAATCATTCTTATTTAGCGTGGGCTAAACCCACGCTAATCCGACACTACTAGCATAAAAAAATTTAGTCTCTTGAAAAAAGGATGAATATGTAATTCTACTAGTAACCTCTGTTGTCAATGTGGAAATGCGTCGCGGCTCAACGAACCCAAAAATTGACACGGTGCGGGTGCGGGTGCAGGGTGCGTAGCGGGCGCTATTTCGGTGGTGTGACCACTAATAAATTTAATACTAAATACCATAGTATTCAAAAAGATATACTAAAATACCTTAAACATTACACAAAATTTCATGAAGTATTCATAATATGAAATAAAAGGGATAGCAAAATTGAAAATCGTTAATAACTATTATGTACAACTACTACAAGTTACCATTTTACAATTGATAGGTCCGCTTTGACCGCATTCCACACGCCAAAGTGGCCTGGTGCGGTGGTCTTGATTTTTCTGCTATAGCGCCCGACGCAGCCGCTTTTGACAACAGAGCTGGTAACCATGTTGTTTTCGCAAAGAAATCAAACATGGTCATGTTTTAATGTACACAGATCCGTAACATATATCTAACTCCAATTATTTTGTTAGTAAGCTTTTCCCAAATATAACTCACATTAACCTAAGTCACATTATAACCTTGAAAAACCTCTAAACTGTGTCTGACTGTACTTGACTTTGAATGATGATGACAAAAAACTAGCAAGTGTACCAGTGTGCTCACAAGTAGTAATATTTATAAAAGATTTGCTCTCCACAGAGATTGTCTAGTTTTAACTCGACTACTGTGATTATAGTTTGGGAAATTTTAATAAAATGGGAGGCTTGCACTTAACAAATTGGTTTTAATTTCCTTATCTATATATATATATATATAGAGAGAGAGATAGAGAGAGCGCATCTATCTCATGTCAGATTTCCTTCCCTGAATTTTTTAGGTAACTACAAACTATGAATACCATTATATTGATTACTTAATTTTAATACCTTTAAACAAAATAGATAGGCCAATGACTTGGTCACTAACTATCTTCAACGACTACTGCCCCCATGATGTCTCATTGAAGCCCATAAATAACCCTCAAATGTTTAAGAACACTAAAGTAAGTAGCAACAACCATTAATTTATGTCTAAATCTAATCAAATGTAGAACAATTAACATATGTAAGTCCAACCAACAAAGTTAGGGCCAATATTCATATTGTGACCTATGTCAAATTATGGACATTCTTAGACGCATAAAATACATTAAGAATAATATTACTATATTATTAATTTTCTAAAAGTAAAACTAAAAAGTGACAAGGACATGAATTTAGCTAAGGGCACTATAGAGGACACATACACTTAGAGCCAATGTTGTTGATGTAACTGCAACAGACCTTGGCAATCTTCCCTTATCTCTCCTTAGGAAAAGCCCTTGATAAATAGGTATATTGATAAGAACCAAAACCCCACTTAGTAAAACTTGAAATAACATTGCCTTAAATAATGTAACACTTGCTCTACTTAACACAACTTCCTTTAGCAACATCCCAACAAGACAAAACAAATTCAGCATTGCAAGTGTAGCCAATAAAGTGAGCATTGGAGATGAGTTTCCAAACTCTATAATTTCCTTCTCATATCTTTGTGAAACATTTTCCTCAGCTACCTTAGTAGATATTATGAAATCTGAATTTGAAAATCCAAAAACTTTCAAAATGTTATCTACAAAAGCAAAAAGGTAAGAACTTGTTCTCTTGTAAAGCCACATCCTCAATTCATTCCACCAACCTTTAATTGTACCTCCTACCCTCAAAAACTCTAACAAACAGTATGTTGAGTCTCCAAATATGACATATGCAAAAGGTATGAACCAAGGGCTTGAAATCTGATCAATTCACAAAAACAAAAATCAGAATAACATTACTAGAAATTATACGATACTTTAAATTGCCGCCACTGCAATTGCGACTGCAATATAAAGGTTATAAAGGTCTCTACAACGACATCACAACCACAATTGCCGCCACATGGTTGCATTTGCCTCTTTTTACTAATAACATAAACCAATTATCTCTTCTAAAACATAAACTTTTAAAACAATACATATTGTCAACAAATTTAACACTACACAACAAACTTTCTTAATTTATGTGACTTAGATCAACTAGATCCTATAAACAAGAACATAGGTAGTAACATTTTCATACCTGTGGAAACAAGGGAATGCCTTTGAGTAGATAAAGTGAAGGGATGATGGAATAATACAGAGTTGGAATAGAGTTTAACGCCCATACATTATAATAACAATAAGACATTTGAAGGCCTGGACTGATCAATCCAAAAGAGTACCAAATAGGACTGAACTTTGAAAGTACAATTTGAAATTGTCCTTCAGACCATCTCTTATGTTGGACAAGTGATTCTAGCAATGTGGTTGGACTCAAACCCAAGAAAGCTTTTCTTGTTGGATTATAGAATACTGATTTCCATCCTTTACATAAAATAGATAATCCTGTTATTACATCCTCCACAGCACAACCATATAGTAGTCCCATCTGCAATCAAATATTCATACATCTATGATATTTATATAGATATAAGATTTTTTTAACTTTGCCACGTAAAAAGGATCCTAATTCACTTCCGTAAGAGAACCACACATTTATACTCAGTATAAAGTTTCAGACTCCGTTAGTTTGAGATCATGCGACTCAGACTACACTTTGCGCTAACTAATGTGGGGAATCCATTTCCTCGTAAAAATTACTATATCAAGTTTTCATAAATTTCTTTCATTTATCCAAACTAGAGCTGTCAAAACGGGCGGCCCGGCCCTAACAGACTTCGGGCTTTATCGGACCGAGTCAAAAAGTTCAGTTGAAAAACGGGCTTAAAATATACTACCCGAGCCCGGCCCTACAAGGGACGCGGGCTAACAGGCCGGCCCGTATTAAAAATTACATTTTTTTTATATAAAAAAGTACTATAAAATACTCCTATAATTTTTTTTATAAATAATATTTTTAATATGTTTAAATAATGTCTAGCGCAAAAATAAATTGTAAACATTTTCGTAGACTAGTCGTAAACTAAAACGGCAAGGAAAACAATTTTAAATAAATTAGATATGATATGGTTATAGATATTTATATCATTTTTCTTTATCAAATTAAATTGATGATGCCATTTGAAGAGAAAAAGACATGGAAACAAGTTATTTAATGTATCGTATACTTTTTGCACATTTCTCTTATCGAACAAAGTTTTTTTTATATCTTTTGCGTAGTAAAGAGATCCTAACTTGAATATATGAAGAAGTGAACGACAAAAAAAGTAAAGAAAAAGTTATGAAGGTATCAAAAACTACAGTTATATAATTTTTGAAAGGTGAGTGTGACCTCTTTTCCCCATGACGTGTTTTCCTCGTAGGCACAACTTGCAAGAGTCTTTGAATTTTCTTCCAGCTCATGCAAGCTTGCTTCTTTTATCATATGGTCAATATTTTCATCATTTGCATTCTTCCAATCAATCTTGCATTGATCACTATACTTTTTTCCACATAGTGCATCTCTTCTATGAAAGCAGCCAGTTCCAATATACAAAGGCCCACCAAATCCATCTAAGCCATAAAACTCCACCTACATATATATTCAAAAGTTTACAAACTATTTGTGTAAGTAAGATACTAATGGAGTCAGTAAGCTACTATAATGTCTATTGAACAAAAAAAATGTAAGCTACCATAACATTGTGCAATTTGTGATTTTTTTATTGTCAATATAAATTTCATTCATAAAACATAAGATATACATAAAAGGTGATATGATAGAATTCAAATGTGAGTGGTCAGTTGCACATCAACTAGGAATAGAAGAAATGTTGAAAATATAAGAGGTTACTCATACACCTAATATTTGAAAGTTTTGAGAGATGTGGTGTCAAGTCTCTTAGGGGTCCTAGACGTTTAGTCTATTGATGTTCTCAACGCTCCCCTGATCTCCCAAATAAGTGGTATTAGAACAATGATTCATCTCGATGGGGTAGCATGATCCTCAGGGCCGTCCCGGTATAATCGGAGGCCATGTTCAAATATTAAAAATGGCCCCCAATGAAAAACAAGTAAAAAATCATCATTCTTATAAATCAAGTAAAAGTAAGTTTGTGTCGGAGGAACTAACTAACCTGAATTGAACTTCACTAACCACTAATTATTTTAATATTAAAAATTGGGTTCATAATAAAAAGAAATGCCAAAAACTTAAAAATAATAATCATTTTGTTAAGTGCAAAATGGATCTTAAGTATATTGGTTGTTGTTGCTTAAAAAAAAGTGACTTTGATATATAAATAATGACAAACTAGTACTCATATCAGAAGAAAAAAATAGTAGCAAATTAGTACTAGCTTGTGTGAATAAACTTAAAACAATAGAAAAAAAAACTAAATATTTAACTGATTTAATTTGTGTTAATGAAAACAGATGATGAAAAATTCAAGGTATATAGTAGTTTTCTACATACATAGATAACTCTAAAATGCACATTAAATTGTAAATTTGATAATAAAAAAAAAATTGGAATGGCCTAATAGTTGTGTATATAATTGAGACTTTTATATCTCAAGACCAAAAACTCAAGTGCATTATATTTTACCATCAAACCATTACAAGGTGTGACTTAATTTTTTTTTATATTTTATTACATACACCTAACACTTTTTGCTGCTATATTTAAAAAAAAAAAAAAAAAAACAAGTTTGAGGCTCATGAAATTACGAGGCCCGGCGCCGTAACTCACTTTGCACTTGCTAAGGGCCGGGCCTGATGATCCTAGTGTGGATCAAACTAATGGCGTGGATGACTCACACATGAGGGAGAATTGTTGGAATTCAAGAGTAAGTGGTTAGTCCCACATCGACAAGGAATATAAAAAAGTTGAATATATAAGAGAGATGATTTGTATACCTAATTTCTTAAGATTTTGGATAGAGATGTGATGTCAAAGTTTCTTAAGAGTCCTAAATGTTTAGTCCGATGTCGTTTCCGAAGCTTCCCCGGTCTCCCGAACAAGTGAATTTCCCTCTTCTTTTTTCAGTTAGTGTTGGTTTTATCGTGTACACCAACTTGAAATTGACAATCCTTCCCCCTTAGGAATCTTAACAAACTCCCATTTTATTATGGGAAATGATATTTGAACAACCACTTTTGACAACTTTTGTGACAACTTTCTCTCTCATACTCACATTATCTTTTTACTTTCTCTCTCTATTGCTTTGGATTCTGTGTCAATACATCATTTCCTTTATAAAATTTTGGTTGTCACAAAAGTTGTCACCTATATAGATGTTTAAATAACACAAATATCTCGAAAGCGGGAAGGATCTCCAAAGCTAGTAAAAAGTGCATAGGTTGTAACATATACTGATTATCAAATTTATCTCAAACCTCCTTTGGAATCGTTACGTCTATGATATTATACATCACATCGTCTGTAGCACATATATGAATTGTTAAAACATCAATCTCTAGGAGAATAACAAAAGAAACGAAAATCAAGAAAATGAGATAATCTTTGCTCATGTAGTTTGGCTAATTATGCATACCTTTTACAATGTTAGAAGTTTTTTGTATATATATATATTACTACAGTCCAAAAATAAGAAGTTTCGCCAGTTCAGTTTCGTATGTGCCCCTTGACGGTCAAGGCTTGACCTTCTTTTGTGTCAACTATATGATTCTAACTCAACACGAATTAATCGTACAACTTTCTCCTTCACTCTGCCCAATCGGTGTCAGTCATATCTACCAGTTTCGTCTAACGCAACACCTCATGTAAACTTTGTTCAGACAAAATAAACCCTCATTTGCCATAATCTGAAATTTCATGTTCTGTTAAACCTTTCCAATTCGAATTAGTATTTTCAGTGCTACAAGTCATATATATATATATATATATATATATATATATATATATAGTACTACGTTCCAAAAGCAAGAAGCTTCGCCAGCCCAACTCCATCTCTGCACCTCGGCCTTTTTCCTGTGCATATTATATGATCCATACTCAACACGAATCAATCCTGCAACCATTTCCTTCATCTTTGCCCAGTCGGTGTCTTTCATATCTACCAGTTTCATCTAACACAATGTCTCATGTAAACTTTGTCGAGTCTACAACGTTTAACCCATGTTCGGCTAATTTTCAATGCAGGTTTGCGTAATAACTTCCTTGGTAAAGGGGATCGTGGCACATTACGTTCAACTTCAGCCTCCTATCCTTGAGATGATTCATTGACAAGGTTCTTTTGTGTGCAACTCCACTATATTTCGTCTCTCCTCCCTCATTCCTCAGAACAATCATTGCCTTTAAGAGTAGAGATCTTAGCTCTCACGACATTGTCTAGTCCTACTATAATTTTAACTAAGTGTTGAGCCTTTGACGACCCACGTTGAGTTAGTCCCCTTAAGAAATAACATCTCCCTCGTTCGGCTGCTCTAACATCACCTATGCTTTACTCGGCTAAGGGGCCTCCTCACAAGATTACTTAATCACCTATTTTCCGAGTTCGACAAACAAGTTTTTTTTAAGCAAAAGGAAAATTATACTAAATAAAAAGAAAGATGTTACAGAGATTGGGGGGCATTAGACCTAACCCAGGTACAACCCAAACAAGAATACATTGTGATAAATATGACTAAGTGGACCAACCCTAATCTAACGTAACAAAATTCACCCATTACGGATGCAACCTAACAAAGCAACGTTCAAGCGTGAAACCAGGTTACGAAAAATATGAAGTGTGAACATCTGCAAAGAACAATTATGGTATTAAACAAGGGAATGAATTGATCGCCAACACGGTAACAAAATCCAAGTACCAACAACTCCTTGAACAAAGCAGCAAGCATAAAAGCTCTTTTGAGCATTAACATTCCGAGAACAGTCCCACAAACTGACACATAAAACCATCCATTACCAGAGTGGAGGCATACCTTAACGCCTTGAAACCTGCAGATCTTAACAGATTTCGAACAAAAGAGAGATCTGGAACATCAGAGAAACGAATAGGTACGACCGCTAAATACAATAGTTGAATGAACAACAAAATGGCCACATATCTTCAACCACCCGGTCTTTGGTCAAGAATAGAATAAAAAAACCAAATTGTCGTATGCCCACAAATAAAAACACAACACGACGACGATGAATGTGGCCACACACATACCCACCATCGACCACACAAAAAAGAAAACAAACCGCCGCTACATCACGAGCAAAACAACCAGAGGGCGACTAACAAAAACACCTCAACTGAGAGGTTCCCACTATGACACCTTAAACTGAACCAGAACACATGATTGAAACCTTATCCTTCATTGGAGACCGGAGAAATATGCCGCCAGACCTAGCAATGGTTTCAAATATGCAAATGGTGCTGGCGGAAAAAAGAGTGGTGCAACCGTTAGAACGGCGAACACACCACTTGATCCATGTCTACATCTTGAAGAAAAGTTGATTTGGATTGAGAGGGGGAGAGGAAGGCGGTGGCTTGGAGGAAGTTTGTAGAGAGAGGTGAGAGCAAAGATATATTTTTTTTAGGAGTAAACTACTATCTTCTATATACTATATTCCATCAATAATACGTAGTTTGGTTTATTCACTTCAATTTTATTAGCATATATGAACTACTTTACCTCATAACCTACAAGCAAAGAACCACCGTATATGTCATTTGTTGTGATATTTTCAAAGCCCTGAGGAGCCTGCACAAAGGCAATTTCATGTCCCTTCTCTTCATCCATGAAGAAGCAAAGTGCATCCCTTATTGATTGAGAATTGTTTGAGTACATGTCACAATCTACATTGAGAATTATTTTCCCATTGCTAATCATTGATGACACCCTTATCTGCATTGAGGACCAACAATTAATATATTGTATACTTTTTTTTAGGGGAACAATTAATACATTATATACTAAACAATTAATTAAATTAACAGAACATGCATTCAAAAATTAAACTTCGTCCTAATTGAATTAAATTCACGATCAATATAGGCTTAGTGTGTGTATATAGAGTACCAATGAATTCATGGCTCCAGCTTTGAAGTTATGTTGAAATTGGGGTCTTTTCTCACGAGCCAAATATACCAACGTGGGCATAACAAACCCATCATCATCTCTGGTATTGTCCTTTCTATGAAGCAGTATCTATAAATAAATTAATACAAACCAACTAATTGTTATATTAAATTATTACCACATTCAAAACGACAATTAACTACCGTTGGAGGTATTTGAATAATTTGAGGGTGTCTGAGAGCATTTTTAAGAGTTTAAAAGCGATTACCTACAACAAATACGAAGATATTTTAAACTACGTCAGCCAGAAAAGAAAAAGATACATACTTGAAGAATTGTGTCATGGTCACGTTTAGATGAATATGAACCCCATTGAGAAAATTCCTTATGCTTTGAGTATGTTTCTTCTGGTACTTTACCGAACTTGGATACATTTTCTACTCGACTTTCCATATCTTGGTACATTCTCTATAACATGGAAATAAAAAACTTTCCATTATTTACATATTGATGATCCATTTTTCAATAATCTTGTCAAAAAATTATCTTTTTGAAAATACAAATCCTCAAACATAATAAGAAATTAAATATATTCATTCATGCGTAAATTTGAAATCACTACGAAATAATGGAATCAACATACTAATAAGGCTTAATTGCAGTTTTAGCACCCTAACTTTTCCAAAGTTGCGATTTTGGCCCCTTAAGAAAAAAATTTACAAAACAGCCCCCTAAGTTTTGCAACTATAGCAGTTTTGGCCCCAAGACTGATATTGACTCGGTCTACGCTGACGTGGCACCCTAAGTGGGTGCCACGTGTTATTTTTTTAATTTTATTTTTGCTTTGGGGGGCCAAAACTGCTACAATTGCAAAACTTAGGGTGTTGTTT
>Ga0315914_1005127_pt1 | contig 19228 bp, 25 predicted proteins | sample MpolenodulesMG_FD_203920 | JGI IMG/M metagenome (GOLD analysis project Ga0315914, IMG submission 203920) | Medicago polymorpha root nodule microbial communities from Los Angeles, California, United States - elongated nodules | ecosystem: Host-associated > Plants > Roots > Nodule | place: USA... | reverse complement strand
GGAAATAGGCTGAATTGGGATCAAACGAGAGCTGACGAGATATGAAGGAAACGGCGCAAACGGCTGGAAACGTGGGGGAAGGCAAGTACTTCAAGGCGCCTGTCTTCGCCGTGGCGCCTATGATCGATTGGACTGAAACGGCGATTAAATGGAGCAAAAACAAAGGTGCTTGTAGATTTGTAGCAAAATTGTAGCACGCCGATATCGCTCTGGCAGCATCAACTAGGCATAAACGCTCGCTTTCCGCTCGCCGAGTCGCAGCTCGGATGCCCCGCCGTGACCGGTTTGGTGGTGACCGATCGTCTGCTGCGGTTAGCCCGAACGGCCGCTTTGCGGACTTTTCGGACGCCTCGGGACACCACTTCGATCGTCGTGAGTGGGGCCGATTACGGACTGACCGGTTTTGGCTATCAATCTCGAAAAGCTGCCGTTCCGCGAACACCCCATTTCGGTCATTGCGCGGTCTTTGGCCAAATGCCAAAAGCTGCCGGTATTTGCTTTACCGAAGCAGTCCAGAATGGCGTGAGATATGTAAACCGTGGCATCGCCTTCGGAGCCTCCTTGCAATCCACGCCGGCACTCAGTGCTTTAATACACCCCTCTAATTTTGTCCTATAAGCCTAGGGCAACGAAGGAGACGATTGTGCTTTATGATCGGGTTATAAACACTGGGACCATAAATGAACCAGGCGGCAAGCCGACGCCTGAGTACGCGCTCCAGTCTACTGTTAGTTGGATGCGTTCACTGCAGTTTTTGACGCGCGCCATCAACTTTACGACAGCCACTGCTGCCTACCAGACACTGGGTAAGCGGGACATGGATGTGTTGGTGGAAAACACAGTATTGGAACAGCTCTTTCTTGCCCTCCACCACCTTTCCGCCCTCCAAGCAATGGAAGGCGCGCCGTTACAAGCGGACGTCGCTAGGCTTGGAATCCTAGGCTGGTACTATGGCATCTCCAACGCGGCCAGCGCTATGACGGCGGCCCAGGATGGATCCTTTCAGGAGGATCACTCTGGCACTGCACGCATGTGGGACACTGCCATTGCGGCCCAGGGCCTCGCCATTGGCCCGTTTGGCTGGCGTGTGACGACGTTGATAGAGAAAGATTATGCAACTGAGGTGGAAATCTATCGGAACGGCAGTGAGGGGAGTCTGCAGTGGGCGATTGCCTCTGACGCCGAAGCCGTCGGCGCTGCGGCAAGCTATCTCAAGGGTTCAGCAAAATGGCATGCCTGGAAGCAGGAGCAGGCGTTGCGCAATACCCGAGAATTCAAGGCTCTCCAAGTCGACAACTTCCGCACGAAGGCCGCCCGAGAGATGCGCGACGCCAGGCTAGCGGGCCGTCCTATGGGCTTTGTCCATCAAGCTTCTAGATATCGCGGCAAGGCGAACTACAGAGAAGCTCTGTTCTTGGCCTATGGTAAGGGTACAGAAAAGACGCTTCGCGGCTTCGTGTCCGACCAAACCGCTGTCTTGCGTGCATTTCTTGCCATGGCTGGGGCCTTCTGTGCCAGAAAACTGGGCCGACAAACCTGGGACGAGTTCGTCGCCGACGTTGAGGCAAATCGGGCGTTTGCTGCCGATGTTAGCGTTTGGAGTTAATCAGTGCGGCAGGTCTTCCCGAGCCGCCAATGCCAGCACTGCGCACCGCCACAGTTGGAACAGCTCGACGAATTGCTTTCCAGCAAAGGTGAGTAGCGCTCCACCGGCCATTCCGGCCGGAGCGAAGGCGCAATGCTGTCAGCGGCGGGGCCGCTTCCGGACCGGCTGCTTTTAATGCTCTTATTGCTTGAGCGGACGTTCTAATCACTCCTAGCGCTGGCCTTCAAGCGGGCTGTCTCTCCGCGTTCAGGTATTTCTGGAATCTCTGGTCGAGCCACAATCTGAGTAAATTGTGCTGGCTCAGCACGGTGTAGTGTGATTTTAGAAAGAATCAATTTACCGTTGAGACTAAGAAGGTGCCGTAGTCGTAATGGGGGTAACTATGCCAAGCGAAATCGTACACAATCCAGATCAATACATGACGGCGCTCCGTACGATTATCGCCGGAGGCCGGAAGAGGATCGGACTACTGCTGGGCGCCGGCGCTTCGGCAGGAATGAAGAAAGCAGACGGAACCTATCCCCTGATCCCGGCGGTCGCCGGTTTGACCAAACTTGTCCTTGATGAACTCGAGACGGAATATGGAAAGCAGATCGCAGAGCTGAAGAAGGAGCTCGCGCCCAAGGACGACATCGAGACTCTCCTGTCCAGGATTAGGTCGCTCGCGAAGGTGATAGGGCCGGCCAAGATCCATGACTTGGACGGACCGGGATATGCGCAGTTTGGCGAGCGCGTGTGCGAGGAGATCGGGAAGGTCGTCACTGTAACGTTGCCCGCGAGCGGCTCTGCCTACAGCGACATCGTGACATGGATCACGGGCGCCGGTCGTGATCATCCTATCGAGATCTTTACGACGAACTACGATCTGCTGCTCGAGGAAGCGCTCGAGCGCGTGCGCGCGCCGTACTTCGACGGCTTCACGGGTGGTCGTGAGCCCTTCTTCGACCCCGTCACGGTCTCCAACAACGACCTGCCTGCAAGATGGACGCGTCTCTGGAAGCTGCACGGGTCGCTGGGGTGGTGCTCTAACAGCAAGGACGAGGTGATTCGCTCCGGCAAGGACAACGCCCGGCACCTCGTCTTCCCCGAGCACCTCAAGTATGATCAGACCCAGAAGGCACCTTATGCAGCGCTCCTCGACAGGCTGCGCGCCTTCCTCGCCACGCCGGACACGCTGCTGATCTCGATCGGATTCTCGTTCGCCGACGCTCATATCTCGGCGCGAATTGATGAGGGACTCGCGGCGAACCCATCCGCGAGCGTGTTCGCGTTCCAGTTCCAGAAGCTCGCAAACGAGACCTGCGCTAGAGAGCTTGGTCGCCGACTGCCCAACTTCAGCGTCTACGCGCGTGACGCGGCGTTGGTGAATGGTTCGGAGGGCCCGTGGCGTGTGCCTTCGGAGCTTCCCTCAAAGGATTGGGGACCAATCCGGTCCTCCTACTGGTCGGAACCGCAAGGGGGCGACCCGCACGAGTTCACGCTCGGCGCAATCGAGCCTTTCGCGCGTTTCTTCTCCGCGTCACGTTCCACACAGGTCTTCGTGACACCGGCCGCACCCGCCGCGGCGGCCGCGCCCGCCTCCACGGTGGCGTGATGAGCGCACCAACCCTTCTCGGCCACGTAGGAGCCGTTGCGGGCGCGACGATCAACGTGCGACAGTTCGAGGGAACCGCCTCGGGTATCGCTATCATTGGCGGCCGCAGTTACCGCATCGGCCAGGTCGGCAGTTTCGTCCGCATCCCGCAGGGCTATCACGACCTGTACGGTATCATCTCTGACGTCGGTGCCACGGCCACGCCTGAGACACTGGTCGACAGCGGGGCCAGAGGGGACCGCTGGATCAAGGTGCAACTCGTTGGCGAGGTCCTGGAGGCGACCTTCGAGCGCGGGATCAGCCAATATCCCGCAATTAACGACCAGGTGCACCTCGTAGTCGAGGAGGATCTCGCCCGCATCTACGGGACCGCCGACACGGGTCAGGTGACCATCGGCAGATTGTCGGGAGCTGAGAGCATCCCCGTCCGTGTCGATCTGGACAAGCTCGTGACGCGCCACTCCGCGGTGCTGGGGTCGACGGGGGCCGGCAAGTCGACGACGGTCACAAGCCTGCTGCGCTCCCTTTCGGTCGGCCAGGGTGACCACTCCGGGTTTTCGAACGCTCGGGTGCTGCTGATGGACATCCACGGCGAGTACGGCCGCGCGCTTGGCGAGGTCGCCAAAGTCTTCCGCGTTAACCCGCTAGAGAATGAGGAGCGCCTCTACGTTCCCTATTGGGCACTCAATCTGGACGACCTGCTGACCTTCCTGCTCGGCAAGACCGAGGAGAAGGCACTAACGGCGATTCAGGACCGCATTATCAGAGCGAAAACCGCAGTCTCGGCCCAGATGAACTATCCGGGTGTCGATGCCAACTCGCTGACCGCCGACAGCCCTCTGCCATTCAGTCTGAAATCGCTTTGGTTCCACCTGATCGACCCAGAAATTAAGACGTGGACGGAGAACACTCAGCAGAACTCGGCTCAGACCGCTCCGGGCGATGCCGAAACACTTACTGCGCCTACCTATCCGCTGCCCGGCCAAGGCAATACGCCGCCGTTCGCAAACAAGACAAACGTGCTGTCAATCCGGCGACAGCTCGAACAGCTCCGGTCGCGCCTACTGGATCGGCAGTACGACTTCATGCTCCACCCTGGGCCTTGGGAACCGAGCCTCGACGGGGCTCCGCAGAACGACCTGCCCCAACTGCTCGAGAGCTGGCTCGGGCACGATCGGCCGATCACGGTGCTGGATCTGTCGGGCGTGCCGAGCTCGATCCTTATGCGACTAATTGGAGGCATCCTGAACATCATTTACGAGGCCCTCTTCTGGAGCCGCGAGATGCCCGAGGGCGGGCGGGCACGCCCCCTGCTCGTGGTAATGGAGGAGGCACATCGCTACCTAGGCCGGGACGACGCCAACCTTGCTCGGGATGCAGTCCAGCGCATTGTTAAGGAGGGCCGCAAATTCGGCCTAGGCGCGATGATCGTGAGCCAGCGCCCATCCGAGATCGACGAGACCATTCTCTCTCAGTGCGGTACGTTCTTCTCGCTGCGCCTCTCCAACTCGTCGGACCGCAGCAAGGTTCAGGCTGCCCTACCTGACAGTCTGAGCGGCATCGTGGACAGCTTGCCTGTGCTTCGTACGGGCGAGGCTGTGATCACCGGCGAGGCTGCCAAGCTGCCTGTGCGATGCAGGATTACGCTCCCCGAGGAAGGCAAGCGGCCCACCAGTGAGGATCCGCGCGTTGCCCACAACTGGAGTAAGGAACGCGGCAACGAGAATTACGTGAACGTCACGGCTGCGTGGCGGTCCCAGAACCCACGATGGACGGAGGAATGAATGGAACGACAGCCAGTAAGCTCGTCGAGTTTGGCTTCGGTGGGCTATGACCCTGCTTCGGAGACACTTGAGGTGGAGTTCGTCGCTACCGGCAAGGTGTACGAATATTACAACGTCCCCCAGTTCATGTACGATCGACTGGTGGAAGCCTCCTCTATCGGAGAATTCTTCAATGTTGAGATCAGAAACGCCTATTCCTGCAACCCGATCTGATTTGGCCAATTCTAGCCGATCCCGTTGGGTGAATTGAACTGCCGATTTCCGCATACGGGCAGTTCGTACTGCCGCTCGAACGACCGACATGGGGCGCACAGCGGTCATTTTTGAACCGTGGCTGGTAAGTCGTTTTCGGGTCGAAGCGGGCGGGCCTCCGTAACCGCCGAAAGGAACAAAGGCAGAGCCACCGGCATTCTTGGACGTAGCGCGAGCGCCCTTATATTTTCATCGGTGCAGTTGGCGGAACTCCCTTAGTGCCGCCTCGCGCCTCCGATCTAGATAATCGGCCAAATCTTGCAAATAGACGCCCTTCTGGCACTTCTGAGACGTCTCCGCCCTCACTACCGGCAGGGCGATTTCGCCAGTTCCGACCTTCCGAAGAAATTTGTCAGGCGTAAGGTGATTGAAATAGTCGCGGCAGACATCCTCGACAGGAATGATCGCCTTGCCGCCATACTGGGCGAACAGGAGGAAGGATGTCGAAAAGGTCTGGGGGGAAATCGGGTCGGGCGTCTTCATCTCTACGCTTCCTCGCATACGAATTCTGGACCGCCGTTGTGGCCGATCATGCCGCGCTTCGCCTGTTCACGGCGCTTGGCGTTTTCCTTGCGGGTGACCATCTCGACGTGATCCATTTCCGGTCGCACGCAAAGGCGGTCGCGACAGGCGTGGTCCAGTTCTTTCTTGCCGGGGATATAGCCGTGCTCGTTGGTCCACATGGCGATGTGGACTGCGACCGTCTGGCCATCGAGAGACATGCGGGGGTAGCCCTTGCCTCGACCGTTCTTGCCTGAATCAGGGCCGGTCCACTCCCGGCAGCCTGTTACCGGATCGATGCGGACCCGGGACATAATCTTCGCGCGGATGCGATCACGACGGCTGCTCATCCTCGGCGCCTCCAGGCATCAAAGGCATTGCGTAAATCCTGCCAGCGGGCAGCTGCGGCCGCATCATCGTTCAGCTCGCTGCGGGAGCGAATGTTCAGGATCGAGCGGACCTTTGTCGCGGCGCGATCATCGGTGAGGGGCCTCGCCAGGCCGTGGCATTCCTCGAGGAATTTCTTGAATGCCGGCTCGGCGCATTTGATCGCGCATTCGGCCGCGTAGTCCTTCGGCTTCTGCTGGTGCTGCGGAGGAGCGTGGCTGCGCAGCTCGGCGACCAGGGTGCGATACCGGCCCGCGAGGGCGTCATAGGTCCCGAGCAGCCAAATCAGATCATAGGGCGCGTTCAGCACCATCTCGCTGTCGCCGATCGGCGCGTCGGCGGCGGTCGCCGCGATGAGGAAAGTGCCTTCGCTGCTTGCCGCAGTCAGGCAGAGCCGACCACCGTCGGATTCAATACCCCAGTCCGGGGTCGCGAGCGCGACCCGGTTGCGGATCGCGTCCATGCGTTTCTGCTGCAGCGAGCGCTCCGGGTGGCTCATCGGCGGACCTCGTCGCACAGTGGGCGATTGGCGACCTGGAGGGCGACTTCGAAACGGTCCATGTCTTCGCCCTCAGATCTTCGCGTCGGAAGCGTACTGCCATTCCTTGCGGAAGGCCGTGGTTCCGGCCAGCGCTGCGGACATGAGAAACGCGATCGAGAGTGCGAGGATGGTGCAGGCGAGAAAGAAGCGATTGGGGCCTGCTTCGAGCCGTGCCTTGTTGTGTCCGGTGAAATGCTCAGTCATGGCCAGATGCTCCAGAGCAGGATCAGTTGAAGGGGGAGAGTGTAGGCGAGGCCGGCGAGCGCCCCGCGCGTGAACCACAGGGGCAGGGGCTCACGGCGGCGCGCCCTCTTCGTCATGGCGCTACGCCGCTCGGGCCATGGCGGTGGCGAGTTCGGTTGCCCTCTGGCCGAAGAGCTTGACCTGTCGTTCCGAGAATTTTCCGGTCAGGATCAGATCTCGATCTGTGCAGCCCTCGCCGATCGAGCGCATCGTCTCGGCCATGCGCTCAATGGTGTTCCTGGTGTGAATTCCGCCGTTCGATTGCATGTTGGTCTCCTGGTTCGAGGAAGATGACCTCCCGGCGGCTCGGAGACTAAAGGCCGTGGTTTCCGCGCCGCCCTCACTAGGAGGTGATGCGGACAATAATGCGGCTAAATATCCGCTGTCAACCACCGTATGCGGCTAAATGACCGCAAGGTAGTTAATTCCTGATGTGTTCGGCTGCGGCAGCAGCGCGAATCAGAACACAAAAAAACCCGCACTCGCGGGTTTCTCAGCGGCACAATCGACCGGCTTTTATCTGACGGTACCGAATTTGCGGAGCACGCGGCCGACGATAAAAAGTTCTTCGGCCGGCCATTCTTTCTTCGCATGTCGAGGGTTGTCTGAAATCACAGATACGGTCTGCATTTCCGCGCCAGGAGCGCTAGAGACCTCTATGCGTTTTACGACGACGCCGCCAATCTCGTCGAGGACCGCATACAGACCGGGCGGCGAGGGCCAGCGGTGACGCGTATCGATGAATACCACGTCGCCCTCATCCAGAGTCGGCTGCATTGAATCGCCTTGGACGGGGAAGACTGCTACGTCGTGAGCAGACAAACCAAGAGCGGTAAGTATTGGAGGTGGAAGGCGCCAATACTCGCGCACATGCTCGGCCGCAAACGTCATCCCGTGGCGTCCAGGGACCCCCTCCGACACAATGCTTAGTCCTCCCCCACCCATGCCGCCGGTGATGTCAATTTGCGCTGAAGCGTCGGTAGGTATTCCCCGAACGCCTGTCTCCGAGCCAATCGTCATCAGCTGTTCCACGTCCTCCCCGCTCGGATTATCGGGATCGTAGGAGGACACGACCGGGCGCTTGTTGGTCGTCGAGAGCAAGGTCGTTATGGATACATCCAGTCCCTTTGCAATCTTCTGAAGCGTTTCGCCGCGGGGCGACGCGCCTCCTCGTTCGAATAGCTTGCGGAAATAGCTTCGTTCGAGTCCTGCGGCGCGCGCCGCACTCTCGTACGACATGCCCTTCTGCTCGATGATCTCTTTGAGTTTCTCAATCACTGTCTTGCTCATGCGCGGATTATCGTCCGCAGCGTTTGTTTGTGAATGCGGTCTTTCAGGCTTGACAGATGCGGTTATGTAGCCGCATTCATGTCCGCATGAACTTGAGACAGCAAATCATCGTGGTGGCGGACACCTTTGCCCAAGCGCGCGGGATCGGTCGGAAGCGGGTTTCTACCTTGGTCCTGAACCGAGGTTCGAAGCTCGATAACATCGCGACGGGTGGCGACTTGGCAACGGGTACCTTTGAACGCGCCATGCTCTGGTTGTCTGCAAACTGGCCGGAAGGGGCTGAATGGCCCGCCGGCGTGCCGCGCCCTGCCTTTCAGACGGAGGCGGCCGAATGAAGTTTCCGCAGCAAGGTACCGGTTACCTCCTCCCGACTGGCGACCTTGCCGCCTGGCAGAGACGCGCCCAGTTTCGGCGCGTCCCTGCCTCTGTTTTTCCCTCTGCTTATCCATGCGGTCCTCCGTGATCTGATCGGCTGACCCTACGCCGCCGGCGCGCGGCCTTCACGGAATCCTTTCGGTTGATTTTTTCCTTGACCCAAACTCAGGGGTGTTTTCGTGCGTGCAATTTCTGACGAACATGCATCCATCATCAAGGCCGCCACGGCGGCGGCTTACGAAGCTCTGGGTGGAGTGAGCCGGGCGGCCGACGCGCTGGGAGTCGCCTCCTCGACGCTGACGAAATATGCCTCCACCGGCGAGGAATGGCGCGACAGCTTCATCCGCCTCGATCTTGCCGCGGAACTCGACCGGCGCTGCGATCACCCATTCCTGCTCACTGCCATGTCGCGGATCGTGAAGGACGAGCGCGTTTCGAGCTTCGGCGCGGTCACCGCGAGCGCGGTCCTGCGCCTGGATGGCGTTCTCGACGATGTCGTACGTGCGGTCGCTGCGGCGCTCGAAGATGACGATCACATCGACGCTGCGGAACGACAAGCTATCCGCAACCGCATCGTTGCGGCTCAACAATATCTGGCCCGCCTCGACGCCATGATGATGGCGGGTGCCCGCTGATGCATGGCAAACCCAAGAACTCGACCATGACGGTAACGGCCATCTGCGCGCTGTTGCCGGACGACCCGGAAGCAGCCGTCAGCGTTGTCACAGTTGCCTGCGCTGCTGCCGCCATCACGGCCGGGCTCGACGACGAGGCAACGGTACGCGGCCTGCGCGCGGCGCTCATATCCATGCGGGAAAACGGGTTCGGCGACATTGGTCGGAAGGGGGTGCACTGATGGAGCGCCGCACCCTTTCCCCCGCGTGCTGGACTGCCAGTGGGCCGGTCGGGACGCGCTGCATTGCATTGTTGCGGCGGGTGCGGGCGAGCGGCGACGCATACATGCTCATCCGCAACGTCGACCGTGATGCCGTGGTTAAGGCGCTTGCCGCCGGCTTCGTCGCCTGGGTCGGCCGCAGCCGCGAGGTCGTTCGGCTGACGGCGAGGGGCGCGGAATATCTCGATCGCCTGGCGAGGGTGGAATGAGGTTTTCTGCCCCGTCCTTAAGCTCCTCCGTGCCGTCGTCGCTGGCGGGGGCCCCGCCGCTCTCCCGCCAGGTCCTCGTTGAGCGCGTCCTGACGCTCTGGCTTCAGGAGAACCGCGACACGCACTCGATCGCCGCCGAACTTGGCATCGACGAAGACGAGGTCTGCAAGATCATCGAAAAATCGGAAGGAAGAAGGCCGTGAGCGATCAGCTTCCGAAGCTTGGACCGAAGGCGCGCGTGATCGTCGACGCAATGTTGCGGGAAGGCATCTATCGGGCATCGAAAGAGTCCGAAATCACCGTTTGCCGCAATCTGAACAGCCGTCAGCTCCTCTCTCGCGACAAGAGAGATGGCGCGGTCTGGTATCCGACGGCAAAGCTTTGCGAGCTGGCCGGCGTGACGCTGTCGGAAATCGGGCAGGGGCGCGAGGGCGGACCCGGCGCGCCGGATTCTCGGGTTCAGCCCGAGCAGGGCGCCGATCGCCTCCCGGCGCCGGCCGAGATCGAGCCTTCGCCGACGGCTGACCTGCCGCCGCTCACGCGCCTGCCGCATCATCCGCTCGCTGCCCTTTTCCCCATGCTGCCCGACGACGAGCTGCGCCGCCTCGCCGACGATATCGAGGCAAACGGGCAGCAGGAGCCGGTCTGGTTGCTCGACGGCAAGATCCTTGACGGGCGGAACCGCGAGGCGGCTTGCCATCTGGTCGGGATCGACGCCTGGACCAAGGTATACGAGGGCAAGGACCCGCTCGGCTTCGTGCTCTCCCTCAACCTGCATCGTCGGCACCTGACGGAAAGCCAGCGCGCCATGGTGGCGGCACGGATCGTCGATTGGGAACGCGGCATCAACCAGAGCACAGCCGGGGATGCAAATTTGCACGCCCGCGAGGCAGGGCGCCGGCTTTCGATTTCCGAGCGCGCGGTCAAGGCCGCAAAGCGGGTGCGCGACCACGGTGTCGAGGCGCTGTCCGATGCCATCCGCGACGGGCGGATCTCCGTTCATGCCGGCGAGGCTCTGAGCCACCTGGAACGGGCGGCGCAGGAAGAGGCGCTGCGGCTCGAGGAAAAGGAGATTATCCAGCGCGCCAAGGAAATCCGCCAGAAGCGGCAGGAGATCCGTCACGCCGTGCGGCTGACGCATATGGCGCATGTGGCAGAGGCCGGCTCGTCGACTGCGGGCAAGGTCGACCAGAAGTTCCCGGTCATCTATGCCGATCCGCCGTGGCAGTTCGGCGTGCGCTCGGAAGTGACGGGACGCGAGAAGAGCGCCGAGAACCATTACCCGACCATGCCGACGGATGCGATCTGCGACCTCTTCGACGAGATCGGCGCACCGGCCAAGGCCGACTCCGTGCTTTTCCTTTGGGCCACGAACCCGATGCTACCAGATGCATTCAGCGTCATGGCGGCATGGGGTTTCACCTATGTGCACCATTGGATCTGGGACAAGGAAGTGGCAGGAACCGGCTATTGGGGCCGCGACCGGCACGAGCTGCTGCTGATCGGTAGGCGCGGCGACCCGGTTTCGCCGCTTCCCGGCTCGCAGCCCGAGACGGTCTATCGCGAGCGGAAGGGCAGGCATAGCGCCAAGCCCGATTACTTCGCCGAGCAGATCGAGCGGCTCTATCCCGCCATGCCACGGCTCGAAATGTTCTGCCGCAGCCCGCGCCCGGGCTGGACGGCATGGGGGTTTGAAGCCGCGACAGAGGAGGCGGCTGAATGACTTCCATGCTTCCCATCATCGAGGAACTCGCCGATGCGCCGGACCATATGGCGCGGGCGCGCTGGCTGCTCGAAGTGCCCCTCGCGGTGATCATTCGCGACCAGGTGACCATCCACCGGCTGCTCTCTGCGGCCGGTTTTCACGAAGGCCTTGCCTACTTCGCAGCCGAGATCGCGGCGCTTTCGGCGAGGCGCGGCCGGGACGGGCTCGCGCCGAACACAATCCGCATGACGCGGGAACACGCCCGCATTGGAGTTCAGATCATTGCGCGCGGTGGCGCGGAAAAGGGGGCGGTTCTATGATGAAACTAGTACGCGACAGCAATGCCAATTTCCTTGGCGGCTTCAACAAACGCCCGGCGCGCCAGGTAAGAGGGGGATTGGCCAATCAAAACGTCGGCGCACGTCTGCACGGCAAATGTGTACGCCAACCCTTTTACTGCCGGCCATCGCTCACCCAACAGTGTGGCGGCGCTTCGCGTCGTCGCGACACTTTCGATAAAGCCTGTGTCCGGCAAACGGACGAGCACTGCTTCACTCCACGGACCGACATTCATGGCGAGCCTCAATTGCGCGATGCTGCCCAAACGTTCCGTCAGTTGAATGGTTCCGGCAGAGAGCTTGCGAGCACACCGTTGGCCCAAAAGGCGGCTTCATGGAGCGTGGAATGAGCCAGGAAGCCACAATCCGACGCGGTGTGCGCAATGCACGCTATGCGGCAATACCGAACCATGTCTTTGAGGATGCGCGGCTGTCGATGGAAGCAAGGTGGCTCTTGAGCTACCTGCTCTCCAAGCCAGACAACTGGACCGTCGTCATCGGCGATATCATCAAAAAGGGCAATTGCGGGCGCGACAAGGCTCGCAAGATGATCGCCGAGTTGGTCGACATTGGTTATGCAGAGCGCGAACAGCAGCGCGAGGACGGCAAATTCGGAGCTTCAGTGCTCGTGATCTTCGACGAGCCGCGCTGCGCCACGGCCGCTGAAAACGCGGCCGAAGCGTCTGGTGTTGCAATTCTACCGCAGACGGATTTACCGGCGACGGCATTACCGGCGCCGGTTTCGCCGGCGCCGGTAAAATCGGCACATAGTAATAACTCAGATTCAGCAAATACTGATTATCAGATTCTGAGAGAGGGTGGGCGCGAGGCTCCGGAAGATGGGCAGGAGCCGGAAGACCCGAGGAAGATCGACGCCGCCTTCTGGGCGCTGGTGAAGGATTGGCCCGGCTTCGCCGGCATGCCGAAAGAACCGGCGAAGCGGGCGTGGCTCGCGCTGACAGCCGAAGAGCGTAGGGAAGCGTCCGAGCGCTTCCCGCGGTGGCTGCAGCTGCTGAAGGCGCAGAAGAAATCCCACACCCCGGCACCATCGACCTACTTCGGCGAAAAGCTCTGGATGGACGTTCCGGCGCAGGATGAGGCGGCGAAACCTGCGAACGCCATGGCTGCGCCATTCGGCAAGCTCTGGTCGGCGGCGCGGTTCGCCGAGCTGCTGCTGCCGCCATCAGGCATCGTCGCTCCTCCGACGAAGTTCGAGCAGATGCAGATCGACGCCGGGCAGGTGTCCCTTGCTGACGTGATGGCCGAGAAGCGCATGCGGGCAGGATGGCCGTCGGTGAACAGCATGCAGGAGCGGGCACGCTCGGCGCAGGGCTCGATTTGCCCGCTGGCGCTTGAAGAGGCGGGGCAGGGCTTCCAGGCGGTGAAGCGTGACGGCGATCTGCTTGCCGCGTGGCAGCGTGAGCACAAGCGGCGCGGCTGGCCCTTTCCGGAAGGGCGCTTGCCTGAGTGGGTCTATTTCCCGGCGATCGAGGGCGAGGGCGATCTCGATTTCCTCGTCGCCGAAGCGGTCGAGCGCTACCGCGAACGAATTTCCGACTATCTCGCGAACAGGAGCAAAGGCGACGATCATGCAGCGTAGCACGTTTACCGCAAGCCCGATTGCGCTGCAGGGCCATGATCGCTTCGCCGATCGGATGCGGAGAATCACCGAGGGCCTCCTCGACGAGGGCGCGCTCCTCACGGCGAATCTCCGAATCAGCGGCGGTAAAGCGCCGTGGTTTGCGCTTCGGGTCTGGACGGGCCGCGAGAAGACTGTGGAAAAAAGCCTCGATATCATGGGCGTACGGTCGCTCGTGCCGATGCGGAAAGGCCCCGATTTGCGCCGTCGCGGTCGCGTGATCGAGGGGCAGATGATGCCGGTTATCCATGGTTATGTTCTCGTGCAGATGATGGCGCTCTCCGAGTATCTCGCCGGATTGCTGGGCGTCGAGCATGTGATCGATGTGCTTGGCGGGTGCGATCGGCCCATGCGCCTGAGCGACAAGGAAGTCAGCAGATTCAACGGTCTGGCTAGCAAGGGTAACTTTGATTGGGAGCGCCCAGTTGACCTGGTGGTGAGGGCTGGAGAACCGGTCTTGATCACCGCAGGCCCGTTCTGCGATCGGAAGGCAACCGTGGTCACGCCAAGCAAGAAAGGGCGTGGCGACGTGGTGGTCTCGATCGACTTCATGGGCGGCGAAGTGCCGGTGACAGTGCCTCTTGCTTTGCTGAAGAAGTTGTGAGAGTCATCTTGCCATTGGATGAGCTGATGATCCTGAAGTGAGCCTCTGAGAGAACGCCTAGCAAGCGGGGAGAAAGCCCGAGGTCGGTACACCGGTCAGCCCCAGCCTTGACAGCCTCGAAGCCGAGGCAACCGATTCAGGGCAAGTGCGAAAGCTATGACCAGATGACAGGCGGCCGAGAGGTCGTCTTTCTCGTTTAAGGTTATGGGCAGGCTTTTCCGGAGCTTTTGATGATCGACGCTCAGATCAAAGTCGATCTCCGGCAGTTCAACCGTTCCTTGTCGGACATCGAGCGCAAGCAACTTCCCTATGCCATCATGCTCACGCTGAACGAGACGGCCAAGGGTGGTCGCCTCGAAGTCCAGCGAGAGATGGAGCGGGTCTTTGACCGGCCAACGCCTTACGCAAAGCGGGGCGTCGTCTATGACCGGGCATCGCGGCAGAACCTGAGGGCGGCGGTTGTCGTCACGGGTGACCGGACCAAGGGCGGCTTGCCTGCGACGGCATTCCTCGGTCCGCAGATCGAAGGTGGCATGCGCACCCATAAGGCCTTCGAGCGGCAGCTCGTCGATCGTGGCTTGATGCAGCGGAACCTGGTGGCCGTGCCAGCAAAGCGGGCGCCGCTCGATCGCTACGGCAACATGACGCAAGGATTTCTGAACCGCGTCATGGCCGACTTGCAGATCGACTATCGTGGAGCTGGTGCGACCCGCAGCCGCACATCATCCTCGCTCAAGCGGAACAAGAACTACAAGAACGCGCGGTTCTTCGTGCCGAAGCAGCCTTCGCACCTCTACCCCGGCGTTTACCAGCGAGATCCGGCAACGAACGCCATCCATCCGGTGATCCTGTTCGTGCCTCAGGTCTCGTATCGCGTCCGCCTTCGCCTGCGCGAAGTCGTCGAGCGCTACGTGGTCGCCAATGTTCACGATCATTTCGCCGTCGCCTTCCAGCGGGCGGTTCGGACGGCCCGATAGGCCCTCCGACGGTTCATGGGTCCTTCCTGGCATCCGCCCGCCTGCGGGTATTTGGCACGGCGGAGGTTGTCCAGTCTGAGCGATTTTTTGAAGCCTAAAGTCAGAGCCTAAACTAAAGAGCCGGGCTAAAGAACGAGCGTTCCTAAAGATGAGCCTTGCAGCTGACATCATGACGAAGAGCGCGTTTGCGGCTCATGTCGGCGTCAGTGCCGGGCGCATCTCGCAGTACATCGCCGAGCGGAAGATCTTCGGTGAAGCGCTCGAAGGCGAGGGGCGGAACGCGAAGATCCGCGCGTCGGTTGCGGTCGAGCAGCTGCGCAAGACCCTCGACCCGTCGCAGCGGTTCGGAGCGAACGGCACGGCGACGCGATCGGCGCCAGCGCCGGTTGCTTCCGAGCTGTCGTTCGATGTGCCGGAGAAGCCGAAGGCGCCTTTAAAGCCGACCGTCATCGTCGACCCGTTCATTGACGAGGTCGCGGCCGAGAAGCTCAAACAGCAAAAGATCACCACCGCGCGCATGGAGCGCGAGGAAGCGCTCGAGCTCGGCCGGTACATGCTGACCGACGATGCTCGGCGAGAGATGGTCAAGGCCGTGGCCGAGGCGTTCAAGGTCATGGAGCAGGCCATCCCCGAGATGGCGAAGGCGATCGCCGCGCAGTTCTCGGTGTCGACCCATGATGCGACCCATGTGCTGCTGAAGGCCTTTCGGGACCACCGAGCCAAGAAGGCGCGCGACTTCGCCGACGCAGCGGCCGAGTTGGACGAGCATGTCGAGGACGAGCAGCAATGACCGTGCTGTTCAATCCCGAGCGGCTCGCTCTCAGCGTGCTGGCCGAGATCTGCGAGCCGCCGCCGGCAGTCGATTATCTCGACTGGGCGAAGCGGAACATCGTGTTCTCGGAGCGCATCACGGACCATCCGGGGCCGTACAACGAAGACCTGGTGCCGTTCTTCTCGGAGATCCTGCGAGCGTTGTCGCCGGAAGATCCGTGCAACATCGTCAGCCTGGCGAAGTCGGCGCAGATCGGCGGTACCATCTGCGCCAACATCTTCACGCTCGGCTCGCTCGACATGGCGCCCGGCGATTTCCTCTATGTCCATCCGACGGAGGAGAACGCCGCCCGCTGGTCGAAGACGAAGCTGATGCCGCTGGTGCGCGAGATGCCGGCGGTCGCCAAGCTGTTCTCGCAAAACAGCCGCGATGCGAGCAACTCGGTGCTCTACAAGGAACGCATCGACGGGCGCGGCGCCATCCAGGCGGCCGGCGCCAACTCGCCGGCAGGCCTGTCGATGATCTCGCCGCGAAAGCAGGTCCAGGACGATCTTGCCAAGTGGCAAATGAACGAGGCCGGTGATCCGGAGGTGCAGGCGGACAGCCGCAGCAAGGCGTTCTTCAACGGCAAGGTCTTCAAGATCTCGACGCCGATGGTCTCGCCGGGCTGCAAGATCACGTCGAACTATCAGGAAGGGACGCAGGAGACCTACCATGTCCCGTGTCCGCACTGCCAAGAGCTGCAGGAGCTGCGCTGGGAGAACATGCGGGATCACATCGATCCCGAGCATCCCGAGCAGGCACATTTCGTCTGCATCCATTGCGGCTGCGAGATCCACGAGCACCATCGCGAATGGATGGTGAAGCCGGAAAACGGGGCGAAGTGGGTCGCCAAATATCCGGAGCGCGGCCGCCGCCATCGGTCCTTCCGCATCTGGATGGCCTATTCGCCGTTCGAACGATGGGAGAACCTGGCGCGCGAGTGGCTGACGGTCCAGGCCGGCGGACCGGAGAACCGGGAAAAGGGATCTGGCGCCGAGCAGACGTTCTGGAACGACTGGCTCGGGCTCGCCTTCGAGGCGGACAACAAGGCGATCGATTGGGAAGTGCTCCGCGATCGCGCCGAGGACCACGGTTTTCAGCGCGGTGTCATCCCGGCCGAGGCGCTGGCGCTGGTGCTTGGCATGGACGTGCAGGGCGACCGTGTCGAGTGGCTGCTGGTCGGCTACGGCAGGAATCGGTACCGGGCCGTCATCGATCATGGCGTCATCGACCATCGCGCCGGCAGCCACCTGGCGGACGCGAAGGAACATTCCGGCCATATCTCGGAGCCGGAGGTTCGCGCCGCCCTCGACCGGCTGCTGCAGCGCGAATGGCTCGACGATGCGGGCCGCAAGCGCACTGCCGATCGGGTTGCGATCGATGGCAACGCCTACACCGACGACGTCTGGAACTGGGTCCGCAAGCATCCGAAGTCACGCGTCATCATGGTGCGCGGCGGCAATACGGAAGCCGCGCCGCCGATCGTGCAGACGAAAGAGTATGACCGGAAGGGCAAGCCGAAGAAGCAGAAGTGGTCATCCCGCTTCTTCACCTTCAACGCCTCGGCCTTCAAGATTCGGCTCTATCGGGACTACAAGAAAGACGATCCGGAGCAGGCGGGCTACATCCGTTTCGCCCGCGGCTTCGGAGACGATTTCTACCAGCAGGCGACATCGGAAGCCCGCGTCCCGGAGAAGACCCGGAGCGGTCACACCCGCTACGTCTGGAAGCTCTCCGAGGGCAAGCGCAACGAAATCATCGACATGCTCAATCAGAGCCTGGCCGGTGCCTATCGCTGGGGCGTGCCCTACTGGACCGACGAGGAATGGGACGCGATCGCCGATCGCCTCGGCCGCCTCGAAGCGCCGCAACAGGGCGATCTCGAGGATCATCTGAACCAGATCGCCGTCAAGACCGAACCTGCCGCAGGCCAGAGCGCCGCGGCAGAACAGCAATCGCCGCTCGTCGCTGCCGCCCTCGCGCGCGCCGCCCGTGCAGCGCAGCGGAACCGCTAGGAAGATCCATATGGCACTGACCGAACAGGAACGCGCCGTGCTTCTGGCACGGCTCGACGACGCACGTGAGGCCTTGCACCAGATGGAGCTTGGCCGCGCCGAGATCTCGCTCAGCTATAACGGCGAAAGCGTCACCTATGCCGCGGCCAACATCGGCGCGCTGCGCCAGTATGTCCGCGACCTCGAGGCGAAACTCGGCCTTCGCCGCTTTGCCAGGGCGCGCAGCCGGGGAGTGATCTTCGGATGAGCGGCGACGTCACGATCCTCGGCCCGGACGCGAAGCCGCTTTCGCCGGCAGTTCGTGCCGCCGCACGTGTGCAGGTCGCGAAAAACCGGCTGATGGCGTCCTCGGCCTACCAGGGTGCATCCTACGATCACCCGTCCTTCGCCAAATGGCGGCCGGGCACCTGGTCCGGTCAGTCGGCGCTGACCTGGTCGCGCTCCGAGCTCGTCGACCGGCTGAACGACGTGGCGCGCAATGACGGCTGGGGTGCCGCCGGCACCTCGCGCCTCGTCGACAACATCATCGGCTCCGGCTGGACGCTCGCCGCGCGGCCGAACCATGTTTCGCTCAACATGACGTTTGAGCAGGCGGAGGAGATCGCCGACAAGATCGAGGCCTTGTGGCGCGATTACACGCAGGATGTCGACAAATGGTGCGACGCCGAGCGGACGAAAACCATGGCCGGCGTTCTCGGCCTTGCTGCCCGTCAGCGCTTCGGTCCCGAGGGCGAGGCCTTCGGTGTCATCGTCTGGCAGGACAATGCACCGTTGTTCCAGACGGCAATCCATGTCGTCGATCCGGCCCGGTGTTCAAACCCGAACGGGCGCATGGACGAGGAGTTCCTGCGCGACGGCGTTGCCATCGACGGATACGGCGCACCGGTCGGCTACCACTTCCGCAAGTCGCATCCCGGCGAGTTCTTCGCCGGCAATACCGGCCTTTGGCACTGGGAGTATGTCGAGCGGGAGACCGAATGGGGCCGCCCGATCGTCGTGCACGCCTACGAGCAGAAGCGCGCCGGCATGACGCGCGGCGTTTCCGACTGGGCTCCGGTCATGCGGTCGATCAAGCAGTCGACCGACTACGAGGATTATGAGAGCCAGGCGGCAATGCTGAACGCTGTCATGGCTGCCTTCATCGAAACGCCCTTCGATCCGGAGGAGATGCTCGAGGCGATGGGCGCGGATTACGGCAATGACGGTATCGCCAAGCTCTTCGGCGAAATGTCGGCCGCGCAGAAGGCCTATTACGGCGCCGCGCCGATCGATCTGCCCGGCGTTCGTATCAATACGCTGCAGCCCGGCGAAAAGGCGACGCTGACCAAGCCCGAGCACCCGAACGCCAATTTCGAGGCCTTCGTCAATGCGGCGCTGCGCAAGGTCGCGAGCGCGATCGGCGTCACCTACGAGCAGCTCACCATGGACTGGAGCCAGGTGAACTATTCGTCGGCACGCG
>Ga0315914_1005126_pt1 | contig 19229 bp, 12 predicted proteins | sample MpolenodulesMG_FD_203920 | JGI IMG/M metagenome (GOLD analysis project Ga0315914, IMG submission 203920) | Medicago polymorpha root nodule microbial communities from Los Angeles, California, United States - elongated nodules | ecosystem: Host-associated > Plants > Roots > Nodule | place: USA... | reverse complement strand
GTTGTGAATTTGTTGATGTTGATGCCTAATGTTGAAGTGAATTATCTCTTTATTTGCATTATTTGAAGTTTAATCTGTTGAATACATTTTCAATTAATTATGTTTGATTATGATGATGTAAAGCTAACCCCTAGTGGTCTGTGGTGGACCGCCTACCTATTTGTATGAATGGGTAGACGACGTGCAGGATTGATCTTTTAGCGTGCTTGGTGAGTTGCTTGAGGATAGCGGAAGCTTCCTCTATTTATCTGTTTAGATTCTTAGATTAGGCTTTGATTAGGATGGCAGTCTTTATGTTATCTTGGATTGAGTATGTTGTTGAGATTTTACCCATATATCGGGATTTGGAGATTTTATTTGGTGACGTATGCATGAGTTTATGACATGTATATTTTGGAGATGTATGTTATATATCCGTTACGATGTCTTAAGAATTTTATATGCATGTTGTTTTGGAACCTATTGAAGACGTAACGTCTATTTCTTGAATATTTGTATTATTCGCGTGTTTTTTTGCTTTAATAGAAATAGGGCGTTACATGATCCCCTTCTTATTTGTTAGATTTCATTAATAAATTTTTGGCTTAAATGCTCAATTGGTCCCTTAACTTGATTTCAAGTATAGGTTTGGTCCCATAAGTAATAAAAGGTCTGTTTAGGTCCCTTAACTTTATTTAAAGTATCGGTTTGGTCCCTTCTGTTAATTTAATTAAAAAAACGTTAAGTTTAGGGACCAAACTAATACTAATTAAATAAGTTAAGGGACCAAACTAATACTAATTAAATAAGTTAAGGGACATAAATTTAACATTTTTTGAATTAAATTACCAGAAGGGACCAAATTGTTACTTTAAATAAAGTTAAGGGACCTAAACAGACTTTTTATTACTTATGGGACCAAACCGATACTTGAAATCAAGTTAAGGGACTAATTGAGCATTTAAGCCTAAATTTTTTATTCAATTATGCTTTTCTTGTTTCTAATTTAATTCGTCCTTGTCTGTGCTTAATGCTTTTTCGATTGAGAATCTGTATCGGTAATCGTGAAAATTGATCTGTATAGATTTGTAGGATTGACAACCTGGAATTCTTCTTCTGTTCATGGCAGTTCTAATTGCTTATTTCTTAATTCATGTTAATGAAATTAAGTATGAAACCTCATATTTTCTAATTCTTCTTTATGTGAATGCCGTAAATTTAACTAAGTTAACTTACCACACATGTTGTCGTTAGGGTTAATAGGAGTTCTAAAACCGGTTTCTTAAATCATAAGTAGACACCACATAATTGATGTTTTACTAAATTAATTCCTACAAAAACAAAGTGGGGATTCAAGGATTCCTTAATCTCTGTTGCATATGTGAATCACAAACCTAATGTCACATTAGGAAGGGCAATCAAACCCCATAGCCCTATTTTAATCTCTTTCTATTTACTCTTTAAATAAGTTTTGCTAATTGCTAAGTTGAACGACAATCCTTGCGGAGTCAATTAACTTAATACTTTGTTACTTGTTATAATTTGTGCAATTGCCAATTTCATCCATCACTATACTACAAGGAGTCAGCAGTCCAAAGCCAAATCAAGTATGCAAGCTATTGAAATCTCTATATTGTTTAAATCAAGTAAGCTGAAAGTGGTATGAGAAGTTGATTGGCTTTCTAGTTTCTCAATGCTACAAACAATCTAATGCAGATAATTCCCTTGTCACTCTTCACACAGGAACCAGTTTCACTGCTCTATTAGTTTATGTAAATGATGTAATTCTAGGAGGAAATTCCACGACTGAGATTGATAGAGTCAAAACTATCATAGATGTTGAGTTCAAAATCAAGGATCTTGGGAAGCTCAAATATTTTTTGGGCATAGAGATGACACATTCTAAAACTGGAATCAACATTTGTTAGAGGAAATATTGTTTAGACTTGGTGATGATATTGGGCTACTTGCTTCAAAACCAATCAATACACCTATTGACCCATCTGTCAAGTTACATCAGGACACCACAAAACCTTTTGCAGATATCCTTAGCTACAGAAGATTAACAGGGAGGCTATTGTATCTTACAACAACAAGACCTGCCATAGCTTTTGTCACACAACAATTGAGTAAGTTTCTACAAGCACCTACCATAACTCATTATAAGACAGCTTGTAGGGTTGTTAAATATCTCAAAGGTTCACTTGGAAGAGGTTTATTGATCAAAAGAGATTCCAATTTACAATTACTTAAGTTCACTGATGCAGATTGGGCAGGCTGCATAGACACTAGAAGATCAACCTCAGGGTATTATTTCTTCCTTGGTTCTTAACTGATATCATGGAGATCAAAGAAGCAACATATTGTCTCCAAAAGCTCATCAGAAGCTGAGTATAAAGCCTTATCTTTGCTAGCTGTGAACTACAATGGTTACTCACTTGATGCAAGATTTGGGAATCAAATGCAATAAGCTACATGTCCTCTACTGTGATAATCAAATGGCCATATATATTGCTGCTAATCCAGTGTTTCATGAGAGGACAAAACATTTGGAAATTGATTGCCATTTTGTCAGGGAAAAATTACAACAAGGCACTTTCAAGCTTCTCCCTGTCAAATCACAAGCACAACTTGTAGATTTTTTCACTAAGCCACTGCCACCTACGAGTTTTACTTCTTTTGTATCCAAGCTTAACATGTTTGATTTGTACCATGCTAAGCTCGAGGGAGGGTGTTAAACTTCTAATTCACTAGCACTATAACACAATAACACAATGCATCACACATAGAGTACCATAGCTTCATTGAAGTTAGTTAGAGACAACTGTTAAGTCTGCTAGAAGCTCTAAGAGTTGGTTATTTTCATAGCTCCTATATAAAGATGAAATGTAACAAACTCTCATATCTTCAATAACAAAGTTTAGTTTTTCTATCTTTTCTCTCTTTCTTCTTTATCAAGTTTCTGTTTTTCTCCATCTTTATAATGACGATTATAAACTTCATGATTGCGGTATTAAAAATTAGGTTAATATTGTTTTACCCCCTGTAATATAGGTCATTTTCGGATTTCCATCTTGTAATATTATTTTTTTGTTTGCGTCCTTGTAATTTTTTTTTTTTTGATTTTGGACGTTCATGGCAAATTTCGTCCCCTATAATTTGAGAAAATTTCAGTTTACCCCTCTGTAATTTGAGCAAATTTTGGTTTACCCCTATAATAATTTGAGGAAATTTGCCTAGGGGGTATTTTGAAACAAATTTTTTTTTACAAGGACCGAATCCAATTTTTTTTTACAAGACCAACTCGGAATTGACATATATTAGAGGGCAGTAACAAAAATTTATTAATATAATAGAGGATATGCAATTACACATATATGAATTTGTTTTTAGACTTTTCTATAAGCCTTGGCTAGACATGTTTAAATTAATGAGGAATTTTTAGAAATTATGAGTGTAACCTATTTGCTAAAAGAGCTTGGTCGAAGCGAATTTTAAGTAGACCGAACTGCATGTATTTGACGGGAGATATATATATATATATATATATAGTATAGATTTATATATAGTATATATAAATCTATACTATATATAAAGAAAACTACCCCTTTCAACACTCTTGGGTTAACTTTTTCCTTTCCAAAAATACCCTCAATTTTCAATATAAATAACACATGTAACAAATAGATAAAAATAAATTAAAATATTAAAACAAATGTAACAAAACGATGTGAATATATATGTATTTTTTTTTTCATTTATCATTTAAAAAGTGTAACAAACTAGATGAACATATTTATACTTACTTTTTCACTATTCCAATTATACCTGTAAACAATTTTTTTTATAATAAAGATTGTTGTTGATGTCATTAAAAATAAAAATTTAAATTATATTTTTTGTTATATTGTTAGTTACATTGAAATAAATAATCATGGTTAATTTGGTTTTTAATAACTTTGAAATCAACAAACATTCATATTTTTAATTTTAATCAAAATCAAAATTTTATAAAAAAAAACACCGTTCATAATTTTCAAACGTTAACGCACGCAGTCGATTTTTTTAAGTAACAAAAAATGCGTGATGATATTGTTGTAGGCATATAAAATACAGGTGTCTACCTCATAAAGCAAGTTACTTCAAAAAGATCTGATAAAGATCTAATAAAGCAACTACTACAATTTCATCATACTTTCCTCCGACCTCTCCAAGATATTTATTTCATCCACATCACACAAGAAACCGAACCTTTAACAACCTTTGTTAAAAATCTCTTATAAAACAAAATAAAAACAACCATTGTTAAAATCACTACCTTTTCTAAATTCCAACATATTTTTATCTTACTCCTCGAAATCTCTTTTAGCACAAACCCGTCATTCTTCCACAACTATGGATTCTTCTTCTATGGTGCAAGTACCAGAAAGTAAAACCACGTCGTTTTGGACAGATGAAAAACACGTAAATTACCTTAATACTATGGAAGCTTCTTTCGTTCGTACAATGTTCCAAAACAAAGGTTGTCGTTCTTCTTCTTCCCATCATAGCCGTCAAATTCTTCGACTCGATCGACAACTTCCCGATAGCTCTGAATCAACCCTTGATTTGAAACCTCAGCATGGAAGCCGCTCCAGAAAACACCATACACCTTCAGGTATAAGATTGTTTTTCATCTCATATTAGCAAATTGTCAACTAGATATTTTAGTTATTTTTTATTAGGTTATTAGATAAAGACTCGATAACATCGATAAATGATCTCTTCCAACTTAACTAGAAGTTTGTGTATGAATTTAGTAGTATTAAATATCTTGAGAAATAATTCGTATTTGCAGCTGAGACATAAAATATAAGGTTAAAAAAAAAAATTAGATTATACATTATTTAATTTTTGTTATGCAAAGTGTTGAAAGGATTATTACTGGGGGTGATTGGAGTGCTACCTAATCCAAACAGCACGTAAATACAATGACAAATACATAATAATGATAAAAAAATTAAAATAGTTATTATTTTTTAAGGGGGTAGATATTTATATATAATATTGAGATCTGTGATCTCATTTTGAAATTCAACATGAACATGAAAGGGTTGTATTTGTGATTTCATTATTAAAGTTTATTGGGTTTCACTTGTGTATTATTTAAGTTGTGGAATCAAAAGATATTTTGTAACAGAATAAAAGAATAAATAAATTATAGCAGTGAGAGTTTGAGACCACCAACATAATATCTTTGTAATAAATAATATGTGCGAGAATATAAATCGTTTGAAAAAAAATTATACTTGTACATAATTATATTTTTTGGCAGAAATATGAAAATATCTTTTGTAATTTTAAATTATAATAATAATATATAACATTTATTAATAAATCATTTGATATAATGGTAAACGTGAAAAATATTTTTAGACAGTAATAAAATCATGTACTCTATTAGGTGCCATTTTAAATTACTTATTTATTTTAGGGATATGTGAGTAAAATTAATAGTTATGTTAATTTATGGGGTCAAGCTTGTATCTCCTTAAACATGTTCTTTATCTCCTTAACGTGGAACATTTTTCACTACATTATTTTTAAGAATATATAAGTTTAATTCATATACACCGTCAATGTATAAAAGTTTTATACATACATTCAATAATGTAGTATCATACTCTCTCCGGTTTTATTTATAAGAAAAATTGACTTTTAAGATTTATTGAGTGATTGATCTATCTAGTCTAGAATATAGATCAGATACATGCAATGAACCAAAATAGTTAAATATTTTTAATAAATAGGACCGAAAGAAGTATCTATTAATAGTATCGGAAGATGATATAGTTTTGTATAGTATTTTGTAATATAGTATATATCATAGGCGAAAAATTTAACGAAGAAAAAATCAAGTAAGGATGCAATGTCAATGACTTGTGAGAAGAGGGTGACTTTCTTGTGTTTAAAAAATAGCACTTCGAAAATATCTCAGCCTTTTTTTATGTCTTTTTTTTTGGTAGTGAGCCTTTTTTTATGTCTATTATATGGGGGAAAATATCTAACATTTCTTGTCTTTAGTTAGGGCCAACTATGCTTTATTTTTAGAGATGGTTCACTTTATTGACCACCGTATTTTTTGGGCTTTTCCTTGCAACAGATTCGATGGGTCCAACAATTAGAAGAACACGAAGGAGATCATCTCAGCCGTTCAATTCAAATGATCAGGTAGCTTTATGTGACGTGTTGGCATGTTTTAAGCCTTTCCTCTTGTGATAAATATGAACGAAATTGCTCAATTGTGTAGTTTTTTTAATTTTTTTTATTGAAAACTTAATTGGTTAGAGGATATTTTTGGTGCTTTTCTTAATTGGTTAGAGGATATTTTTGGTGCTTTTCTTTTTGGTGAGAGGATATTTGCAGAAAAGTGACTAATGGGTGATTTACATGTGTAGGTGGTCCCACAAGTAGAAAATGAAAGCAAAGGTGTAGCGCCCTATAATGGCGACTTTGACAATGGAGCAGAAAATTAATGTTTGGTGTACCTCAAATTATTTATTACTTTTTTGGTTACAACAATCAAATTATTCCCTCAAAAAAAATCAAATTATTATCAACAAAAGATCCACATTCAATTTTATTTTATTTTTGTCTATTTTCCGACTATAATTTATCTATTTTTTTCACTTGGTAGTTTATTTTAGTTAATATATCTCCATTCTTCCCAAAGTTTATAGTTCCATTTATTTATATTTAATCTTTTCCTTAGTTATTCCTTACCATTTGAATTTTCTTTGTATAGGTTTAATAGTAGTTTTAGACCCTTAATTTTTCTAAAGTTGTGATTTTTGTACTCTAAGAAAAAACTACAAAATCGTCCCCTAAGTTTTACATCTGTGGTAGTTTTGGCTCCCAAGGCCAATTTTGACTCGGTCTATGCTGACGTGGCACCCTAAGGGAGGTGCTACGTGTTATTTTTTATTTTTTCGCATTGGGCGGCCAAAACTGCTACAGTTGCAAAACTTATGGGACAGTTTTGTAGTTTTTTTTAGGGGCCAAAATCGCAACTTTGTGAAAGTTAGGGGGAAAAACTGCTATTAAGCCTATTGCAATATGAATTTAAGTTGAGTAATTGTTATTTTTGAAGATGATGATATCGCCTATGGATTTCATTTGATGAGTTAGAATTCTCTGTAGTTCTTAAGAAATAAGAGTTTCATGACTATAATAATTTTGGTGTATAAAGAATTAATAAATATCGTTATTGTCAAAAAGGTATTATTTCGTATAACTTATACGCGCTACATTTAAGGTTACACTTTGCTGACTTTATGTTTGTGTGTGAGTCTATATATAAAAGCTGCTAATTAATTCTCATTTAAAAATTTACTCTTATTTAAAAATATGGAGGAATGAGTTATCAATTCGACTCTCACTTGAAGAGTAAATTAGTAACCCTACTTCTATCGTTTAAACCAATTTTAAATGTAAGGGTAGTTTCATAACTTTCTTTTAATTAATTAAAAAAATAATATTAACCTTTCTAAACTTGTTTACAAAAAGATAATTCAACATTTTGTATTGGCTAGAAACTAAAATCGTTTATTGTGAAGAAAGATATTTTATAAGAAAAGTGAGCAGTATAGATACCTATTCCATGGCTGGGGATGATACACTCCTGCATATCTGTTAAGAGTCCCACATCGGATATGTGATGGTTTGGAAATGTGTTTATAAGTGGGGTATTTCTCACATCACAAGCCGGTTTTGTGGGGTTGTGTTAGATCCAACCACGATTTCTAAAATAGTATCAGAGCCTCTCCAAAATTCATTGGGCCACCTACTATCAGGTTTCCGCTATCGGGTCACCCACCATTTATGTCCACGAACCAAGCCCGAAAGTGCTGGTCGTGAGGGGCTGTGTTAAGAGTCCCACATCGGATAAGTGATGGTCTAACAATGTGTTTATAAGTGGGGGCAGTCCTCACATCACAATCCAGTTTTGTAGTGTTGTGTTAAGCCCAACCACAATTTCTAAATGTATCCTACCACACTCATACACCTTCCATTAAGTTGCACACGATATCTTTACTTTTTTAGGGTTGATTTTTTTTTCCCTCACTCTATTTCTAGGAACAAAGGCATGGAAGATATTTTATAGTTTACGTGAAACCATACCAACGTACAATACTACATACTTTAGTCATAAAGAAAATACTATATGATATGTATAGGAAAATGATATATTCCTATTAAGTAACATGTGTGGAGACTCCTGATGAATGGTGTTATCACTGTGATACGAATATATCAAGATAGTGACAAGATAGGAGTTTCCAACCTTATCCGCATGAATATGAATATGAATATGATTGAGATCATGTGGGTTGTTTGGTAAATGTATTAAAAAATTCAAAATTCCGTGATCTACAATGTGTGCTCTTTTCTTCGTCTAGAAAAGTTCTATCTTATCGCCAAATTTAACTTTTTCTTTTCTTTACATATCGGGAAATTTGTGGTTAGATTAGTTGTATTGACACGTTTGTGTGAAACCAAAAAAACTTGTATTGACGTTTTTTTTTTAAGAATCCAAAATGTAGTAACATTAACTTGAATCTTTTTGGCACGTCTTGGGATCACAAAAAGATACAATTAGTTCAGGTAAGTATTGTAGCGATAGTAAAATAGAAAGCAAAAGAACTAAACTACAGGTAACAAACATTGATGAGGATACAATCTCAAAACTGGTACTCAAAATCAAAAGTAACATATTTTGATTTCAACCACCAATAAGTTTGAAGTTTGATCTTCTCAATTAAAGTTTGCATATTCTCTTCTTTTTGCTTAAAAATGTGACCATCGCGCTCTTTTCAAATTGTCCAAACCGTAGAAGTTTACACGACATTCAACATTATGCAATCCCTTTTGGAAAAACCATCTAAAGCACCAAACTGCAACCCATGATCTTCAAAAAAATCGTTTGCCATGAAATCGTAACCTAACCAAGCTGCAACCACCAAAGACCATAACCTGCCAAAAATATCGCATGTGACTTATAAATGGTTCCTATCTTCTACCATATCACATCCTCCTATACACCGACAATCATTATTAGTCACAATTCCTCTCCTAAGCAAATTAGCTTTTGACGTAATGCGATTCAGCAGCAGCCACCAAACAAACAAAGATACTTCCAGCAAAGCCGCTTTTAACTAAACATTATTATGAGCAACAATAACATTACTATCCATTGAAATCAAGTAGTCATATGCACTTCTCACATAAGATTTTTGGGAAGAGTTTAACTGCCAAACCAGTAACACCCTAAACTCTAAATGTGATAAAGTACGCTAATGATACACGTATATCAAGAATTTAGATGTTACTTCATCAATAAATCACCAAGCATGCATAGATAATTTTATCAAACATCGTAGCGAAATAAAACATCATTACATCGACATCTAAATAAAACATCTCAACATTCATCCATAATAAAATAAGTCACCAAGTAGCCATGTCATCACAACATCATCAATACATAGTTTCGACATCTCTAACAGTCATAATATAAACAAATAATAAAGATTGACCCCTAATCAGAGCCCTAAAGTCTAAGACACCGAAAACAGTAAATGAGGTAGCTGCAAGCTATACTCAAGAAACTCACCAAAGCAAAGCAAACTATTCCTGCACGCCGTCTACCCATCCATATGGATAAGGAAGGTGGTCAACCAAACGACCACTAGGGGTTAGTCACATCTCATAATTAAAGTATAATCAAACATAAGCATTCAATGATTCATACATAGCACATATACATACTAAACAATCCTAGAATACTAACACCACATGAATATTATTCCCAGTTCAACATAGATCATGTTATCATACTTCTATCATAACACATCAAGCATATTCATACCTTAAATCATCATCAAAATTCATCACTTAACAACATCAATCAATATAAGAAATAGTCACCTTATTCCTCATTTAGCATAATTAACTCAACAAATACAATTTATCATTTCAAAGGTATAAGCAAGGAAATTATCGTCACCGAAGAGATCACCCAATCACATGCATATAATTCAAACTTCATTATTTTCGCCAAAATAAACATCATCAATTAAAATCACCAAGTGTACAAGTATCACCTAAAATAACAAATATCATCAAGCACACATCTTCACCAAATTTCACCAAGTTCACCAATGCACATAAATCACCAAGGTTCACCAAGCACATAATCAAATATAACGCAATTAACAACTCCACCAAATGTATGCAATGCACCTAGACACGACTCTATATGCATGTGATACCGATCACCTCGAGGTCGTCACCCCATATACAAATGTATCATAAACACCGTCGTTGAATACAAAGTATTCTAAATCACCTTCGTTGGATATAAATATCATAATCACCTTTATTAGATGTAAACATCCTAAATCACCTTAATTGGATATAAATATCTTAAGACTTATTATGCATGACAATACGACACACTATGCACATGTTCAACAACAAATTCATCATCATTTGGCATACATGCATTCACCATCAATATCACAATCATTTGCATGTAATAATTTAACAACATAAATCATCACCATCATAATCAACACCAAAACATTCATCAAATAGTTATCATAAAAAAGAAACACCTTCACCTCATAATTCACAAGTCACGTTCAACAAAAGTCATCACTAACTATCAATTTAAAATCACCAAAGAATCATTATCAACAACCATCGTTAACAACAATCAACATTAACAACAATCAAGTTAAGAATCAACAAGTTCAAAATCACATTTACCACCAAAGACAGACTATTATCCAAATCTTAACATCCCACATATTAGACACCTAATCATCATCAATTCATTCACATTCTATCATATAAACATGAATTCAAAGTCTCCTACAAGTTATCCGACCATAAACCATTAGTTTGAAAAAGTTCGTCTAAGTTTATGAAAACTAGCATTTTCCGATAATTTCTCCAAAGCCAAAGTAAACAAATTCAAACGCCTCAACCGAGTATACACACTTTTCACATATGAGTGCAGTAGCATATACATATACATTTCATAGGCTAATTCCGACAAATACCAAAATTTGCCTTAGTTCGTATTGTTTTATCATGTTGCAAAACCAATTCATTTTCAAAACGAAACCAAGTTAGAATCCACCAAGCCATAGATTAAATACTATTAAATATCCTAATTAAACTCCTAGTACTCAAGTTTTAAGGTTTCGGACCAAACCATAGCTTTTGGGTTCACTTAAAAATAGTTATGCTGAATTTTCATAAAAAGGTGTCAATACCCACCTGTAGTATTTTCATAATATCTCAAAATCTAAAAATAATTTTAAAGTGAAACTAAAGCCATTAGAAATATAACTCCCATACCTACAACTTTCATTTTTACATCGAGACCCAGTTCAAAACGGAAAATGGCAAAAAAGTTGAATATTTCCCAGATTGTCTGACAGAAAATCGGTGGCCGAATTACAAAAATCGGGGGCTGATTTTTGTCGAACCAAACATGTGAAAAACTGCTCAAAATCGGTGGCCGATTTTAGCATTTCGGGGCCCGATCTTGGGTTAACAGACATCTTCAAAAACCAGTTTAAAATGCGTTTTTCACCCAATAATCACTTTTAAATCCCTAAACTTAATCACAACACTCCCAAATCAATTCAAAACATTGTCCACGATTATAACACTTGTAATAAACACTTACACCACTTCAAATTATCAACTTCTCATCCAAAATCATAATCAAACCCATTTTCATTCAAAACACATTAAATAACAACAACTTAATCACAACACACATTTAACAACACCCAAAGCATGAATTATCATCAACAACACAACACAACATCATTCAAAGCATCATCTCATAATTTCATCAACAATCAACAACAACAACTTTAAACAAAAATCATCAAAACAACATATCAACAACAACAACCATGAGTTTTAAGCACATAACACATAAATTTCATGAAGTTTATCATACTCTTAAATTCACATGAATTAAGAGCACGAATTTCATCATTCAAAATCATAAAAAGTCACAATTATCACAAAAGCACTTAAACCCATAATTGAAAATAAGTGACTATGACTTAATTATGAAAGAGCACTATCCCCCTTACCTCTAGTTCTTCAAGATTCCAAACCCTAGCTTCAATTTTGCTTCTAGCTTCCAATCCCAAGCTTTCTCTCTCTAGCTCCTCTTTTCTCCTATAGATCCCCTTTCTTTCTCTATCTCTATCTCAAAATGTTTTGTAAAAATCAGTGAATGAAGATAATGACCTAATTTTCTCATAAGACTAGTGTTTATATAGTCACTACATAAATGAGTTTAATCTCTAGTTGTCTTATTGAGCTCAATATTCTTACCAACTAATTCACCAAAGTTACTACACCCTTAATCAGTCAAAATAACGAATAATTACCGTCTCTAAATAATTACCCCAACTCAAGAGTAACTTAGTAAAAATAATTATTACCACTTAAAACATTAAAAACAACTCTCGTAACGAAAGGACTAATTTACCCTTGCTCACCAAATGACCAAAATACCCCTGAGTCTAAAATGACCAAAATACCCCTGAGTCTAAAATGACCAAAATACCCTTATTAAGCCAAAATCCACTAATCCCGAATAAAATACACAAAGAGACAATTAATCACATACAAACACATATAACACACATAATAAATAATTAAAAGAATTTTAGCGAAAAACGGGCTGTTACAACTCTCCCCCACTAAAAAGAATTTTCGCCCTCGAAAATTACATGAAGGAAACAACTCAGGATACGATACCTTCATCATACTCTCTGATTCCTAGGTTGCACCCTCAACAGTTGGTCCAACCCAAATCACCTTCACCAAAACGATCTCCTTGTCTCTCAAATGCTTCACTTCCCGATCCTTAATCCTAATTGGCCAAGTCTGAACGGTGAAATTACCCCTTACTTCTAAATCATCCACTTGAATCATGTGAGACACATCATACACATACTTCCGCAACTGGGACACATGAAACACATAATGAAGATTTGACAACGATGGAGGTAACGCAATCTGATACGCTACAGCTTCAACCTTCTCAACAATCTCAAACAGTCAAACAAAACAAGGTGTCAACTTCCGACACTTCAAAGAACGTCCAACACCGGTTACATGATTCACTCTCAAAAACACATGATCACTAACCCGAAAATCAATGTCCTTCCTCATCTTATCATGACAACTCTTTTGCCTACTCTGAGACGCTCTCATCTTCTCTTGACTCATCTTAACCTTCTCTGTAGTCTCTTGTACGACCTTCAACCCTAACAAATCACTTATACCAACACAACGACGTCCTACACCTCCGACCATACAAAGCTTTAAATGATGCCATCCCGATACTAGAATGAAAACTGTTGTTATAAGTAAACTCAATCAACGGTAAACATTCGACCCAACTAACACCTTGCTCAAAAACACAAGCTCTCAACAAATCCTCCAAACTCTGAATAGTCCTCTCTGTCTGCCCATCAGTCTGGGGATGATAAGCACAACTCAACCTTAACTTAGTTCCTAAAGCTGTTTGCAAACTTTCCCAAAACTTAGAAGTAAACCTCGAATCCCGATCTAACACAATACTAGAAGGAATACCATGCAATATGACAATCTGCTCAATGTAGATCTCAGCCAACCTTGCCATAGACATACCGCTCTTGATAGGAAAAAAAATTGCCGACTTCGTTAACCAATCAACTATCACCCAAATCGAATGAAAACCCTTCATAGTTTTTGGCAACGCTCCGACAAAATCGATAGAGATACTGTCCCATTTCCACTCAGGCACAAACAACAGTTGCATCAAACCCGACGACTTCTGAAGTTCAATCTTCGACTTTTGACAAATCAAACAAGCATACACAAACTCTGCGATATCCTTCTTCATTCCAGGCCACCAATACAGTCTCTTCAAATCCTGATACATCTTCGTCGCTCCTGGATGAATACTCAAACTACTCTTGTGACCTTTTTCCAAAATCCGCTTTTTAAGCTCAGGTACATCTGGTACACAAACTCGATCACGAAATATCAAAACACCATTCTCATCCAATTTGTAGTTCACACCTTTACTTTGATTGACCAACACCACACGATCCACTCGTTCAAAATCTTCCTTCTGACCATTCTTAATCTCTTCTAAAATATTACTCGTCAACTTCAACATTCTCAATTTCACACCATCCAGCGTCAACTCACTAACCAAACTCAAATCCTGAAACTGTACAATCAACTCCAACTCCTTAACCATCAAAGCAGACATATGCAAAGACTTCATATTCAAAGCATATGCCACCACATTCACCTTTCTTGTATGATAACTTAATTGAAAATCACAGTCCTTAAGAAATTCCTAAAGGTGAGAAAAACACAAGAAGGGGGGTGGGTGGGGGGGGTTAAATTATGTTTTCTTTTGCTTCTTCTAAAACTGAATTCACTATTCAGAACCTGATAGAGTTCAGCTTCTGAAGTAGTGTTCAAAGTCTAGTTGTAGCGGATGAGTAAAGAGATAGAGAAAAAAGAAAGACACCAAGCAATTTATAGTGGTTCCTTCCACAATCCGGAAGTAGTCCACTCCTCCTTTCACTTCCAAGGAGAGTTCACTAAAATCAATATCTTATTACAATTGCTCAAGCACAATAACAAGAGACTTCAAACTACTCAAGCACAACTGCAAGAGGTTTCCTATGCTCAAGCAGAACTGCAAGAGACTTCCTATGCTCAAGCACAACTGCAAGAGACTTCGTATTCAAACAGAATTACAAAGAAAATGTTTGAGGTTGAACTCTTGATATACAATTAATGGTGTTCATAATACAAATTAGATAAGACTCTTAAGACTCTAGAATTTCTAAGATATGAAAGTTGTTAAGAAATTCTAAGCAAACTTTGATGTAAAACAATTTCAGCAGAGGTTTGGCTCTTGTAAAATTGTTGTGAGTCTCTTTCGGAAATCTTCAAGTCTTTACTCCTTTATATAGAGGTGTGAAAGAGACGTTTTTGATTGCCAACACATTAAAAGAGTCGTTGTTGAAGCTTGATAATCATCAATGATATGTTGCTTGATTTGGTTATTGTCCTAGGATGGAACAATTTCAAATCCATTCCTTGTATAGAGAATTATCAGCATAGTCATAGCTAATAAGCATCCAATGCTTTCTAATTCTTCTGAAATAGTCGTTGCTTTAGGCTTCTATTCCTTCTGTAATATTGTGCAATCAAAATGGCAACATTTAACAAACTTCAGCTTCCAGACTTCAACTTCTGATGATCTTTAGCTTCTGATGACGTTAGCTTCTGGTAGACAGCTTCTGATGAGACTATAGTTTTGAAACCCTGACCAGACCTGCTGGTCAAACCGGTTCGACCGTGAACCGGAGGGGTAACCGGTTCGGTTGACATATTGGATCGGTTATGCAATCAAACCGGTACGAACCGACATAAACCGGACAAACTCGGTTTAAACCGGCGATTTAATGAGCTGACCGGGTTACAATTTTTTTATTTTATTTTATGAAAAGCTATTTATTTATAAAAAAAATTGAAAACTGGCGTTGCCATGGTTCAAACAGGCGTACGGCAGTCTCAATATTAACAAAGGCAAGAACAACTGCGCCACTCTATTTGCTGTAATTAATTGTTGATTCATCTTGCCTATATATTATTTCAAATACCATATACTAAAATTACACCATTCATTCAATTCACATTTTAACTTTGTATTTTGTCATTTTTTTTTTGCATAACTTGTGCTTTGTCTTTATTAGGAAAAAAAAATGTATTCTTTTTTATTTTTTATTTTATCTTCATAATATGTTGTACAAGTAAACGTTTCTATTTTTTTGTCAAAGTGTTTCAAATTTACTATATCATAATATATGTATAATATATATATATGTATATGTATATATATATGTATGTATGTGTGTGTGTGTTTGATCATATAATAATATCAAAGTAGATGGACTTGAATTTTAAGAACAAATTTGAGAAATCATCTTAATTTATTTGGTGATTTTTTTAAACATTCGTTAGTGTTATGTTTTTTTTGTATAGTCCGATTCATCTTATTTAATACAAAGATAAAAAAATTATGGAGACCGGGTGAAATAGTCGAGTCATCCGATTCTTTCATGCGGTTAGACCTGCGACTCAGTGGTTAGACCAATAATCCAATGACCCAGTACCTCTGCCGAGTCGATGACCGAGCCGAATTTTAAAACTATGGATGAGACTGCTTCTGATGATCTTCAGAACTTCTTTTCTTCAGACGCTTTTTTCTTCAGATGCTTTCTTGCAACACAAGCTTCCCTTTTGTAGATTCCATTGTTCTAATTTGTTCATCCATAACCTATGCTTGATTTAAAGACACTTAAATTTTTGTCTATGGTCCTACACACTTGAACAAATATTAGCATATACAATTGGCAATTTTAATACTTTGTTATCATTAAAACACAAAGTGGTATTGTCAAACACATTTTGTTCCAACAATATCCCCCTTTATGATTATGACAAACACTTGTATTAAAAAGTTCAATTGTTGTTAATCTAATTAACAAGTTGACTTTTAGGGTCTGAGGTTTGTAAGCCCCCCCAAAGTCCAATAACTCTTTAAGGTGAGGTTTGTAAGGTCCCCCTAAGTTTTATACAACGTAGTAACACTCGGAATAATCTCACATGAAATTAAAGAATAAGAGATGAGAAACAGGTTCTCCTAATTCAATTTTATATGGAATTAAATTAGTAGGGCTCAGAGCCTAAATAAATACTATATCTACTCCCCCTTTTGTCATCAACAAAAAGTATAAAAAATAAAGATCAAAACAGGGAAGTAAGAAAAACATGAGATAATTCTAAAAGTGCAACAATAATATGGATAAACATAAGAAATATTCCAAAGATTGTCAGAAGCAAATAGCAATATATCAGAGCAGTAAAGGAAAGAAACATTGTTCAGAAGTGAATTAAAAACAAGATAAAAAAGTGTGCATTCTAAGGGTTGACTTGTTTCTTCACCATCTCCATCATTTCTCTCATCATATTTTTCATATCCTCTGATTGCTTCTGCATAGCTTCCTTTAGCTCATTGTAACCTATGGCTTGAGCTTCTTCTCTTGCTAAGGATTCTTATATCTGAATAGTCATATTCCTATTGAGATTCTCATACATTAGCTTCTGCTCAAAAAGTTCCTTCTCAAACTTCTTAATCTTCTGCTCTTGTTCAGAATCACGTTTCAGCTTCTTAAGAATTGGAGCATCAGTGTGCACTTGCAGCTTTGTTAACCAATTCAAGTTTAAATCTTCATGAACATTTGTTGTGATAATTGTTGAAGAATCCAAATAGAAAGGAGAGTCTGATATGTATAGCCTGTGCTTCTTTCATGCTGGAGACAACATTCTTGAACCAACTGTTAAGAGTGTTGATAGACTCCTTATGAGCTTCTAGAGATATCTTCTGAAGTTTACACATGACTGTATCAACTCTTTCTCTGAGCTCAATCCATTTTTCTTCATAATTCTAAAGATGAACAAAGTTATTTCTAGCCTTCACTGGCTTGTTTAGATCTTCAAAGATGTTTTCACACACTCTTTTAGTATAATAGAATCTAGTAAAAGAGTAGTTGGGCGTGAGACATTTATGGTTTGAGGTGCAATGGTTAAGGTTTAATCAGAAGTAGATTGAATAGATGATGAGGTAGGTATGCCAATGGTTTGATGAGAAGCAATATGAGGATTACTATCAGTATACACATCAAGCATTTCATTATCAAAGTCCATTGAACTACAAAGAGTCCAATTTGACTGATGAGATGTTGTTGATTCAACATTTGTATAACTGATAGAGATTTTATCTGTACAAACAGGTTGAATGGGTTCAATAATGGAGGTATGTTTGTTGGCTAAGTTTCTTAGTGCAATTGCAAAAGATATATTGGAATGAGTAGCACTAAGATGATATGGTTTGTAATCAAAATGAATAACCAATTCAGTACAAGAGTTTGAGGTCATTCATGAGTTTGGTTTTTGTAGTTGGGGGCTTTATGAAACAACTCTATCAAGAGCTATTTCAAAGGCTTTCTCTGAGTTAGGCTCGAAACCAGGTAACTCACCTTTATAGTGATCTGACAATTCATCAAGAATAGATGAATCACTGGTTTGGGTAGATTTGGTTTAGATGATGATGTTGTTTCAGGGTTATCAGAAGCTGGTTCTGATTGCTCACCTCCAAACTGCTCATCAGGAGCTATAGTTTGGAGTGGCTGAATAAACGTAGGTTGAAAAGGATGATTAGCAGGCAGCTTCTCACAAACATCAATTCTCATTTGAGCTAGATCACCTATCCTCTCTAGGACAAAGGGACACATAGGTTCAAAAACATCATCAGATGGCTTTTTCTGAGTTTTGGAAGATGGTGATGGGGTTCAGTTTATTTGAGTTGGTTGAGGGTGAAGAGGTGGTTGAGTCTAGATCTATTATACTATCAGAAGTAACGTGAGAAAGACTTTTACCTCTAGCTGCAGCAGCTTCTGAAGTAGAAGCTTCTGAAGTGCCATCTTTCGAACATGCAACTTTCTCCCTCTTGACTTCCATTGCAGTCTTCAGAATCTCACCAGATTCCGTGAAAGCTAAGCCTTGAACAACTTCTGCTAGATTTACTACCTTCTGAGCATACTTTCTTGCAGTTTCCTTCACCAAGGTAGCTTTAGGAATTTCTATCTGGGTTGCCAAAGCTACATGCTCTATAAGAGAAGACTCTTGATCAGCATTTGCCTTCTTTCTTCTTTCAGTCCTTGAGATTAAATTAGATGAAGCTTCAACTTTAGCATCTTCTTGATGCACATAGTCTGATACCTTCATCTTTCTTACAACTTTCCTTTTCTTCTTAACCTTTTGCTTTGGTTGTGAAGAAGTAGCATCAGAAGCTCCTCCTCTGGTTCTCTTTCTTAAAACCTTAGTAGGTTCCAGATCAGCAACTTATTCTTTAATAGTAGGGAGAGATGATTCAGCAATGTCATACCCCAATTTTTGACCTAAGGTCTTACATTCATATACCCTCTGATCCGGAATGTTATCTGACTTTTCAGAATAAAAATTCGACAGAGAGGTATTTTAAAATACCTCATTTTTGTTCCGATTCAGACCCTCTTCTCTCTTTATCTTTATTT
>Ga0315914_1005125_pt1 | contig 19231 bp, 13 predicted proteins | sample MpolenodulesMG_FD_203920 | JGI IMG/M metagenome (GOLD analysis project Ga0315914, IMG submission 203920) | Medicago polymorpha root nodule microbial communities from Los Angeles, California, United States - elongated nodules | ecosystem: Host-associated > Plants > Roots > Nodule | place: USA... | reverse complement strand
TTTTGGTGTTTTATATTTATTTTTTTATTTTAGTTTTTAAGTAGATTTACATGTAAGAGTATATGATTTATTTTAAGATTAGATATAAGTTGAATAATTTTGTTCGGTATAAACGTCCAACGCTCGACGAGGGGAGAGTATCATTCACTTGGGTGGAATTAAAGAACGGCGAAAACGTGACGAGCATGTTTTGGGAGCACAACATGTTCCAGTGGATCGATATGCGGGTAACATTGTTGAGATCAACTGAAGATATCATCAAGAGTTTGATTCCGCGAGAAGATCGTGATTAGGTAGGGAATGCACCTTCCAACTACAACAATTGTCTTCCTTTAAATGGGGTAATTCAAACTTGTCAAACGGCGGGACTTCAACATTCGACCGGCATTCCCATTGTTCCTTTCAAAAGATTAAATTCTTGTTAGGCTAGTTAAAATGAAGGTATTGAAGTATCAAGGAATGGACCTCATTCTTTTGACACTTCAATACCGTCATTTAAACCAAACTAACAAGAATTTAATCTTTTGAATGGAACGATGGGAATGTCGGTCGAAGTTTGGAGTCCTGTTGTTTGGCCAGTTTGAATTTACCCCATTTAAAGGTAAGACAATTGTTGTAGTTGGAATGCACATTCCAACTACAACAATTGTCTTACTCTGGATGGGGCAATTCAAACTTGTTAATCGGCAGGACTCTAGCATTCGCCTGGAAGTTCTTTTGTTCCATTCAAAAGGTTAAATTCTTGTTGGCTTCGTTTAAATGATGGTATTGAGGTGTCAAGGTCTGGACCTCATTCCGTTGGCACTTGGATACTATCATTTTAAACCAAGACCAACAAGAATTTAACCTTTTGAATGGAACAAAAGCACTTCTGGACGAATACTGGATTCCTGGACGAATACTGGAGTCTTGCTGCTTAGCCAGTTTGAATTTGCCCCATTCAGAGGCAAGACAATTGTTGTAGTTGGAAGGTGCATTCCCGAATGTAATGAATGTACCATTTTATTCGAATTTATTCAATACGCAATTTTTATTCGAATTCACGCTGTCGCAATTTTATTTATTCAAATTCACGTTGTCGCAATTTTAATTATTCGAATTCACGTTAGATTTAATTAGTTTTTATTCCAATACACAATTATTCAAAATTCAAAACAGGACTTTAATTGAAATTATTCAAAACGCAATTTTTATTCAAAAGCGCCATAATGTCAAGAAAAATGTAGCAAAATGTGCGCGACATATTAAAAAACCATAAAAAAAGATCCAAATCAATTAGGCATTACAAGCCATTACATTCATTCATCTTCATCGTCACACAAGTCAATCGGGTTGCCCGCTACAGTCCCTGTGGCACCTGCTTTTGGTTGAGGACCAAAGTAGCATGTCATCCCGCTCCTCCTCAACCTCGACTGATTGTACACCGGTACGTTCAAATCCATCTTTTTGACGGAACCATCACATGTGATTCCGTGCCATGTCATAGGCGATTTTTCTTTCTTCTTTTCATCACCCTGAACGTTACCCTGGTTTTGATTCTGAGACATGTCTACATAAAAAAAAATTGACGATCAAAACCTAAACTAAACAACAATGAGATAAAATCATAACATCAAAAAATCAAAACTTAAACCTAAACCTAAACTATCATCAAAACCTACATCTAAACCTAAACTATCATCAAAACCTACACCTAAACCTAAACAATTTTAACAATTCTACAACAATTCATCAAAACCTAAACCTAACAATTCAATAAAACTTCTATAACAATTATAACAATTCATAACAACCTAAACCTAATCCTAAACAATTCTAACAATTCTAACCTAAACATAAATCTAACATATCATAAAATCAATAAAACCTATATAATCGAAATTTAACAACAAAAAAAAAAACAAACAATTCAACAACAAAACAACAATGTAATATGATTCAAATAACTTACTTGTTTTTGTTCTTGAAATTGGCTTGGAATGGCAGAAAATCGCACCTATTAGAATCAAAAACGTAACAATGGAGTTTTGGAAAATCCTATGTCAGTTCTGTTCTTATAACAAAACATCGGCAGTTAACTGCAGTCGGTTGCAGTCGGTTTCAGTCAAAATTCGGTAGTTAACTGTCGAGGGGCATTTGAGTAATTTTCTCGTGTTTTTCAGCCCTATCAAATGTGTCAACAGCAATTTTCCCATTTGTTTAAGGGGTTCAAGTTGCTTTTGCTTACCACTTGAACCAATTCATTGTTGGTACATTTAAAATATTACATTAATAATTGATATAGTAATGTTTATTATGTTAAACTGTAAGATATGAATAGCTGCACCTATAAAAGGACAATAAAACAAAGTAAATAGAATAAAACAAAGTAAAAATCTGATCATGCTCTCTAGTACAATTGGCCATAAAAGCACCCACATCACTGTGTTCAAAAAACTCAATGACTGATTACTTGTAATTGAGCATACAAACCAACAGAATCTCCGTCTAAATATTCTCTTTTGTTTTACTACAAGATATTAACTGAATTTTGCACCAATCAACAATAAATTATCCGTTCACAAAAAAAATCTAGGAGATACTTTTGAGGGATAAATATTTGTCAAACAATTGCGGACAAAATTAACGACTCTTGGTCATGGCATCTCCAGCAGGAATGTTCAATCTTTGGCCACTAATCGCACATACTTGTTCTCAACTGCAAAGTTGGAGCTGGAGTTTATCTGGAAGCAAGGAAAAGTTTAACATAAGAAAATTGACATTATTTATTAAAATTATTACTAAAGGACAATTTAACAGAAACACAACTGATTAGATGGACAATGACATACCTTCTGCTCAATCGCCTCGCTCAATTCATTTTCATTTACTACAATGCTAGATTCCTGCAGTGCTTTGAAAACAACTTTTCTCAGTTTCTTCATCTTCAATCCATCAGGATGCTGCCACAAGTAAAACAATAAGGACACTATCTACCGTAGGAAAATTACATGGACAAAAAAATATAAAAAAACACGATAAATTTTATGGGAAGTGCATTAAAAATGCAATTGCAGAAACTATACTTGAGTCCGCCTTAAAAGTCACTCACTATCTCTATATGACCATACCATGCTTAGAATAAACAGAAAACAAGAAAGGATGTTCCAAAATTCAACACACATACAGATTTCAAGGCTGCTTTGATAAACTTCTTCCACTTTATTTTCCTCTCTCTTGCCTTCTCGCCCTGAATTACTTCCCCATTTTCCGTGTCAACTGATGTGTCATTCTTGCTTTTTTTAATAACGTCGACCTCTAATGCTTCACGTTTCCTCTTTTTCTTTTCAGAAGAAACTTCATTCCCCGGTTTCAGGTTATTTTGTTCAGAAGACTCGTGCAACTTTGGCTGCTCTGCAATTTTGTCATCTTTTGTCATACCATTAGAAGCCGTCTCCACTGCATCCTTTGCATCAGAGGCAGAATTATCTGTCTGGACTGGTGGTTGCTTCGAAGCATGGAACGCTCGGGCTTTCGCCCCGTGTTTCTTTCCTTCAGCATGGAGAAGAAGTGCTTGCTTACTTGTAGCTTTTGTATTGCAAAGACTGCAAAGCAACAAATAATTAGAGCATAATTAATAAGATCAAACCATAAGAATGACATAATATCTAGAAGAAAAACAAAAATTGGTAAAGAGAATCATCTCTTGCTTTTTTCTTATAAAATAGTCTCAGACACTACAATATGCCGTTTTTGGCAGCTGACACTCATAACATTCACAATCGAAAAATTTTAAAAAGGAAAAAAAGTAAATAACACGCGGTAGTGCAAATTATTCAAAGAATAAATGTAACCAGTTAAACTAAGAAATGCATTTAGAACTCTACTAGTATGCACTTTCACAAACAGGCCTTGATTTACAAGAGACTTGCAAGCTAATAACTGGTTTAGACTCTTAACTGATGAAGACTAATATCATGCACTTTCACAAACAGACCTTGATCCACAAGAGACTTGCAGACTAATAACCGGTTTAGACTCTTAACTGATTAAGACTAATATCATTTACATCTGTAAGTATTGTAATAGAGAGAATTATACCTCAAACACCCATTTGCTTTAAAAAATAAAGGTTCAATGCCTATGTATGATTCATATGATTTTACATTAAACGTAAGCATGGCCACTACATAATTCAACCATAAGTTAAAAAAGGCCCAGCTAACTTTTCTACATCCTATGTTTACATTTACATAAAAGAATTAGACAGTTGTCCTGCCCCCTTTATGATCGCATGGACCATAAGAAATAATAGGTGGACTCAAGAATGCAAGGACTTAAAAGCCCAATTCCCATCCGAACAGGATATGTAGACCATGATAATTATGTTTCTCTCATATAACTTTTTAAAACATAATACAGCATCTCAAATAACATTTGCTATGTAATTTGAATGTCACTAGTGACTACAGTGCTAGCTAGGAAGTGTATCACATAGAGTATATACCTACAGAACCATGGAGGACGTTCAGATAAACCCACATTAATATCAACTACTGGCCTTTGTTTGCCATCTTTGACAGGCTTGGCAGCTGCAGCATTCAAAGTTTTTCCTTGGCCTTTTGGACCATACTTTTCCTGAAAATCGAAGCAAAATGAGCCAGTGAAGTGAAGAAAACAAGATTGTTGTATATTTCTCTCTCAACAACAAAAAAAAAAAAAAAGATCATTGTACATTTTAAAGTTTGAACTTAATATAAAAATTCAACATGCTGGCAAAATTAAATGTAGACCAGACTAATACAGTGCAATCAAATAGAATAAACCATCAATTTGGTTCTTAAACTATCACTCTCTCTCTGATTTGGTCCATGAATGATTGAAATATAACAAACAGCCTTAACATAATATAAATCATCAAGTCAGTCCCCCAACTACTTTCAAAATAGAAGAGTGATAATTTAGGGACTAATTTGGTAGATTGATAGTAGTTTAGGAACTTTTGATTTCATTTTCAAAGTTCAGGGACCAAATATGAGAGAGAGTGATAGTTTATGGACCAAATTGATAGTTTATTCAAGTTAAATACTAGAAGTGATATCTCAGAAATACATTTTATGCCTTCAGTAGAAACTAGAATGCCCTAAAGTAGTTAAAAGGTGAGTGAACAATCTTAACTCCATGACTATAATGATATGAGGAAGAAATGATAATCCTAAGTTAAAGGAAACTTTGAACAAGATCCTAGCCACATTGATGAAAACCAAAGAAATAGCATTGAGTAAACTCCATCCCACAACAGATAGGTACTCTTTTTACAAAAGTCCAACCACTTGAGAAGCTGAATTAAGGGGGGAAACAACTTTAGAGGTGAGTAAACCTCTAGAGTTGAAGTAAGTATTATCAACCATTGACTAACAAATTAAGGATGGATATTAGAGGTACATTATAACAAAATTGTGAGTTTCTTAAAATAAAAAAAATAAATAAAAAGAAACTTTGATTTTCTCATTTTAGAGAGCTAAATTCAAAATAGGTTCAAGTGTAACAACCTAGGGCCTTTTTGGATTGACTAATTTGAGCTTACTTACTGGCATAAGTATTTGTGAGACTGTTGGGGAAAACTTATGAAAACAACTTATAACTTATGAAAACAGCTTATGGTGACAGGTGATAAGTGTTTATGCTATAAGGTGCAAATTAAGTTGTTTATCCAAACAGGGTGCTAATCTATAATTAATTGACAAAAATAAGGCATAAAGGTGATTCTCACCGCTTCTGTAATACACTGTGTGTGGTTTTGAACAGTGTCTCGACCAAACATTTGTCCACAGTCAATGCACGAAAGCTACATAGCATAAACAACGGAAGAAGTAAGCATCGTTTAATTAATTAATTAGTGAAATGAACATGAATTGAACAAGAACGAACCTTGTTGGCGGAGCATGATCGAAAGTGACTGGGTAACTTAGGTTTTTTGAGGTTGTCTCCACAATCTTCACATTGAAACCAAACCATAGTCTTAGTTTTAAGGTTGCTCTGATATGCACAGTGAAGCAGAACGATGGCTCTGTTCTGCAACTGGCGTTAACCTGATTTGGGGTTTAAGCCTTCGCAAGGCTGCCAAGCTATTCTAGGGTTTCCCTTCACCTTTATCGGCCTTTAATCTACCAATTTACCACGGGGAGCAGAAACATTTGTGTTTTGCCCTTTAATTTTTTAAAATGGGGACACATTTGATAGGGTTGAAAAACACGTGTAAAAGACGAAAAAGTTCCATTAACTGCCGAAGAATGAAGAAACCGGCTGTAGTTAACTGCCGAGAAAAACCTCGACAGTTAACTGTCGATGCGTTTCTGCTACAAATCTGGCAGAAGCTCTCTCATCCGTTATTACTCTCATTTTACTAAAAAATTTCAAATCTCTCTCAAAACCTCTCTAAAAAACCCAACCAAATCCTACCAAATTTATTCAACAAAATCACGTGTAAGTCATCATAAAGCTATTAACTTACATTTTAGTTGTAAATTTTTTTTTTTTTTGAGTTTTTAGTAGATTTAAATTAGTTTAGTTTTTGAGTGGATTTAAATTAGTTTAGTTTAGTTTTTGAGTAGATTTACATGTTATAATTCATTTTTAGAGTAGATGTTAGTTGATTAATGTAGTTAAAATGTTTGCATGATGTTTATGTTATAATTTTAGAGTTGTTCTTTATTTTGGTGTTTTATATTTATTTTTTTATTTTAGTTTTTAAGTAGATTTACATGTAAGAAGAGTATATGTTTTATTTTAAGAGTAGATATAAGTTGAATAATATTGTTATATTTTACATTATTTTTATGTTTTTTTAGGTAAAACATTTTAGGGTTATTTTTATTATTTTTATGTTAAAAAATCTAGGTAAAACATTCTAGGGTTATTTTTATGTTTTTTTTAGGTAAAACATTTTAGGGTTATTTTTTTATTTTTACGGTTTATGTATAATTCACACTCTAAGTGTTTGATGAAATGTTTGAATGAGTTTTTCATTGATCGTTTTCAATTTCTTATTGTGTAGATTTGAAGCAATGGTCGAGTGGATCGACGTTCATGCACAATTCAACGGCGGAGAACCTCAGAGGTTGAAGGTTCGGTGCCTTGGTGTAACGTTGAGAGGTCTCAAGGATCAACTGAATGAATTCAACCAAGGAGTCAACCCGAGAGACACGAGGAGGGTGGAATACGTTCGGTATAAACGTCCAACGCTCGACGAGGGAAGAGTATCATTCACTTGGGTGGAATTAACGAACGACAAAAACGTGAAGAGCATGTTTTGGGAGCACAGCATGTTCCAGTGGATAGATATGCGGGTAACGTTGTTGAGGTCAACTGAAGATATTATCAAGTGTCTGATTCCGCCAGAAGATCGTGATTAGGTAGGGAATGCGTCTTCCAACTACAACAATTATCTTCTTCTGAATGGGGTAATTCAAACTTGTTAAACGGCAACACTCAGCATTCGACCGGCATTTCCATTGTTCCTTTCAAAAGATTAAATTTTTGTTAGTTTGGTTTGGATGAAGGTATTGAAGTGTCAAGGACTGGACCTCATTCTTTTGACACTTGAATACCGTCATTTAAACAAAGACTAACAAGAATTTAATCTTTTGAATAGAACAGTAGAAATGTTGGACGAATACTAGAGTGTTGCTGCTTAGCAAGTTTGAATTTACCCCATTCAGTGGTAAGATAATTGTTGTAGTTTGAATGAATTTACCACTTTTCGAATTTATTTATTCATTATGCAACTTTTAATCGAATTCACGTTTGACTTAATTAGTGTTTATTCGAATACACAATTTTTAATCGAAATTATTCAAAACACGATTTTATTTAAAGTACCATAATGTCAAGCAAAATGCGCGCGACACAAAAAGAAAACATAAAAAAAAATCCAAAACAATTAGGCATTAGAAGCCATTACATTCATTCTTCCTCGTCACACAAGTCAATCGGGTTGCCCGCTACGGTCAATGGGGCACCTTCTTTTGGCTGAGGACCAAAATAGCATGTCCTCCCGCTCATTCTCAACCTCGACTGATTGTACACCGGAAACTTCAAACCCTTCTTTTATTCGGAACCATCACAGACAATTTTGTGTCATGTCATAGGCGATTTTTCTTTCCTTTGTCATCACCCTGAACGTTACCCTGGTTCTAATTCAGAGACATATCTACATAAAAAAAAATTGGCGATCAAAACCTAAACTAAACAACAATGCCATAAAATCATAAAATCAAAACCTAAACATAAACCTAAACTATCATCAAAACCTACACCTAAACTTAAACAATTTCACAACAATTCATCAAAATCTAAACCTAACAATTTTAACAATTCTACAACAAATCGTCAAAACAATAAACATAAACATAAATTTAACATATCATAAAATCATAAAATTAATAAAACCTATATAATCGAAATTTAACAAAAAAAATAAAAATTAAACAATTCAACCACAGAACAACAATGCAATAGGATTCAAAAAACTTACCTGTTTTTGTGATTGAAATTGGTTTGGAATGACTTGAAATGGCTGAAAATCGCACTTAGGAGAACCAAAAACGTAACAATGGAGTTTTGGAAACTTCTATGTCTGGTCTGTTCTTATAACAAAACTTCGGCAGTTAACTGCCGAGGTTTTCCTCGGGAGTTAACTGCAGCCGGTTTCAATCAAATTCGACAGTTAACTGCTGAGGGACATTTGAGTAATTTACTCGTATTTTTCAGCTCTATCAAATGTGTCAGCATCAATTTTCTTAATTTTTACTTGATTAAATCATCTATTCTGTTTTTTTTAAAGAAAATCATCTATATTTATTCAAGTAAAAATTAATTGAATACAATCTACAAAAATTTATTTAGTGAATAAAAAATTTACATTCTCAATCCGTGGAAATTAATCTCTATTATTGAGTAAACTATGATTTATTTCAATAATCCAAACAATTTCTTGTTAAGTAAAATTTAGTCAAGAGTTATTTAAGTTGATATTTAAATTTGAATACCGTCGAATAATTCATCTTCAACTCAAACATATTTAATCATTTATTCTTAGCTTCAAAATTTTATACAGAAAAGTAAAAAAAATTAACAAGTTCTGGTGATTTTTCTTAAAAAAATGTAACAAACTAAAAAAAACCCAAGAAATGTGTGAATGGGCTTGGTAAATAATAGAGAGAGGCCCAACGAAGTGAAGTAGAGTTGAAAAGCTGCATCACGACACTACACAGTGTGTAGTAGTAGAGAACGAAAGAATAGTTGCAATGAAACTCGCCGGAATCAAATCGATAGACAACGCTCACGACGACTCCGTTTGGGCAGTCACATGGGCACCCGCAACCGCCACTCGACCACCTCTCCTCCTCACCGGTTCCCTCGACGAAACTGTACGCCTATGGAAATCCGATGACCTTGTTCTCGAACGCACCAACACCGGCCACTGTCTCGGCGTCGCTTCCGTCGCCGCTCACCCTCTCGGCTCAATCGCCGCTTCTTCTTCTCTTGATAGCTTTGTTCGTGTTTTTGATGTTGATTCTAATGCCACTGTCGCTACTCTTGAAGCTCCTCCTTCTGAAGTCTGGCAAATGCGTTTCGATCCCAAGGTAATTCAATTCCCTCTATTTGCTTCAAATATATACAATCAATATAAACTACATGTTTTGCTTTCCAAATTTTTGGTGGTAAAACTAAAACCTAATTTACATTATGAAAACTATTAGTTTAGTGTTGAAGATCCTAGAGAATTGGGTTGTGTTGTTACAAAAAAATAATATTTGTTTTAGATTCATGGTGCATTTTTTGTAAACTTAAGATAGTATTTGATTGACATGTTAGAAATTAGAATGGAACTAAACCACCTGTTTTCTTTTTAGTTTTAGGTCTATTTTTAGAATTGAATTGGAAATGAAGTAAAAATGTAGTACATTTTGGTTCTACTAGAAAAGTAGAATGGAAAAGATAACAACAAAACTGTGTCTTTCATTATGTTTTGTCCTAAGTTATCCAGGGAAAATATCTGTTGGCTAAATCAGGACTTAACTCATCTAAGGGTATGTTTTGATGGAGAGTTTTGGAAGAGAGGAGAAGGGAGGATTTATTTTTCCTTTCTAAATTAAGGAAGCTATAAAATGTTTACAAAAATAAATTAGGTATGATTTGAAATGTATTATGATCATCTTTCACTGTTATTCTTTCAATTTTTTAAAATCTCAAATATATATCAAAATATTGACTTAGTCCCCGTTTGGGTAATTAGTTTAATTTGCAGCTTATGCCATGAGCAGAGCACTTATATGCTTATGAATAAGCTATTTTTATTACACATGATAAAATAAAGTCAAATTGTATTTGTATAAGTTATAAGCTGTTTTCATAAGCTATATCGGTGAACTTGTAAAAATAAGTTGAAAACAACTTATGAACATGTATAAGTTGTTTTCATAAATTCTCTTAAACAGTCCCACAAGTGCTTATGTAAATAGATAAACTCAAATAAGTCAATCCAAACAAGTCCTTAGCCCTCCATAACACATACCCTAAATGCTTGTGTTATGAATCAACGGATAATACTTTCATTCTCATATAAATGCATCTGTTTTATGGAGAAAGGATTTTGCTTCCAATCCTGCCACTTTTTAAAATCTTTGTTGGGATGGGCTTAACGAAACAAAAACAAGTAGTAACCGGCTAACTGCCCTAAAGTAATTTTTGCCAATATTTTCTTGTGGTACCCACGATTTCACATTTGTAGCATGCGTATTGAAATTTTCTCTTTTTGGTCCTGCACTGGTGTGTTTTCCATTGGCAATTTCACTTGTTTAAATCCTATGTTTGCAATTGGAAATTTCGCTTGTTTTAAACCTATATCTCATGAAGTTGATTGGTTAATTCTCTGATTTCCTATATGTCTGTTATCTTAATTAAAACATATATCACCCACTTTATGTTAAGAATGTATCCAACTAACTTAAGCATGTAACAAGTCTCAGAATAGCCCATTATTGCATACAGGGGATTGTTAAATTCCTCAGTTCTTATACTGAAAGCTGCTAGAACCATTTAATTCCTTGTTCCGTCAATTCACTGTTAATATGTGCCCTTTTATGTGAACCATACATGGTCCAGTATCTATGTGCATAATATTCATAGGAGATGTCATTCAATGCCTTTTGACACTTGTATATAACAAGAATTTCTTCCAGAATCGATAATATTTTTTGCCACACAGCAGTTGTTTAATCATTAAAAGTTCTCAACCTTCAGGGTGCCATTCTAGCAGTTGCTGGTGGAGGTAGTGCATCAGTCAATCTTTGGGACACTTCTACGTGGGAACTTGTTGTCACCCTATCGATTCCTCGTGTAGAAGGACCCAAACCCAGCGACAAAAGTGGCAGCAAGAAATTTGTCCTATCTGTTGCATGGAGCCCTGATGGAAAACGACTTGCTTGTGGCTCAATGGATGGCACCATTTCTGTTTTTGATGTGCAACGAGCCAAATTTTTGCATCACCTTGAAGGCCACTTCATGCCTGTGCGTTCTCTTGTTTATTCTCCTTATGATCCAAGGCTACTGTTTTCAGCTTCAGATGATGGTAATGTTCACATGTATGATGCTGAGGGAAAAGCCTTAGTTGGGACCATGTCAGGACATGCTAGTTGGGTTTTATGTGTGGATGTGAGCCCAGATGGGGCAGCTATTGCCACAGGTTCAAGTGATCGAACTGTTAGGCTATGGGATCTTAACATGAGGGCGTCTGTGCAGACGATGAGCAACCACACGGACCAAGTGTGGGGGGTGGCATTTAGACCACCTGGAGGAAATGATGTGCGAAGCGGTCGGCTTGCTAGTGTATCAGATGATAAGAGCATATCGCTGTATGATTATTCCTGATTTAGATATTTCTGTATCTTTACTTTTTTGTTGAGTGATATTAACTTGTTAATGCTTTCTCTACTAAGTGATTTGAAGGAAATGTTTGGCTGGACTTTGACAGGCTGTATGCGTATTTTGATTCTGTTTTCTTGTTCATTAATGAATTCTTCATAGTCATTGCATTTAAAAATTGAACTATTTATGGATCATGCTTCTTGTTGGACAAAACGGTTAAAACGGATGTGATCCTAATTGATATTTGCGCCAAAGTGTATCTTGATTCTGAACATTAGGTAATCACACATTTTCGGTACATTTTCTGTACATTGTCAACAAATAACAACAGCACATTCTTCCATAGTCACAAACACAAACGAATAGTGTTTTGTCACTCACACATAAAGTGTCTTTTCTTGAAATACTAAATCATTTTATTATCAATTTCTTTTTCATTATTAAAAAATATCTTGTAATGTGTGTGTGCCCAAACACTATACATTTGTATTTGTGACTATAAAATAATATCTCATAACAACTGTTTATATGTATGGTTTAAGAAGTAATCATAATCAAAATCAAATTGTTTTTATGATGTTTACGATTGACTGCAATGTAAACAAATACATTGACATCATATATAAATTAAATTGTAATAACCAAAATATAACTACACAAATCGGGATGGATGGATAGCTCACTTGATTGAGTTAAGGGATTAAAGGAGTTCAATGTTGTATAGTTTAAATTCTAACAAAGAAGAAAATACTAATGTAACATTTAACATGCTTACATTTGTCATTCAGAAAAGAAAAAGTTGAGTCTACGCAATTGTCCAATGTTAAAAACGTTGAGAATGATTTTACAGACGTGCAAATGATTGCCTCAACAGCATGAAATGAAATATCTCAAACCATAGCAGGTTCGTTTTTCTACTCAAGCTAACATGTGTTAGGCATTAGGTTTTAGAAAAGCACGATTAGTTCAGTGAAATACTTTCATATCCTTGACACAATTCAGTTATTGAGTGTTAACAAACTCTAAAAACTTTTTGTTTTGCGGAAGAAAAAAAAAACTGAAATAACCAACAATAACAAACTAAACATAGTACCGATAAATGTTTAGATGAGATGACACATGTCTTTTTTCACTTAATCAAGGTCTTGGATAACATAGTGGCATTGTAACTGAAAACTATAGTTTAGGTCTCTTATATTGCTTACAAGTTCCCCGATTTTTCTAAAATGACCCTTAGGCTTTGTTTGCGAGTTTGGAGGCGAAGAGAGGGGAAGACTTAGGAAAAAAGGAATAAGCAAGTGGAAGAAATAGAGGAAATTGGAGGGTTATGGGGGGTTAACTTTTCTTTATAAAAACATTTCTCATTTGAGGAATTAAAAAATTATATTGGAGGAGAGTTTACATGAATTCTTCAAATTTAATTTATGTTATTATATTATTTTTAAAATTAAAAATATAGTAATCATATGTATTAATTTATCATTCTCTAAAAAACTACTCTTTTAAAAAATTTAAAAGATTTCTCTATTTTTCCTCATATTTTCCACCCCTTAAAACCTTCTTCTCCTCTTTCCTTCCCTTCCCCCTAAACTCGCAACAAAACCGAAGTTAGGTTCCGATGCTATTCGAATTCTATTACTGCTGTATCATTCATTTTACACCTTCCAATTATTACGAAACTTTACCGTCAACCACAGCAGCTAATGTCGTGGTCTTAAAAATAATATTTATACCGTGTCCCGAGGCCTACCATGCTGAGTTTCATGATTCAACTCACCTAACTTTAACTGAGAAAAATGAAAATTATCAAAGGTTCATTTGACATGTAAATATTACTTTTTTGATGAGTTTACACGTAAAATGAAATGAAAAATATCCCTTGTTGTGCAAACTAACCAGGCAACCCACTACTGTTACGCTAACGCATGATTATTATCTTACAAAATTCATGGTTAAACTAACAGCGTAATCATTTGACCCAAAGAGATAACCTCAAAATCAATCCACTTTCTTTTTAATAAAAAAACAATATAGAATAGATATAACCTCAAAATCCATTCCACGTACCTTACATGATTCAATTTTTTAGAGGGGCCAAGGTGGCTGTGGTTCCTTTCATACATTTCTAAGCTATAGTAACTCAACGTTTATTTCAAGAGAATATGAGATCATTATTACACTACAAAAAAAAAAAAAACAATAAAAAAACCAGCTCCAAGAGCTTGTTTATGTAAGTTTGGTATTTTCTTGATGTTTTAAACTCAATCAAAGTAAAACATACGAGTGTAACTAATTTTTCTAATTACATAAAATGGTTGACACTGGATTTGTCTCTTACTTCGTTCTTGTCCTTGAAGAACTTAATCAAAGTACAACTAACAAGTGCACTAAATTTTTAACAGGAGTCAACTTAATGTGTAAGTAGTTCTCAAGAGAGCCAAATTTGACAAGTAAAATGTGTTCATTCATAAACTCAAACCCTGATACTTGAACAAAATTGTACATGAAAAGTCAACACAAACTTGTCAAGTCAAGCAAAGTATAACTAGAGTGACATGTACTACAGGGACAACTGAAAAAGTGAAAACGACAACTCCAAATTAACCTTGTACTACAAACTACTTTGGTGCTTTACTCAACAGAAAATCTTTCAACACATCCATAACAGAACCAAAATCAGCCTTAACAGAAACAGGTGGATTAGCATAACGACCAATTCCAGCAATATTCCCAGAATGATAATCAATCTTACTGTCTGCAAATTTCAATCCATGAGCAGTACTAACAACCACAACCCTCTCACTGGCTCCAATAACCCCGTTATTTCTAAGCTTAATCAAAGCAGTTAAAGCCACACCAGTATGAGGACAAATAAACATTCCAGTTGAATCAGCAAGTGCCATTGCATCCATTAATTCCTCTTCACTAGCTTCCTCGACAATCCCATCAGAATTCTTCAATGCATAAACAGCTCTATCAATTGAAACAGGATCACCAATCTGAATAGCAGAAGCAAAAGTTGTTTCCGCTTTAATCGCTTTAAACTCTTTCCAACCATTCTTATAATACAAATACAAAGGATTTGCATTTGCAGCTTGTGCACAAACCAGCCTTGGTATCTTATCAACAAGCCCTAAATCTTTACACATTTTAAAACCTTTGTAAAATGCATAAATATTCCCCAAATTTCCACCAGGTACAATCACCCAATCAGGTACCTGCCAATCAAACTGCTGCAAAATCTCAATAGCAGCAGTTTTCTGTCCTTCAATTCGCAAACTATTCAGCGAATTTGCTAAATAAATCGGCAATTCAGAAGTAATTTCCCTAATAAGCTTCATACAACCATCAAAATCAGTATCAATACTCAACACCAATGCACCATTTGATACCGGTTGAATCAACTGCGCTGTTGAGATTTTATTCGCCGGAAGGAAAACAATCGAAGGAATTCCAGCTGAAGCACAATAAGCGGATAGCGCAGCCGATGTATCACCGGTGGAAGCACAACCAACTCCGACCAACGGACGGTTCATTTTCCGGAGGCGATTCACCTGACTAACAAGCACTGTCATTCCAAGATCTTTGAAACTTCCAGTATGGCTATTACCACAGTGTTTAACCCAAAGATCATTCATGCCTACAAACTGTTTGCCAAAACGTTCAGCCCAGAAAAGATTAGAGTTACCTTCAAAAGCGCTAACGATATCATCAGGGTGGATTTCTGGTAGGACCCATTCCTTTTTGCTCCATACCCCTGAACCGTAAGGCCAAGTGGTTTTCCCCACGCGCGAGTCGAAGAGGTTGCGCCAGTACGCGCCGTCGAACTTCGCGAGTGCTTCGATGTCATGGTGGACGTCGAGAAGGCCGCCGGAGTTGCTGCGGTAGACGATTTCATCGAGAGAGTAGGATTCAGGAGAGTCGAAGGTGGAGTTGAATGGGACGTATTTGGCAGTGAAGTTGTTGGCAGTGGCAGGGTGACGGCGGGCGATGTCTTTGATGTTGTCGGTGGCGAGATCCGGTGATGGAGAGTGGTTGTTGGTGGTGGCGGTGGCGACGGTGAGTGTGCGATTATGTGTGGGTTTTGGAGCGTTAAAAACGAGGGTGGAGAATGAAGGATGAAACAGAGAAGAAACAACCATTTTGAATTTATTTATTTTTTTGTTGTTTTTGAGAAGATTGTTATGATGAGATTAGAGTAATGGGTGGTGGTGTGTTATTTATGTGTTTTGATGGTTGGAGGGGGTGAGTGAATATTCGTTAACGGACCAAATTATGCACGTTGTTTTTACACAACACGTTCAATGCAATGATTCAGTCAAATCTCTGTCAATTCATTACATTAATCCCTCCGGTCTAAATAAACCTCGCATAATCCTGAAATTTGTTGTTGACACATTTGGTTTGGCTGAGAAATATATGTAAAAGACGAGAATGCCCCTCGGTAGTTAAGTGCCAAGAAAAAATAAAACTGACAGCAGTTAACTGCCGAAGCGTGCTGAACATAAACAGGAGCAGAAACTCATTTTTGCAGTTTCCTTCTTTTCTTCAAAAGCTTCCCAAATTCTCTCCAAAGTCCATTTTCACGAATTGCAAGGCAATCATCCCCACAATATCACAAGTAAGTACCATTAACCATTGCAATCTTAATGTTAGTTTGTTTAGGTTAAGTTTTTAAAAAAAATTGAGTAGTTTGCATGTGGTTAGGGTTTATGAATGAATTGACAATTTGATCACTGCGTGTATAGTTTATGTATTGATAAATGAATGTAGTTGTTGCCTACGTTGTTTACATGATTTATAATAAAAATGTGGTTTTGAATGGTGCTAAATGAACACATTTTGAGTATGTTTGATACTTTGCACACAAAGTATTTGATAAAATGTCTCAATAACAATTTTATTGATTATTTGGTTAGTTTAGGTTATGAGAATTATATTGAATGATGTTTAGGTTATGATTGAAATGTTGCACACAAATTATATTGAAATGATGATTATATTGAATGGTTTTAGGTTTAGTTATGTTTATGTTTATTGAAATGTGAATGTTTATGTTTACGTTGAAATGATGATTGTAATGATTATATTGAATGTTTATGTTTATATTGAAATGTGAAGGTTATAATGTGAAGGTTATATTGAGATGTGAATGATTATATTGAAATGTGAAGGTTTAGTTTAGATTATATTGAAATGATGACACAAAGTGTTTGATTAGCTTATGGAAATGATGTTAAATTTTTAATTGTTTGTGTATATGTTTGGGCAGGACCCGATTGATCCATCTAAGATGATTGGTGGTAGGCTTGCTCAGACACAAAGCTATCGGAAAGAGAAAGAGAGGAGAAACGCACATATACCGAAGAGGGGAAGAGGTCGGAGGGGGGATCGTTCAAGGACTGTTCAGGCCACGCAACCTAAAGAGTCACAAGTTGTTGACCCGTCAAAGGTTGTTGACCCGTCCCAGGTGGAGTACCTGAGTTATCAGGATCAGGTACACAATGATGTCACTGATGGTGGGTATGACCAGGATCATATACCAGAGTAGCAGCATAAATCAGACGATGATGACATTGCTGCAGTGGCTGCCCCGGCAGTGTTACCTTTGGAGCCACCCTTTCCTGGAGGACCGGAAAATATATCTTTGTTGCACTCTTATGCCCAACACGTGGCATTGCCGCTTTGGTATAATTCAGATAACGTAAGTGTTATTTTTAATTATCTTAAATTATCATATGCAACACAAATTAATGTTAATTTTTTTTTATATGTGTTTGTTTGATTATTATATCAACTTTTATATGTGTTTTTGTTTAATTCTTTTCTTTATGTTTAATTATTCTTTTTAAAATTTCTTTATTTCAACTTTTATTGTTTTCTTTACGTGTAATTATGATTTAAATTGTTTTTGTTATGTGTTTTTTTTAAGTTTTAAGGTTTACATGTGTTATGTCTTAAATTAAAAATATGTGCGGCAATTTGCCACCTCTTCCAGGAGATCTTCCGAGGCCAGCAAATGAAGAGCAGATCATTGCAGAGCAGTGGGAGCGGTACGAGGCGAGAAGCTCGCTTAATACCTATGACATGGTTAGCAGCGATGTTGCCTACTCTGATGCACAGATGGGTCAGGCGGAGGTCATGAGCCCTCAGCAATGGTTTCAGGCCATGAGCCATGTTAGGGAGCAGATCGCGCCGATATTGGCAGGAGGCGAGGCCAGAGGCCGAGGAGGCGGCAACAACAGCAGCATCAGCAGGACCAAGACCAGCAGTAGGATTACTTGTAGTTGTTGTTTAGGGATTGTTGGTTTTAGGCTTTGTTAGTTTCATTTTCAAACTTTGGTGACTTTTGTTCGTATTTGGTTGACATTTTGTATTTTAACTTGGCACATTTTGATTTTATCTTGGTAATTTGCTATCGTGGTGCATCTTTACTTGAATCAAATGTTGATAATTTATAATTATTGTTGATGTGAAAATATTGGAATAAGTTTGTGTTATGTGTTTTAAACCACATTACAGGTCCGAAGCAAGTGTTGCTTCTGCCATTTCTGGACTTCAAGACACCTCGGTAGTTAAGTGCCGAAGTTTTTCTCGGTTGTTAAACCTCGGCAGTTAACTGCAGCCGGTTTTATTTTTCCCCCGCACTTAACTACCGAGGGGCATTCTCGTCTTTTACATGTGTTTCTCAGCCAAACCAAATGTGTCAACAGCAAATTTCCATAATCCTTCCAAAAATAAAAAATTAACCTCACTTAATCTTTTCTGGTTATGCTAACGAGTTGTTAAAGAAATCAAAAGTAGCATGTTTACATGAAATTCAACAACATTTTGACCTTTAAAAACTTAAATTCATCAATTTTTACCATTTTTTGATACAATATTTCTATTTTTATTTTCCTATCCAATACCCAAAGACACGCTTTAGTATTTCCATTTTTTTAAAGAAGAATATTTTCTTATTTTTCCCCTCAACTTATTCCTACTTTAGAATATTTTTCACCATAAGTTTTTTTACAATAGAGCTTGTAACCTTTCTTTAATCTATACTCTCTCTCTTTTAGATTGTAAACAAGTTTTGATTTTTTTAGGCTTAATTGCAGTTTTAGCCCCCTAACTTCTTCAAAGTTGCGATTTTGGTCCCCTAAGAAAAAAACTACAAAACAGCCCCCTAAGTTTTGTACCTGTGGCAGTTTTGGCCCCCAAGGCTGATATTGACTCGGTCTACGCTGACGCTGCACCCTAAGTGAGGTGCTACGTGTTATTTTTTTTATACTTTTTTTTTGCCTCGGGGGGCCAAAACTCCTACAGTTGCAAAACT
>Ga0315914_1005124_pt1 | contig 19234 bp, 10 predicted proteins | sample MpolenodulesMG_FD_203920 | JGI IMG/M metagenome (GOLD analysis project Ga0315914, IMG submission 203920) | Medicago polymorpha root nodule microbial communities from Los Angeles, California, United States - elongated nodules | ecosystem: Host-associated > Plants > Roots > Nodule | place: USA... | reverse complement strand
TTTACGCCCTATCAATCTCAAGTTTTAATCTTATAACGTAGATATTTAGGTTTTAAACAAACAAACAAATTACTCTTTCAACTTAAAATGGTAATCGATGTCGAACAATCCATGATATCGCACTAGTTCCTGAGGAGACGATATATAAATACTTACTTTTGATATACGTAAATATGCTACATCAGTGTGTCAAAAAAAAACTACCTCACTGCTCGGCTGCAAATCAGATATGACCACATCATTGTTCTGTTGTGAGTTAGACATTACCACCTCACTGCTGGGCTGTGCTTCAGACATGACCATCTCATCATCACAATGTGGTTCAGATACAACCTCCTCATTGTTGTGTTGTGCTTCACATATAATAGTCTCATCAGTGGGCTGTGTTTCAAATGCAAGCACCCTCTAATTGTTGTGTTGTTTTTCTGATGCAACCTCCTCATCTATGTGTTGTGTTTCAGATAAAGCTACCCCTTCATTGTTGTGCTGTTTTTCCGATGCAACCTCCTCATCTATTTGTGGTGTTTCAGATAAAGTTACCCCTTCATTGTTGTGTTGTGCTTCAGGTACCACATCCTCATTGCTGTGTTGTGTGTCAGATACAATCACATCATTACTTGTCTGCATTTCAGAACAAACCACACCTTTGTTTGGCGATGCCTCAGAATCGACCACATGGATGATGGGTGGTGCCTCAAGGGTAGACTTCTTGTCAAGAGTAGCCTTTGAATCACCAAGCTGATTGCCGACTTGGTTTTTGGGTAGTGATTTAGAAATCTCTGGCTCGTTTTTCTGACATTCTTTGGCATTGTCCAAGTGGGTTTCTAGATCATTGCTAGGTTGAGAGTCAGTACCATTTAGCTCTTGTTTTACATTATGGGTCACCGCTAATTTGTCTTCATCAACGACATCAATCTTGTCGACATTGATAGTCTCATCTTTTACATCAGGGGACATAGCTACTTCACCTTCTTCAAGGGTTCTTCAAGGGTAGCCATCCTGTCAGTATATCCTCTCCTGCTTTACCCCAAAAAATAAATTAGTAATGGTCATTTACAGTTACAATCAAGTGAGGAATCAAGCTATAAATCCTCACATGAAAAAAAAAATATACGGGATTTAAATTAGCATAAACAATTAAACATATACCACATTTGGAAATAAATAATGAAAAATAATACAGAAGATCCAAAGCACAAACCTATAAATTTTCAAATAAAGCATGTGATTTAAGCATCAGAGTATACTGTTGTAAAAAATTTAAAAAAAAGCATCAGAGTATACTAATTGGATAAACCATGCACATAAGCCCTGAACATGAATCACATATTTGATTGTCAAAGAAAAATAACAAGGCCCAGAGACACGTGATAATACCCAAAATCCGTTATTTATATTATCCAGGTGTATATTTCGGTTTAGTATTCACAAATGTAGGCTTGAGATTTCAAATTCAAGTCGTCATTAATACACGAAGATTCACCATGAACCCAAATGATAATTGGGCCTAAGTTTTGTCGGATAGGCCCAGTTGAATAAGAACAAAAAACGCAACAGTAAAATAGATCAAGTCCATCCATGTAATGTAGCATATTATATATAGATCACAAGCACCCAAAGTTCGCATGACATAATAGAAGCTCATATGCAAAACTGATTGAACTCATAAATAGATTGAAAAATAATAAATGCAACCTGCGATCGATCTTACTAGTTTCAAAGATTAACTCTACCAACACAAACGTTAAAGTTAAAAATATGAAGAATTATTTAAACACAATTTCGAGAATTCTGAAGAAAAAATTGACAAATCAGAGAGTTTGTGTTTGAGATCTACCAGATATAAGTAAACTGATTCTGAATCTGGAAACGCGGCATGGCGGTGCCGGGAGCGGAAGCTCGGAACCGAGCTGCGGAAGTGGCGGAAGTAACAGAAGCGAGATCTAGGGCTTTTCAGATTGAGAGAGAGAGTGAGATTGGGCTTTGAAACGAAAACCCGATAAAATCTAATTGGACCAACTTTGAGAGACGCGGCTAGTTCTACTTTCTTTGTTTTTTTTTTAATTCTAATTTGGACTCATAAAAGGTCCAATATTATTATTTATTCGATTTTTTTGTTTTTACAAAATTTATTCAATTTTATACGTTCAATCTTTTATTTTTGTGCTTTTATTAGGTTGCAGCCCGCAAAACGATAGGGACCTAATAATAGGTGATCAAGTGAGGGGCCCCATTCCACTTTGTTGGTTTAGTTTTGGAAATTTTTAGCCCAATCAATGTCCCATGTCTTCTTCCTTGATGCATACAATTTTAATTCAATCAGATCCAACTATTCTCTTTTGATTCATTCATTCTAACTAGGACTGTATTCCATCTTCTTCTGTCTTCTCCTACAATTTTGTCCTATTTATATGTGTTCACTACATTCATTTTTGGGTTTAGAAAATTAGAATTTTATTATCATTCAGATACTTTCCTTATCACCTTGAATGACATGGTTGAGTAATTCAGAGTCCACTTGAACTGTAATCACTTAAAAACCTCTAAGGATTTTGAAACTTAAAATACTCTCCAAAGCTTCTCTATATAGGCTTTAGGCACTACTATAATGTTCTCATTTAACAAAATAGACAATGTTAACAAATACTCTCAGAGCACTCCTTAAACTATTTGACTTTTTTAATAAATAATTTCCTAATTTAGATTGATTAAACAGTGTCTGTGTCTGGGGGCATTCGTTGTTAACAAGCCATAACTTTAAAGTTTAGAAAACGTACATCATGAACGTGACTTTGCATTTTTCCTAATATACGTGACTTTGTTTTGTTAAATTAAGAGTGAAATTCATGAATATTTTTGTGCGTGTTTGGAGATTATCCATCTATCTGATAGTTGAAAGATGTAGGACAAACACTAGCATCACATTTATTTAACAGGGACAAACACATTAACAACAAATTCAGTAGTTCATTGAGCTTGTCACCTTATTGAAGATTGGTATGCAATTAACACCACTATTCCGACAACTAGTTGCAACAACACTTCAACAAATTTAGTTTGTATTAATCAGACGACAACAACAATACCGGCAAGATAAGATGATCAATGTACAACTTGAAATTCTTCTACTACAACAATGAGTGATATGACTTTGGTGAGGTGACAATGTCCACAGCGAAGACATTTGAAATGTAATGTCGGTGTTTCATTTTCAGATGAGTTGCATATAACAAGTATTGATATATGTATATGTGTCTTAGATTCAAAGATTACAATAGATATCTTTCATCATCGTCAAGTTGACATTCCTGAATTTGGGAGACTGATTTCAACATGCTAAAGTCTCTTTAATATTTTTTAAATTATAAAATATAAATAAAATCTTATATTTTTTTAATCGATTGATGAAGATCGGACGATTATTAATATTTTAGTTTTGTGAATGCTAGAATCCAATTCCATAATGGTATCTTCTTCACATCACACGATTGCATTATAGAATAGGCTTAATTGCAGTTTTAACCCCCTAACTTTTTCAAAGTTGCGATTTTAGCTTAAGAAAAAAACTACAAAACAGCCCCCTAAGTTTTGCATCTATAGCAGTTTTGGCCCCCAAACGGGGAAGTAAATTACTCAATGCTCACCCACTTGATCATTATTTTCTTCGTATGTTATAGGTGCCATCGTTGGAGCACAACGAGAAGGTCTTGGGAGAAAGTCTCGATTTGATCAGTTACGTAGATGTCAGCTTTGAAGGGCTATCTCTAGTTCCAGTGTGAGAAAGCACTCTCCCGCACCAAAAAAAAAAAACGATTATTTCAGTGGACACAGTTTTAAATTTTTTCTTTTCAAGATCCCGCAAAGAAAGAGTTTTGCGATCAGTTGATTTCTCATGTTGATACATTCACCAAAGACCTGTACTCTTCATTGAAAGGAGATTCTATAAAAAAAGCTGGTAAGGCTTTCAAGTTAATAAATAGAAGAATGGTATGTTACTCTGGTTTGCGCAAAATGAACTTTCAAAATTGGTAATTTGAATTAGGTCCTGCCTTTGATTACTTGGATAATGCTCTTGGTAAATTTGATGATGGACCATTCTTTCTAGGACAATTCAGTTGGGTAAGTTGAAATTAAGAGACTTGCCGCTTTTCTTTTCTGTTGGTTGTATTTTAAGCATATTACTTGTCGGCACGAAAGAAATTCTTGCAAGTTTTTACTAAAGCATGTGACGGTCTGTCTGATGGATTGTGAAGCAAACTACCTAAGTAGTTATAAAAAAGCAGTGTAAATACAGTGATCAGATAAATGAAATCATCCAAGACTATAGTTTTTCTCTTATATATAAGTTGTTATTGGTTGTGTTGATTAGGTGGATATTGCCTATATTCCATTTGTTGAAAGATTCCATATAGTCTTTTCTAAGGTATTCAAGCATGATCTAACAGAAGGAAGGCCGAAACTTGCAGCATGGATTGAGGTACAATTGAAACAGTTCTCTCTAAAATTGCAGCTTTCCATAATTGCATTCGTTTATGAATTGTTACAAATCAAGGCCATCAATCCAAACTTGAGGAAAACTTCATCTGTTCAGCAAATGGAAATGGAAATGGTCCACGGAAAGTAGTCCTCAAGCTTTCAACAAGAGACCTTACCATTACCTCCGATGTATTGTTAACATGAGATATATTTGTAAATGATGTTTATTTGGCAGGAGCTTAACAAGATTGATGCTTATACACAGCCAAGGGCCGATCCAAATGAAATTGTTGATATTTTCAAGAAACGTTTTCTGGTAATAGTACACTAAATATCAACACATATATCATGATTGATTTTGAATAATTGTGATTGTTTTCTGCCTATTGTATTTGCCACTTTTTAAACTTACAAAGTTCTAACTTGCAGGCTCAACAGTGAAAAATGGGTTGCAGTGGCACCCTTTGAGATGTAGACTGCTGCCAATAAAGTATCATTTGTGTTTATGTGATGCTTTTTCATTCAAATGTTGTTCTGTTTGTCTGCTAAAGTTGCAAATAGTTTGAATGCGATGTCAATGATTTTACCAGCTTGTTTGATGTATTCGTAGTGATGATGTTTATGTACTAAAGTGTGATACTAATTACCACTGTATTGCATAAATAATGTCTAATCGTCATAATGATGTTTTTCCATGGTGATGGATGGTGAAAAATCTATATACTAAAACTAGCTAATATTTGGGAACAAGTTTATGAGTTTTGTGCTCCTCCTACACTAGAAAAGAGAAATGTCATTACTCCTAAAATGTTGTATTGGAATATTGTGTATCATGTGACTACACAAGTAGTGTATACAAGAATCGTCGTCTTCTACGGTATACTTAGAGGAATGAAAGACCAAGAATGAATTTCCGATCAGGAGACAAACGGTACGATTGATCCAAGAAACCACCAATGCATTGCAGTGTTCCCATGAATCGAAGTGTGCATCATCTTCAGGGGGCATAGGAATCTTGCCATTGACGAATTTCAGTTTGTTCTTTGCAAGGAGAGCACGCTTAAGAGATTTTCTCCAAGACTGGTAATTGCTACCGATGAGAGGAGGGGAGACAAGAATAGCACTAGGATTTTCACCAGGGTGAAGGTAATACAGAGAGGTAACAATGGGACAAGAATCACCATTGTTAGAGTTCTGAGAAGTAGTAGAACTCGAAGGATCTCCCATGGAAAAAGGGAAGAAGAAGAAGAGAAAAGAAAGAAAAAGAAAATTATGATGAATGCTGAAGAGCAATGTTCACTGATACCATATAGAGGAAATTACAAGTATAGAGAGAAAATGAATCAACATTGTATTGAATGATTACAAAGGGGAAGGATTACAAGTATATATACACAACAGAGTGTGTGTGAAGGAGAAGTCTCCAACTAACTGTAACAACCCTTAACCAATCATAACTAACTGTAACTAGAGTTAGTTTATCAGTTAAGTCTGGTTCTAATGTAGAAAATACAGCTGGCTTGCATATCAAGTAACTATGTTAAGGCTTAGTATCTAATAACTTTACTACCTTCCCATGCAAAAATGGTTCAATAAACTCATCCAGCAACTGGTTTACTGTTGCTAGCAATTGTTTATCACATGAGCCTTATCGAGAATCTTTAATTGTAAATTTTTTAACAATTCATTTTTATGTTTTTAAGTGAGGCAGGTAAAATTTATGACACACGACTTTGATTTGAATGAGAGACTTCGCCACTAACTTCCAAATAAATACCAATTTTCTCTTCAATACTACTATCTCATATTCCCTCTCCTAACTTTCCACTTCGGAATGCATACAAATAATATTTTATTGTTCTGTCACCTAAAAAATATCACATCAAAAGATATAACACTTTAATTCATTTTTATTATCGTTAAAAAAAATCATTTTTGTTTTATTTTATTATCTTTGAGTAGGGATATATCTGTCTTTGAAGATGATAATAGTTTCCAAACATACAAATTTTCAAATCAGTGTGAATAGATGGTTAGTTAACATATAAACTGATAGAGGTGTTGAAAAAAATCTCTCTATATAAGTATCTGTCAAAAAAAATCCCTATATAAGTATAACATATCATCCCAATTATTCATTCACAACATACAAACTCTTCTTTCACTTTCTTGATACCCTACCCTCACTCTTACCATCAACAAATTCCATGGAAAGAAAGAAGAAACAACTCATCTGTGATATAACTCAAAGATGATGAACCATTGCTGATCATGCTGCACTTTCATGTGATGATGATGCTCCTCATCATGACATTAGCGACGCATCATCACCTACACTCTCACAACCATCTTCATCACTACCACTCCCTAAGCCTTTACCATCTGAATACACATCATTAACACCCGTTACGCGCCTCTCTGCTAATACACAAACATTAACACCTACTACGCACCTCTCTGCTGATACACAAACATTCTTCAATTTAAAGATGATGAAGAAGCATGTGGATCCATCTTGGCTTACACTCTCACAGCCATCTTCATCACCACCACTCTATAAGCCTTTACCATCTGAATACACACCATCATCACCCCCTAGGCCTCCACCATTTGAATACACGCCATTAACACCCCCTACACGCCCTATTGATCCTCAAACATTCTTCTATTCCAAACTCATCACCAATCTTCCTCATCCTCCTAATTTTGACTCTGACCCTGATAATCTTGCCCTAATCCCCAAATCATTCCATAAAGATTATCATCAAGAACAAGAACAAGATCATGTTTTGCTTCTTCCTCCTTCTACCACTAGCAAGATGCTGGGACGACGTGAATGCATTCTACCACCGTCTGGCCCAGCACAAAAGCGAAGACTCACGAAAAGCCTAACAGTACCACCACCATTCCCATGGGCAACTTCAAAACGCGCAACCGTGCACACACTCGACCACTTGTTATCTGATTTGAAATTGAAGATTATCTCTGGAACTCTTGAATGCAAAGTCTGTAAGTTTCAACAAGACATTCAGTTTGATTTGGTTGAGAATTTCAAGAAAGTGACAAGGTTCATAGAGGAAAGAAGGAATGAGATGTGTGATCGTGCACCCGGTGAATGGATGAATCCAATGATACCAAACTGTGAGAGTTGTGGAAAAGAGAAAGCAATGCATCCATTGATAACAAAGAAGAGAAATATAAATTGGTTGTTCTTGCTGTTGAGTCAAATGATAGGGTGCTGCAAGCTTCATCAATTGAAGTATTTCTGCAAACATGCTGATATAAACAGATCAGGTGGCAAAGATAGATTGATATCTTCAACTTATTTAGGTTTATGCAAACAACTCCAACCAAACACACCCTTCCTTTCACAGAGTACTAATAATTATGTGATTTAGCATGCTTTTCATTAATCATGTATTTAAGCAGCTCCTTCCTAAATCTCCATATAAAATCAATGGAATTGTTTAGATTATTGTTTTTTTTTAACACTGACTTTTGTTTAAATATTTTAAAATAAAAGCTAATAGATTGCTCAGGTCATGAGTCACTCTTTGTATTGTAGATGCTTAAAGCTTGTTGCAAAGATGTTTCTCATTGTCAACTGATTTCATTCCTGTAATAATCCCTAGTTCATAGCAATTAGCAAACTATTTACACAATAAACACATGTTAAATGTGTTTTCTAAAATCCAACAAAAAAAAGTGTTTTCTTACACGGTTGAATTGAGCTGAAGCTTTTATTCGTATCTCTTAACATTTTAGGGTAGGGTTCAAATTGGGTCATTTAACCACGTAAGAGATACTTCATGGGCAAGGACACATTCCTATTTTCCACTCCATCTGTTAGTTATTTTGACTGTTGCACTTACACCGCACGTAGATTACACACATCAAGACCGTCCAATTAATATTGGACGGTTCACAGTGCAAGTTCATATTTTATATTTCAAAAAAAGAATCAAAATCATACAGTAAAATATGAACCGTCTGATCTTGATTGGATGATTTTTGTGGTTGCTGCACAAATTATGCTCTAGCCAACAAAGTTTCCATCATTCATACAATACATCAAGGCATAGCAAACCAGGACAAGACCACAGCCCTTGTAGCCTCATTCACTCACCACAAAACTAAACAAGAATACGACATCAATCACTTTGCCAAAAAAGGAGCTCACTTTGAGAAACATCAAAATCCTGAAATGATTCCCTCTTAATGTTTCAGTCATGCACTTCACCATACAATAGGATCAGCAGTGCAGTACCAATATTCCAAATTCAACACTTTTCATTGTTTCAATACAGAGAAGCCAATATATTTTGGTTGGAATGACTTTTCTTTGAAACAAAATTGAAAACACCTGAGATCGAGTTTAAACTGAAAAAAAACTTATTAAGTTGAGCATTTGAGGTATTTCTGCAAACCCGCCAACATGAAGAGAGTTGGGCAAGGTGACAAAGATAGATTGGTATAACTAACTTATTTCCATTTGTGCAAACAAGTCCAACCAAAAGGAACCTTCAATCCCTTGAAAAACTTGCGCACGGGATAAAACAATTGGTAAATGAGTGATTGTGTGCTTGCTTAAATGTTCACACTAGCATTGTTGTAAAGACATTTCACAAAAAAAATATAGGTTTAAATATGTATTTCGTCTCGCAAATATATCACTTTTTTGTTCTAGTCCAAGCAATTTTTTTTGTTTGATTATGGTCCTTGCAAATATTTTTATTTTATTTTTTGTTCTTGCTCTTTTGTTTTAATCCATACAAAATTTATTTGTATTGGAATTGATCCCCGTAGTGTGTAGAATAATTGATTTTAGTCTTTTCGTGACTGATGTTGAAGCGACTAAAATCAAATATTTTACAAATTACACGAACCATTTTTAATATAAAGTAATTTTGCACGGGTCAAAACAAAAAACAAGACCAAAAAGCAATTGATGGGTCCTCTATCTCTTTATCAAAATGGAGTAATGTTATTGATCTTATTTGTAGAATTTCGCTATTCAATTGATCTTATCATGAAACTATTATTATAGGAAACATAATTTAGTTGCAATACGAAAAAACAAACACTGTTTTTTTAATAAAAAAACTAGTTTTAGTTTTATAGAAAATAAGCGGGTATAAGTAATTGAGAAATTGTATGATTGACAAATTGTATCCTAAAACTATCAAAGAGATAGTTAAATAAGAACAAAAATATTATACTAAAACAACACTAAAAAAACGGAGAGTAATTGCAAATAAAAAATGGTCATGCTAACATGTGTTTTAACTGGGCACATGGATTTCACTAATAGCTACTCCATCCGTTCTTTTTTAAGTGTGGTTTGAGTGCGGATTTAACGTTTCTATTTAACAGTTGTTTTGGTATTTTAAGGGTACAATTTGTCAATTATACCCTTCGTTAATTACTCTTATCTTTTTCAATAAAACTAATCAATGTTATATACTCCATTTGAAAAACTAAAGTTTTTTTTTTTAAAAAAGTTTCTTTGTTTTTTTAAAACAAAGTTTGTTTTTTGTTATCCTAAAATTGACAATTGTATGTTATAAGAGAGACAAAGTGTGCAAAAAAATAAGAATTTGTTGGAGAAAAAGCGATAGTAACACAATTGTTTATTACAAGAGAAAAATAACATATTAAATTTATTGGAAAGAGAAATGTGTGAAAAAAAAATAGGAATATATTGGTGAATTAAGATAACGGTATAATAGCAAATAAAGGTGCAAAAATACAAACCACCTTCCTATACATACATACACTCACTCGACGGTCTTCCTTTTATTTTCAGTCAATTTGTTTTTCTTACTCTTGAATTAAGGATTGTTTTCGGAAAAGAAAAAAAACAAATCATTAATTTCTTTAAAAAAAAATCATTATTTTTTCTTGGTTAGTTATTTTTTTTGTGGGAATTTCAAATTTGTTTTAGTTAGTTACAATCTTTTTTTTTTTTGTAGAAAGTTAGTTATAATCTTTAAATGGAGACATTTTTGTCCTTGAAGATGATAAAACGTTTGAATAAGTTATAAAAATAAAAAACCAACTGTTTGAATTGTAACAAAAAAAAGTCTGAATAGAAAACTAAATATCCTAATTCGAAGGATATACAGTACTATAAATCAACCATATCCAAAACCCTAATTGTGAAGCGTTGATATACAGTACAACCTTCAGTCTCAAAGATGATTAACAACCATGGCGATGAGTTTGATGATGCATCATGGCTTACACGCTCACTCTCACAGTCATCATCATCATCATCATCATCATCACCACCACCTAATTTTGATTCCAAACCTGATAATCTTGCCCTACTTACCATCTCTGCTGATACACAAACAATCTTGAATTTAAAGATGATGAAAAAGCATGTGGATGCATCATGGCTTACACTCTCACAGCCATCTTCATCACCACCACTTTCTAAGCCTTTCCCATCTGAATGGACACCATCATCACCCCCTAGGCCTCCACCATTTGAATACACGCCATTAACACCCCCCACACGACCTATTGATCCTCAAACATTCTTCTATTCTGAACTCATCACTTCTCTTCCTCGTCCTCCTAATTTTGACTCTAACCCTAATAACCTTGCCCTAATTCCCAAATTACCATTCCACGATCATCAAGAACAAGAACAAGATATTTCTCCTCCTACTACCAATAGTAAGGTGCTGGGACGACGTCAACGTATTCTACCAAAGCACCAGCCTGTGAAAAAGAGACGACTAATTAAGAGCGCGACAGTTCCACCACCATTCCCGTGGGCCACTTCAAAACGTGCCATCTTGCACACACTCGACCATTTGTTATCTGTATTGAAACTCAAGACTATCTCTGGAACTCTTGAATGCAAAGTCTGTAAGTCTCAACAAGACATTCAGTTTGATTTGGTTGAAAATTTTGAGAAAGTGACAAGGTTCATAGAGGAAAGAAGGAACGAGATGTGTGATCGTGCACCCGGTGAATGGATGAATCCAGTGATACCGAACTGTGAGAGTTGTGGACAAGAGAAAGCTATGTATCCATTGATGACAAAAAAGAGAAATATAAATTGGTTGTTCTTGCTGTTGAGTCAAATGATAGGATGTTGCAAGCTTGATCAATTAAAGTATTTCTGCAAACATGCTGATATACACAGAACAGGTGCCAAAAATAGATTGATATATTCAACTTATTTTGGTTTATGCAAACAACTCCAACCAAACATACCCTTCCTTCCATAGAGTACTACAAATTAAATATTTTGTTCTTTTTTTGGTTTGATCTTGATCAGTACAGTATCTCTGATATATGTCAGGTTTTATTTGAAGGGTTTTTCCTTGGAAAATTTCAAGTATTTTTTCTTATGTTAGTTAGGTTTTATTTTCGCCATTATGTTCTGACAGATTGTTTAATTTCCTGTTAATTAGGTTTTAATTTCCATTACAATGAACGTTATTACTCTATAATTTTGATGTTGGCATGTAGTACTCAATGTAATTTCTGTTTGAAATATCGCTATGTTAATTGTTGCTATTTAGTGTAGAGAGTTGAACTTGTGACCGTCACTCTAACTACATGTTCTTCCTTCCCTCAAAACCATCAAACTAACTCATAATACTCACTCCAGTATATAAATTGTTGATTTCGGCTCTTCCTACGGCACATTTTGCTCGCACCCAGCATGATTTCCAAATATATCCTTGCGTGAGTTAAGTCACGCTGCGTGACTTAACTCACGGCCTTATAAGCTCTGCATGACTTAAGTCATGCACCACTGGCTTGTGCGCGAGTTAACTCACGCACGTTGGCCGGTGGTCAGAGTTGAAGAACAAACATTTTTTTGGTCTTTGGTCAAGTTTTCAACGTTCAATTTACAAGTTTTTAACTACTTTTACACTTTTTTTTTTACCACATTTATGGTAGATACAAACTAGGTTATCATTCCTACCTATAAATACCGTCACAAACTTCCTCTTTTCCTCACATTATCTCCTCCCACTCTCTCACCCTCTTTCTCTTCTTCTTTTTTGCTTCTATAGTCTCTAGGCTCTTTATACCCCTTTAGGTATATAGTAGTAGCTCTTGGGGGGAAATAGTGGTCGGTCGAGTTGGGGAAAAAGACATCATCCCTTGAGGTAAAATAAGGTTTGCTTCTTTTTACTCCAAAATCTTTTTACCGTGGGTAAAAAGAATCATCATGGGGTATAAAAGAAACCAAAATTAAATTTACCTCAAGGGATCTTGATGTCTTTTTCCCCAACATGACTAATCACTATTTTCCCAAGAGCTATTGCTATATACCGAAAAGGGTAAAAATAACTTTTTACCCCAAGAGGGTAAAAAGATAATAAGTAGATCAGTGAATTCAAATAAATTATTGTAATGTTTGAATGATATTAATAAAATGAGAGTTATATTTATTAATTTTGTTTTTTCTTTGTATTTATATTTGCATTTATTTTATGATTATGTATTGAATAAATAAATATTGAATAAATAAAATTGAATTTATTTTCTAATTTTGTATTTAATGAATAAATATTGAATTAGAATAAAATCGAATTTATTTTCTAATTTCGAATTTTTTTAAGTGCATAAATAAATTAGAATTTATTTTAAATGCATAAATACATTAGAATATAGCAAATAAATAATTTAGAATAAAGTGAACAAATAATTTAGAAAATAAAAAATTTAGAATAAAGTGAACAAATAATTTAGAAGAAAGTAAATAAAATATTTTAGAATAAAGTAAATAAAATAATTTGAAAATAGTAAATAAATTAAAATAAAATAAAAACACTATGTGTCACTTAACTCACGCCACTCAACACTTAACTTGCGCATTATTTTACACTTGTGCTAGTTAACTAGCGCAGGGACATTTTAGGCATGGTTGCAGGGCGCGAGTGTTTTGTGCTGGGGCAGAGCAGAGATCTAAATTGTTGAATACGGAGTACTTGTTATTTTTTTTAATTTAACAAGACTTATTGCTTGAATCAATGTTTCACAAGACTTATTTGAAGTAAACCATACATTTCAATCAGCCGAACTTTGGGGTTATTTTTGCTCCAACAACGATTTCCAATCGAATAGTTTAAAGCGGTTAGATCATGACCCACAAAGGTCTTAATCGTTTGATTTCCGATTCAATTTTTAAAACATTAGTTTAAATTTTAATCTATAGAGGAAATAATGTATCTCCTGGACTAAGACATGCCTTCCCCCACCATAAATTTCTTCTATACAAAATGAAATTTGACAATAGCAAATAAATTTTCTTTTACTCATCAAATAAATATATTAGTACTACAAATATTCAAACAATTTCAATTCAGATTCAAAACAGAGTGTAACCAAAAAAGAATCAAAACAGAGTAATACAAGTTTGTTGTCTATTCTTAAGAAAATCAAATGGCCAGCTGGAGTGAGAGATACAAGTTACAACGTAACAAATTTATCGTTATCTAGGTTTTTTTTTAATCATGGTGATTTTTTTCAACAAACAATAATAATGATGATTCTAAACAAATTGGCAAATGTAGATATCCAAAATTTAGAAAGGAATTGATGTTACGAATGAAGTTTAGCTCATTTGGTTGGACTTAAGGAGCACCCTTTGATGATTGACTAGAGATGAAGTTTTTCAAAAAAAGACAGAAAGTGCATCACTTGTGACAAATAAATATTACTAAGAGGAAATGCAATCTTAGCTCTAAATGGAAATTGGAGCAGTTTTGAACACTAAAGAGCCACCGACGCCCTTTGAGATACAGACTATTGCCAATAAAGAGCCATTCGGGTCTATGGGATCTTTTTCAGTCAAATTTTTGTTTGTTTATAGTTTGAATATGATGTCAATAATTTTACCAGCTTTACCACATAACGGCTACCAATGCCCCGAAGACGGATTCCATTTGTGTACCATTAAGGTACCAATGGTATATATCATTGGTCAATTAGAGTGTGCCACCTACCAATGTTACTTTATAAATGTTTTATTTGATATAATTTTTTAAAGGATGTGCCACGTGGCACATTCTAATTGGGCAATGGTATATACCATTATGGTACACAAGTGCTATCCCCTGAAGACATTGATTAATCATCCGAAACAAGCACATTTTCATACAAAATTTCTATTTGTAGAATCTTTAACCAATGCCCTGAGGGCATTGGTACCCCTAAAAGAATGATGTTTTGCAATGGTGATAGATGACGAAATTAGCTAATTCCACTTATGTGCCATTATGGCACGCTATGTCATGACATAGCCAGTCATAATGTGCCACGTGGCATATCCCATATTAATTAAAAAAACAAATAAAATAAAAGAACAGCAATACATGTTCCCTCATCTATATATCTTTGTAAAGGAAGCTTAATTTAACCATATGTTTACTCCCTCTTTCAACATTGCATTTCTTCTCCCTCTTTTAAAATTTTATGGAATGGCGAGAAAACAAATATGTTTACTCCTTCAAGCTTCTTCGAGAGGTATTAGGCAAGGAGATCCTTTATCTCCATATCTTTTTGTCATTTGTATGGATCGGTTATCTCATATTATTGCAGATCAGGTTGATGCCCAATATTGGAAACCCAAGCGTGCAGGCAGGTATGGCCCTCAAATATCTCATCTTCTTTTTGCTGATGATCTTCTTTTGTTTGCAGAGGCTTCTATTGAGCAAGCACATTGTATTATGCACTGTCTTGACCTTTTCTGCAAAGCTTCAGGGCAAAAGACCAATAGCCAGAAAACAAAGATTTACTTCTCTAAAAATGTCGATCAACAACTCAAGGAGGACATTTTACAGCATACAGGTTATAAACATGTCAATAATATGGGCAGGTATTTGGGGGTAACATCAGTCCAGGTAGAGCTACTAGGGGAAAGTTTCATAACGTCATTGACAAAATTCAAAACAGACTAAGTGGTTGGAAGCAACAATGCTTGAGTTTTGTCGGTAGACTTACTTTATCTAAATCAGTTTTGAGCTCTATACCATACTATCATATGCAGTATACTAAGCTCCCTAAAATCCTTTGTAACGAGATGGAAAAAATTCAAAGGAGCTTTTTATGGGGTGATACTGACCTATCTCGCAAACCCCGTCTTGTGGGATGGGACATTTGTTGTCTTCCTAAGAATGAGGGTGGCCTAGGCATTAAGAGACCTCGCCATATGAATGACGCTTTTCTTATGAAGATGCTTTGGAATCTAATCACCAAGCCTGATGACCTATGGTGTAAGGTTCTTTATAGTAAGTATGGGAGGAATAAAGATCTTAGGGTAGCCGTAGATTCTAAATCATATGATTCTCCATTGTGGAAAGCTTTAACAGGTATTTGGGAACAATTTCAGCAAAATATTGTGTGGCAGTTGGGAGATGGTAACAATATTAATTTTTGGATGGATAAATGGGCTCCTAGTGGAACTTCTCTTATGTCCATTACTAATCAAACTTTTATTGACACAACTCTCCATGTGAGGGATGTGGTAACCCCCTCAGGAGAGTGGGATTTTAATTTCCTTACTTCTAACTTACCGTCTACCTTTGCTTTACAGGTCCTTCCTATCCCTGCACCTAGAGACACCGATGGACTTGACAATATTGGTTGGGGAGGAACCAACACTAGGGATTTCACAATTCAGAGTGCTTATGATTCTCAAAATTCTAGAGCTCAACCCATCCAGGAAAATTGGAAGGCCTTGTGGAGTTGGAAAGGACCACATAGAATTCAAACTTTTATGCGGACGGCGGCTCATGAGCGGTTGCTCACTAATTACTGTAGGAGTAAATGGGGTGTTGGAGCTTCTCCCATATGCTCTGGATGTGACAAAGATGATGAAACCATTATTCATGTGTTAAAGGATTGCCCATTAGCAACCCAAATATGGATAAGGTTGGTCCCTTCGAATCAGATCTCTAATTTTTTTCTTCTTTTGATTGTAGGGACTGGATCTTCAAGAATATCAATCATCAATTGCATGGTATTCAGAATAAAAAATGGAGCATAATTTTTATGGTGGCTTGCTGGCAAATATGGATATGGAGGAACAAAACTATTTTTGAGGATGACTTTCAACGTCCATCTGACCACACTTACAGGATTCTCAAGATGGTTGAAGATATAAACAAATATACCCAACATCCTCTTAATGTTTGCCAATTTGACACTATTTTCGTTGGTTGGAAAAGACCTCAAGAGGGGTGGGTTAAACTTAACTGTGACGAAGCATACAAAGATTCGTCAGGTCTTGCTGGTTGTGGTGGACTCTTTCGAAACTCATATGGCAGATGGATTAAAGGCTACTCGCAAAAAATTGGAACCTGTGACGTTCTCTGTGCTGAAATGTGGGGAATATACTTGGGAATGCAGCTTGGTTGGAGACAAGGTTTCCACAATCTTCAAGTGGAAAGTGACTCAAAAACTTTGGTTGACATGATCAAAGGATGGTTAAAATTAATGGGAACCCACCCACCTTGATACGCCGCATACAAGACCTTTTAAAGTTGAACTGGCAGGTGCATTTCAATCATACCTGGCGGGAGAGTAATAGAAGTGCTGATTGGATGGCTAATTTTAACTTCTCTTTGGACTCTTCTTAAGTCTCATTTTTGATGACTTTTCTGGAGCTTGCATGCCTAAGAATATTCGTGTAACTCATTAGTGTTTTTTTGTTTTTGGACGCAAGTCTCTTTTACTACCAAAAAAAAAATCATATGCAAGCATTATGTCTACGTGACACTTCTAAAAAGCTTTATCACACTATCTAAAAAGCATTACACAAAGAGTTCTCTCACTCTCTTTAAACCTTTAAACCCTTCACTATACCATTTAATGTCTAATTATATTATGTAACTCCTACAACATATATATATATATATATATATATATATATATATATACACACACACACACACAAATTAGTTTGCCTATTTTTAGACCCATTGTCTACTTGCATAAAGGGAAAAAAAAAATCTGCCTCTTTTTTTGTTACAAAAAATAAATAAATCTGTCTTTATAAGTTAAACAATGTTTTTTTCAAAGATTTATAAGTTAAACAAATTAAAAGGTTTGATATGCTAACCCATTGTCTTTTTTGAGTAAAAAACCATTGCACTTATAAGTTAAATAAATTAAAATAGATAGTGTGCTTAAATAGATTAGGTGTTAAATATTAGTTACAAAAAAATGTTATATACATACTCCTGCGTCAAGTAAAAACCAATAGATTTCATATTTCCATCACATGAACATCAAGCAAATTATCAAACAAGTTATTAAAATTATAATAGGGATTACAATGCTATTATTTTTATAAATAAATACAAACAATTAAAATTAATATTAATCTAATAACAGTTACTATGATTTATCACACCAACCATCTTTCTTTTCTATTCCTTAACTATCACTCTCATGGATTTAATGATAGTCTTTTATATTTTAATTTTCAATTATAGTTTTTAATAAGTATTATATATTGTCATATTCATGATCACTATGTATTCTTTGTGCATCGATCTACTAAGTGTTTGTAGTATAAATTTTGGTTTCCATTGATCAACACTTTCTCCAAACAACTCCCTATGGTAATTTTCAATTTTGTACCGTGATGTGATTTTTGATCGTCTTTCTTACTACTCGCATATATCTTTGCTATTCATTGATTTTTGTAGTAAGATAGAGACTAAGTTAATCTATTATATAGATAGGTCAAATATTTTTGCTTTACATTTTTATCATTTGACTTGAGAATCGACATAACATTAGTTAGTCTACTTTTCTAACTTGCTTTCTTATATTTTCTATTGCTTAATATGGATATAACTATTTTTTCATGTGAATTAGGATAAAAAGACTAAATACACTCTTATTGTTGCTTCTATTGTGTTCTTATTATCCGAAAACCTGTGAAAAATGGTGGCTCACGTAAGTATATGTCTTTGATCATTATATTTGCATCAATGAAAAATGGTGTCCCCCATTACCTCTAATAATTCATTACTATTTATCTACTTTTTAACTTGAATTATTAGCTTGGAGATTGTTTAGTTGTGACACATAAATTGCTCTCTTTCTGCATACTCTTATTCCTATGTACTTTTTTTTTTTTTGGTACAATCCTATGTAGAGCTGTCAAAGTAGCCTCAAAATCAAAAGTCCCATCAATTAAGCCGCATTAAAGCCCCATAATTTCAGGCCCCATATTGAATATGTTTATTTTAAGCTCAGCCCACTTTCTAGTCTGTTTTTTATTGGCCCCAATTGAGGGGGCTTAGGGGCCAATTTTTACGTTTCATTTCACACTATGAAGTCCATCTAAGTTGGATAGTAGAATGGTTGATATCAGTTGCAGTACATCTAAGTTTAAAAGGTTGATCTCAATGTTATTTTCGGGATCCCCGAGTGTTCTAAATATCTGTGTTGCCTCCAAGTTTAGGTGTTTCAGATTATTATTATTTTAGAATAGCTGTAAGTAATGTTTTGGAATAGGTGTAAAATTTGTTGCTTGGGTAACTATGTTCAATTTTGTAACAAGTAGAGCAAAGATGGAAAATAGTAGAGTTGATCTTTTAATGTTATTTTGAGAATCGTTGAGCTTATTTGATCTATAAGTTCTTTTCTCTCCAAATTGGATAATATAAAATTTGCTACTGTCTCGCTCAGGATCAATGGTAGAGCACAAAATCTGCATTAATCCAGACATAGAAGGGAGGGGAGCTGTATAGAAAAACCAGTATTTTTT
>Ga0315914_1005123_pt1 | contig 19235 bp, 8 predicted proteins | sample MpolenodulesMG_FD_203920 | JGI IMG/M metagenome (GOLD analysis project Ga0315914, IMG submission 203920) | Medicago polymorpha root nodule microbial communities from Los Angeles, California, United States - elongated nodules | ecosystem: Host-associated > Plants > Roots > Nodule | place: USA... | reverse complement strand
CTCACTATCATTCATATCTCTCTCTCTCTCTCTCTCTCTCTCTCTCTCTCTCTCTCTCTCTCTCTCTCTTCTCTTTGATTTTTTCCTTATTTGTGACGTTTTTGCTCTATCCAGATTCAACCTCTCACTTTTCTATTCATTTTCTTCGTTTTTTTTTTCTCCATTTGGGTATTCAATTCATCAAGGTAATGCATTTCTAATTATTTTTTTGAAAATTCAATTCAGGGTTTGATTCAAATTGCATAAAGTTTGGTTTTTTAGAGGATTTTTGTGAATAATTTTATTGGGTGGTTTGAATATTTTTCTGGGTTTTTCTTATTTTTAGTTATTTTGGATCAATTTGATATTGGGTCATCCTTGATTTGTGGAATTTGGATTTGAGATTGCAATTGGGTTAGTATAGTACGGTAATGCATGTAAGATAGGAAATTTGAATATTGAAGTTGGAATTTTCTGGAACAAGTTGTTTGTTTAATAACATATTGTGCATTAGTCTTAGGAGAGTGTTTTTGGGGTAATTTGTGAAAGTTATGGAACTAGCTAGTAGACATAGAGTAATGGAGAATGGGGGAGCTGAGGAGATGGATGTTGAAAATCCTGTGGATGAGCATAGATTCTACCCTTCTCATCCTGTAGGTTTGGTGAAGAAGAGAGCTTATATATTTGACGGTTTGGGGAATTTTTATAATAAGGAGTGGGATCTGGCTGATCTTTATAAAAAAGAAGAAAAGGAATCGGATGCTGTGGAAGGTCGAGGGAATGAGTTTTCTTGGTACCATGTGGAACTTCCAAAAGGGAATCAAAAGTTGTCGCAATCTGCGCAGGACTTGATTGGTGTTCTATGTCCGCCATTGAAATTACAGGATATTCTTTCACTTGTTAGTAATGGGCCCTTTTGTGCACATGTAGACGGTGCACTTGTTTTTCGGGTTAATTCACCTGGCCCTCCTTCCAGTGATTTTACATTTAGACTTGCTGCTAGAGTTACTGAAAATTCGGTGATTACAGTGTCCTTAGGGCGTGTTCCTCGGTTAGGTTTCTCACGTATGGGTGAATCCTTACTTTCGGAAATTCCTAGAGTTGAAAGCTCCTCTCGTTTTAGTGGTCAGCAGAGGGAAGGAAGCGGGACTGTGATTAAGGAGCATGTTCTTGAATTCTTATTGACGATGAATCATTCCGAGGAAGCTGACAATCCTGTTCCTAGATCTGTCTCGAATCTTGTGGTTCACATAATTGACACGCATGTAGACCAGCTTCAAGATCTTGTGACAAAGCTTGAGATGGAGTTGGACTCTGTCGAGCTTGATCTGGATAAAGGTAATTCCACTGTACACTCTTTCAACCCTCCCCAGCACTCTTATATTCTCTAACAATGACATCAATAATCACAATTTATATGCCTGCACCGTTCCTAGTTAAATGGCTTATAGGATATAGTCATTGTCAACTATTAGTTTTTTGTTTATGCTTCAAATCTTACAAACTAAAGCCGCTTTTGATTGCTTGAAGTTTACCTTAGTTTCTGTTAAACTGACTTAAAGGAGTTGTGATGTAAATTTAGACGTACTTTGTTGTTTGGTAGGAATATTGAAGTTGTCATAGGGATGACCTTTGAAGTTTGTGATAATTACTTTGATTGATTGAATGTAATACCAAGGCCCTGTTCAGATTAGCTTCTAACTTTTGTGAACTTCTCAAAGAAAATAAGTTTGTGGCTATTTTCATACTCAGAAGTCCTTGTATGCTTACATAAAAGTTAAGATACAAAATCTAATTTCAACTTAGACGAAAAGCTATTATTTATTATTTGAAAATAATAATAACAATGTTATTGCAAGTTCTTTTTCTATTTAAAAAATTGACGTGAGAGAAGATTTATGTTATGTTGAAATGTAAAATAAGGGCAGGTTAGTGAAATTTAAGGGATGGGGAATGAAAGCAATTATATCATATGGAAAAAATATTTTATTGAATTAAAAAGGAAATTCCTCCAGTTTCATCAAATTTCAAGTCGAACATGTAGGATTTATTTTCCATTTCTCATATCTTAATATTTAGACATGATAGATAATGTCTATGTGATAATGGATTTCATGAAAACCTGTACTTATCCATCCATCTCATAGTCCATATAATGTATTTTGATTTGACTGTTGCTGAAAATTTTGATAGAACCTTTTGTCCAAAACATAGCCTTGATCTTGCATCCTTGTATCTCCTTTTTTCTCCTGTAGTTTTTGGGGCCTCGGATGCATACTGGGTGGTGGTAAAACATCTGTGCCTTCAAGTGTTTTGACCACTAATATGCAGCGAGGAAGGCCTTGCAGACCATAGTATTTTAGAGAAGATACTGTTTGGGTGGATAATTCAATTGTTAATTGTATTTACATCACCTTCCCTCGACTAAAAGCCAAAATTACGGAAAGAACTCCTGGTACGGCTTGTTTATAAAAGAATTATAATGTCCGCATGGCATCACAAGCCAAAACTATGGGAAGAATTCTTGGTATAGCTAGTGTGTTAAATAATTAGAATGTCCAAATGGCATTTGATGCAGTACTGTAGCCTAAGACTTCAAAGTTTTCTGGCAAGGTTTTTTGTTCATCTTGGTGGCTTTTATGTAACTATCATATTTGCTCCTTGATGTACAATATTTGAAGAATTGAATTAAGGATTTTTTTTTGTTGCTTAATTGTAGGTGGTTATGCTCTGAAGAAGCAAATGCTAGATGATAGAAGATTCCCCAAGATACATATTAATTTGCAGCGGCTCTTGCAGGTGATACTATACTTTATTTTATACATTCATTTTGGTTTAGTTTTAGAGACCATTGAGAGGAGAAACAGAAGTCTTCTACCTCGATTTTAATTAACTTTCACTAAAGCTCAGAGTCATAAATATTAGTGAATCATGAAAAGGGATGTTATAGTTTTGCAATCAAGCATAAGGATTGAGGTCTTGGGGGTTCCATCATCATAGTGTAATCAATGGCATCGATACTCAATAAAGATGTCTTTGGTATTCATTATAAGACAGATTAATCTGGGAGAGACGGTATAAAAGGCAATTTATGTGTTTTATTATGAGAGGTTGGCGAGCTTACACAAAATTGCCGCTGGTAAATGATTCTTTATCTTGTTAGATTGAAAAATAAACAAGGATGGTGTTGCTGTTTCCATTATATTTGTTCTCGTTTTATCAAATTTTGCATGGACTGAACTTCCTTTTCGTGTTGCATCCTTAAATTCTAATTCAGGTGATTGCTCATGGAGAACAAGTGTATCTTCGTGTAAAAGAAAAATCCTCTTCGAAAAGATGGTTATCGATTGAAGACATTAACTCCCTTGAAGAACTAATTGGAAGGTTGAGGAGGCTAAAAGAGAATGTAGGGTTTATAGTTAATCGTGTCACGGCAATACAAGCTAGTCTTGACAGTTGGCAGTCGGAGCAAATAAACCGTAAACTGTACTATCTCTCATTCCTTTCAATAGTATTCCTCCCCTTATCCATCATAACAGGAGGTTAGAAATCTGCTCATACATCATCTTTTATAAATCACATCTACATGCATTGCAATACTGTATGGTTTTGATTTTTGGACTCTGATTGCAGTATTTGGCATGAATGTTGGAGGAGTTCCATGGACAGGTCAAAATTCCCCGGAGCTAAAGGATGGTTTTCGGAATGTCATGTTGGTATGTGTCGCTATGCTTGTCCTTGTACTACTTTGTTTCCTTTTCCCAGCTCTTTATACGCGGATAGTTGCTGCTTGGCGAGAAAAGAAAACTCTTGGAAGAAACTGGTCACTGAACAAGAAGTCGTTGCTCAGGAGACCGTTAAGAATAGACGATACGGCGAGAGGGGGTTACCTTCGGATTTAATGGTGATGCAGTGCCTGCTTCATTTCGTTCATCCTACTAGTGAACATTCAAGTTACACTATACTCACTTCTTTGTTTTGAAGAATGTCTCGCGCACAAGCAAAAGCAACCTTATCAGCTGGTTTTCCTCAATGGCTCATACAGAAGAAACTAATAAAATTGACATTTAGTTGTCAATAAAAGAATCACCAGAAGCACAAATCGAATCCTCATGAAGCACAGATTTTCTGGCTGATGAAATGAGAGATTGTGATCAAGCCAAGATTTTTGCTTATTCTTTCATTTTTTTCCCTTCTTGGGGGAGGGGTATGTGGACCCAGCATACATTTCTTTAACAAAACTTGTACAGTGTCTTTTTTTCTTCTGGTTAATGGCAGAGATTTTGATTTAGTATCAAATTATGAAATGTCATTCTACCAAAAAAATAATAATTATGAAATGTCACTTGGAGCCTCGTTTGGCCCGTAATTATATCGGGACTGAATAATAATGCTTGTGGTTAGAAATGAATACACAGATTACAGTTTTTCTGCTCTTTTCAAAAGCTTAATCCTTAAACTTTAGTGATAACAAAATTCTTGTTTACATCCCAATCATAATCACATTTGTAATCACATTGCCAATTAGTGTTTAAGGACACTTTTAAATATGTCTAACGGGTATATGCTAACATGCGTCGCAAGTTAAAGATTTCAAAAACTGAAATTTTGTGTTGGAAATAACAATTTTTGAACTTATAATGAATTGAATGCTCAATTTCTAAGACAGCATTTCTACATATCATATCATACTTATTTCTAGTATGAATAACATTGTTAACAAAATTTGCAAACCCTAATCCTAATGATTTTGGGCGCCAATGTTTGGTGGCCGTTGATTTCAATCTATGCTAATCTCAACCGATAATTTTGGGCGCCCAACCTTTTGTATTATCTTGGTTCACTTCATTTTGTTCACCTCATTATTGCACGCACAAGTTACCACACATAGCTGCAGTTTCAAATACAATGCACAAGTTCACCTCAAAATTTGTATCTTTTCAAAGCAAAATTGGATCTCTCAATGTTTGTTTTTTCCTTTTCGTTTTGGAATTCGAAATTGCATTTACTCTTGAGTTCTGCAACCTCCAATCACATGTATTATGCTTTCTACTTCTCATTTCTACTTCTTGGTTTGATTTTCTTCCCCTTTCCATTTTCATTCCTATTTTCTCACTCAAGAAAAAGCAACAAGGTCGTCGTTGGTGGAGAATACGAAGTCGTAGTCGAAGGTGTTGTGTCCGAGCGGAATTTGGCGATCTTCGTCATATTTCTTCTGCAACATGATGTCTTCTTCAAAAACTGACGGCCCTTTCATGTTGAGTGACTTCGTCTATGGTGAGAGGTAACCTCTTGAGACATCACTGTTAGCGGGTGGTCTTTAAGCTAGGGTTTCGATTTAAAAAATCATTGCAAAATTTTATATGCGTTTTTAATTAGTTTGATGGAATTTGCTTGATTCTCCTTGATTAGCATTTTTAATTAGTTTGATGGAATTTTCTTGATTCACCTTGATTTTTTTTGCATTGGATCCTGAACGTTTGCAATAGGGTTTTTACCGGTATTCATGCGATGGTTTTTACCGGTATCCTGAACTTTGTTGCCTAGCTTCTTTCCACCCCAACCCATTGATCAATTAAGTCTCTTCCAATTATATTGATGCTCACATATCTATTTACAAACAGTGACACAACCCATTCTCTTTGGATTCAATTTGCTTGAATGGCTCTTCCAATTAAACTCATGCTCTCATTGCTGTTTTCACATATCTTAAACCAATGCATTTTGTTTTCTTTTTGACATTGTTTTTTGCTGCACATCCGACTCACAGCAGGTTCTCCTCTCATGTGTCACCGACGAGCTGAAGTGGAATTTCCACGAGAGAAGATAGAAAAGCGGCAAGACCTCTGCGAGGTTCGAATTCTGAGTTCTAATTTAGTTAAAATTTCAATCTCTTTTGACACTTAGATTTGGAATTCCATCATGATATTAGAACTGAAAGTGTTACTTTGTGTGACTTTTGTTGTTTGAAGTTAATTCCATCATTTTATAACAGGTGATTTGTTTTTTTTAGTTTAATATAGGATGTTTGACAGACCACACATTAACGAAGATGAATGACAAGGTTTGTCCAAAAACTGCTTGACAAACGAAATAGTGAACGCTAATAATTTGTTCTATATTTCGTTATTAGTTTATTGAACTTTGATGTTAATACTTTTAATGACAAACGACAATTAAAGTATGGGGTCTCTTTTGATATTAATATTCGGTGTATCACACTCTCCCATATACATAACATGTATCTTGAATGTGTTGAATTGCAAGTCATTCAACATCTTTTTTGTTGATTTTTTTTAGGATTATGACTCATCATTTTTCATCGTTCAACATCTTGAACTTTGGTTTTCTTTGTTCAGGTACAAACTTTGGTTCATGCATTTGTAAATTCTACTAATAATTGCAAGTGGGAGGTTTGGTAGGATGGTATGTCTTATTTTATTTTTTATTCATCCTGTCTGTGTTTCTCTGTTAAATGCAAAGGCTTCAAGACAATTTTTTTACAGTTTTGCTGCAAAGAAGATATTATGATAGGTTATAAAACCAAAACTTTATTACTAATTTTTCCCATAATACTTTGATGGGTAAGCAACTTCAAGTTTTCTTTTCAAATGAAGTAATTTCTTTTTGTTTCTCTAAAGGCAGTTAGTGTATTTAGTGAATGATGTTGGAAGCTCATACACCACTATTTATTCTTCACGTTTATATGCTACATTCAAGATGGATTACAATTTACTATTACTTTATGATATCTTACTGCTGAAGTAACTATAAATTGAAAATTAAACTTTGGTTGCAAGGTTTTTATTTTTAGGAATAAGGAAGTGTAATACATGTATCTGCCCTAATATGCATTAATTCCACAGTTGTTTACCTTTATGTTCATATTTTTTTTGACAAATACCTTTATGTTGGGTTAAAATCCTCTCCATTTATAACATTTTTCATTTGTTGGAATTTGGAGAGAGAAAGACACAAAAAAATAAGTGGTGGGTCCTATCACTAAGTGGATCCCACCATCATTTTTTTTTTGTGTCTATCTCTCTCCAAATTGCAACAAATGGAAAAAGTTATAAATGAAGAGGATCTGCTTATATTTTTGAACGTCTGCAGGTGATTTGGAATGTAAGTTAGCAGATATTGTTGTCATTATTGTTATGTGACCCATTCGAAACGACACAGATTGGAAATTGATTTCGTGAGATGGAAAATGCAATAGGATATGCTTCCAGAATGATTGCATATGTATAATATTTCCAAGTGTATTTCAACTTATGGATTATGAAATGCTTTTATAAAAAAATCCACATTAAGACCCATTCGTATTTCATGAGATTGTGAATTGTTTTTGTCACATTAAGTAATAATTTCATGTGACATATTATAACGAATTGCAAGTAAGGTATTTAACTATATATGACCCCTGCGATAGCATGGGTAGGGGATCAAGTAGTTCTTTAATATACACTTTTAATTTTAGTGCACTTGTTAAAATTTTCCTACGTCTGATAAGAAGTTTTTTTGTGCAATCTATTGTGTATTTATTGCATTTGAGATAGGTTATCCCCTCTATCTTTTATTAGAGATCCAAATGGAAAAAATGGAGAAGACACTAAATGGAGAAGATCTTAACTCCTTTTATTATAAAACCCTTCAACAAATTTTACACGTAGACAAAAAAGTAGTTGTTTTAAGAATTTTTTAAAGAAAAAGTATTTTATTTCTTATGATCCTTGAACAATGCAACTATTTTTGCGAGAAATAGGTGTAGGCAAAACAATATTGAAGTCAATAGTTGACAATTGCTTTTCTGACTTTCAATACTTCCTAAAAACACAAGTAAAAGACTAAAATACCCCCAGCGGTAGTTAACTATCGCTGACTTATAACTAAAAAACACGCTGGCAGTTAACTGCTGCTGGATTTTTTGGTCATTTACTTGTGTTACTAAGACACAATGAATGTCAAAAAAACAATCTTCCCAATAGTTTGCCTTGTCTAGCTAGAATTTTATATTTCATTGATTAGGCAGAGGAATGCCCCTTTTATTGTACCTATGTAAAACTGCATGCACAATAGATAGTTGTATTTACCCTCTAGTTTTTTGTTATCACATAATTGGTACAAAATTTTAGTCGTCGTGTCTAATCTCCACCAAAAAGATACATAAGACGAGTTCTTCTGTCCTAACCGAATTTTCTTCTCGCGTAAGAGTCAAAGATCAAACCTTCGACTACTTATTTAAGAGTCTAAACCCTTTCCCATCTAGAAATCTACCATAACCACCACAATTATTATCATTGTCAAAAGCACCACCATCACCACTAGATTTCCCACAGTGCAGAGGTGCACTACTTTTTTTAGTTAGAACAACATGTTACGTACATCATGATATGACACTTTTACATACGTACTTGAAACCCTGACCCAATGAGTTTAAATTTTTGCTGATATTGATGAAGTTAAATAAAAAAGTACGAAAATTAATGTCAATTTATCCAAAAAAGTTACCATGAAAAACCCACAATTACTATATAATACAATTTTGATATTTTATTACTCAAACAAATGTGGAAAAAAGAAAAGTCTAAACCATCCCATCTTCAAGCATGTCCCCAGCTCGTGGAATATTGGATACACTATGTACATGCCTCTACCACGAGTTATGATAACATATCAAAAAAACGATGAACATCACAACACTACCATCAAACATTGAAATCACACAAAAAATAAGAAAAATCGGATCTATGTGAAAAAACAAGACACATATGAATGATTCTAGACAAAAAAAAAGTGACTCTAAGCAAATATTTTTAAAAAGAACTTCGAGATAAGATGAAGTTTTTCTCTCTAAAAAAATAAGGGCGTCTCAATTTTTAAAATCTCGTCATATCTTGACAAGTATAGATTTTTTCATCACATTTATTTTCACAACAATGATAGATAAGCACCATTGAATTTGATAAAATCATTCAACAACTCATTTTCTGTATCTCTTTTTTTCCTTAATTTTTGGTATTTCTATAAATTAAAAGCCTTATTCAAGCCATCAAAATGCTCGAATTAACATAACTACAATTAAGTCAAAATTCACTTTGTAAGAAAAGGTCTAAATCCTTTCGAAAAGATCTAATATATTCATTTTACTTTGTTCCTAATCCCTGATTGTATCAGGGCTGAGTACGGCAAAAATAGGTTAGGGTTACCCTTGTTTAGGTTTGTTCCTCACTAAGGAGGTTTTGGTTTCATCTCACTCCTTCTTTTGTAATTTCTTCTCTTTTATATATTCTTTTTGGTAGTCTAGCCTTTTGCTCGCTACTTTGTTTGGTTTAAAAAAATAAATAAATTTGGTGGTGCTTTGTTCCTAAAGTTCCCCGGGATTAATTTTAAAGTTTTAATTTCGTTAACTATTCCTTTACAAAAAAAAGCATACTCAAATAATAAATACTCATGTAGGTGTTCAAAAAATTATCTCATGTTCCACGAAGGGTAAATCTGTAAATTTTAAAAATAATACAAATTATTGGGAGATTAATCACTTTAGTCCCTAAATAGAAAAGAAGTCGTCACTTTAGTACCTGAATGAAGATAAATTGCAAAATAATCCCTGAATGTAGACTCTGTTAGTCAATTTAGTCCCTGAATGTAGACTCCGTTAGTCACTTTAGTCCATGAAATTGACCAACAGAGTCTACATTCAGGGACTGTTTTGCAATTTCTCTGCATTCAGGAACTAAAGTGACTACTCATTTCCTATTCAGGGACTAAAGTGACTAATTCCCCACAAATTATTACAAAGAATTGATCAATCAAATCTTTAAGAATGGTTGTAGTATTATGATCTACGAATGCAAAAATTCTGCAAGACTTTTAATCATTCCAATAGGGTAGCGTCAACGTCATATATAAAACTCATTTACATGTGAACGGAAGTCATTTGATGTAGAGTAAGGTAAACAATTTTGTTTGAATATTGGGAAGAAATTGTATGCAGTTGTCCACTGTCCACGTTACCTTGACACTCAAGTCAATAAAACAACACGACTAGAGTGTATTTTTAGTAGAAAATTGTGTGTTTTGCTTTGTAATGAAAATGAGATATTTATATGGCTGCAGAGCTAGTCGTTTGGAGCTGTTGCAAACAACATGTACATAGATAACCCAGTGACCGTTAAAGATCATTCATGCATATCACAATGAATAATTTGTAAAATGACAACGAAAAAAGGAAAGCAAATTTTGCTACAATGAATAAAGTAGTATGGCCTAATACATGGTTTTTTGACAAGAGAAAATATATAAAATAAAATCCATAGTATTAGTGGTGGTCCATTCAGTTCTTACTAGACCACCACCGTCGAGCATTCTCAGAAGGCGTCGCCGCTGGGAGAAAAAAAAGCAAGTCAAGCGTTTACATGTGCTAGCAAGTAGCAAATTACTAATAATAACGACCAACTTGATTTATTTGCCACTATCTTGCCAACGTCATGTGGATAGCTATAAGCAAACTAGTAGTAATGAATACAGCTAGCTGCTTTGGGATCATACATGTATCCTCTGCAGTCTGCCTCAAATTTTGAGCATTTTCATATATTGTCTTTGTGATTTTCTTGAATTTATATTCTACTCGTTACATATGCGTGATGTAGTCTGGTCGTGTGTGAAATATTTAAGGTTTGATTGTACTTTTGATCCCCTATGTTTCAAGAAGTTACGATTTTGGCCTCCTAATTAATTAAAATACAAAACAACCCCCTATGTATTGGATCTTTGGCAGTTTTGGCCCCCTAGACCAATTTTGACTCGGTCAACGCTGACGTGACACTTCAAAGCAATGTACACGTGGCGGATTTGAAGTACCACGTCAGCGTTGACCGAGTCAAAATTGGTCTAGGGGGCCAGAACTGCCAAAGATCCAATACATAGGGGGTTGTTTTGTATTTTAATTAGTTAGGGGGGCCAAAATCGCAACTTCTTAAAACATAGGGGGCCAAAAGTGCAATTAAGCCAATATTTAAACATGACTTGGTCAATATATAGTGAGTGTAAGTCGAGTGTAGAAAATAAACAACCGAGATCAATTAATGTGTATAAAGGAACAATATTTTCTTTCTTTTTGTAGATAAAGTGAACAATATTTCGGATAAAAAAAAGTGAACAATATTTTATATGCAAAACGTCGGAATTCGAACCTCAAACTAATCGACAAAAAACATGGACGACTCTAGTTAGATACAAGTAAAAGTTATTTATACGGAAAATATGTGTCATTAGTCCCCAAATAAATAACTTAATGATATGAATTGGACCATCAAATAAGTTCAATGTATGAGGTCTAATAACACTTTTTTTTTTCTTTCCCTCTTATAAACTAACCACATTCGGATATATGTAAAACTTTATCATCATTGTACATTGGGTATGGTATTGAGTAAAAAAAACTATATTTTAGAATATTCTACGTAAATACGTTGCCCATACAAAACAATTGATTAATCTTCACAACTGTCTACACCCAAAAAAATACTAAAGCACCAATAAAAGCACTTGATAAGGAATCAATGAGAATCCAATTTAATAGCATGCAGAATCCAGCCACCAACCGGTGAATATAACAACTTAGTGGTTAGTACTACAAACAAGTCCCTATAATAATCCCTTTCTCACTCTCAAATCCAATGCAAGAAAAAAAGATAAAAAAACCACAACACCACTCTCTCTCTCTCTCATAACTTTCTCTCTCTAACTCTAACAGAATGAACACATTCGACACAGAGAAAATAACACCCATAAAGCAAGAAGAAGATGAAGAAGAAGAAATCTCCCCCATTGAAGAAGTTCGTTTAACAGTAACAAACACCGACGACCCAACCCAACCAGTATGGACATTCCGTATGTGGTTCTTAGGTCTCATTTCATGCTCACTCCTTTCTTTCCTCAACCAATTCTTCGCTTACCGTACAGAACCACTCATCATCACTCTCATAACCGTTCAGGTAGCCACACTCCCCATAGGTCACTTCATGGCGGCAATTTTGCCAACCACAAAGTTCAGAATCCCCGGGTTCGGGACAAAAATGTTGTCGTTGAACCCGGGGCCGTTTAATATGAAGGAACATGTGTTGATTACTATATTTGCTAATGCCGGAAGTGCTTTTGGATCTGGGTCTCCTTATGCTGTTGGGATTGTTAATATTATTAAAGCGTTTTATGGAAGGAGTATTTCTTTTCATGCTGCTTGGCTTCTCATCATTACCACTCAGGTCGGGTTTCTTTTCTTAATGCTAATTATTGTTAGTTGTAATTATGAAAATCATATTCTCATTAACTTCTTTTAGGCTCTGAGATTATATCAAGCCTAACTCGAGCACGTTAAATGTTGAGAAGTGATAAATTGCAGATTCAAACATACGAGGAATCATATCATATATATTTACTACTATTTTTTACCATCTAAAATGTATTTATCTCATATATACATTCAACTTATCTTCATACTTCTTCCGTTCTTATATAAAAGAAAGTTAGTCAACAAAAATTAACGTATATGATTCAAATCTCGAATCTGATATGTTAACTTTTGTTCGTCTTATTTTTTCTTGTACATAGAATTGGAGAGAGTATATTCTGAAGAAATGTGCTACCTAGCAGTACTATATACAGTTGGTTCTTTGTCCCTTTCATGCTCATGTAATGATTGTTTTCCTCACATCATTTCAATCAAACATCCACTAAGCTCTCCATTATCTTGTTTTTTTTTTTATAATTGCCGGATTATTTTGTTTATATCGACCTTTAATAATGAATGGGACAATTTTATTTGTACCTTCATTGTTAAAATCGAGTCTAATATTTTAAGTTTGATTTAGTAATGGCTCACAATAATTACAAATGAAAATATAATTATTCTTTTAACTAATGATTGTTTTCTTTTTTGACAGCAAGTTTTACACAAGTTGTAATATTAAGTATTAGTTAATCATTTGGGTGTATTTATTTGTTTTTCATCGAAATGGTGTAGTATTTTTTTTATGGTAGTAATCTTTTAGATTTATTTGGGAGCTACTGATATTGATTTTGATTGCGTGGTGTTTGGTTACTAAGGTTTTGCTAACACGTGCTTTTGAGAAACTTGTTAAGAATAAAAATTTATCTTGAAAAATCATGTATATTAGCTTTTGCTTTTGTAATAATTGAACAAATTGTGATGGAAATGGAGCTTTGATTTATGCCTTCTTTACTGACAATGTGTATTTGTAGGTCCTGGGATACGGATGGGCTGGGTTATTGAGGAAATACGTGGTGGAGCCAGCCCATATGTGGTGGCCTAGTACCCTTGTCCAGGTCTCACTCTTCAGGTATGACAATGAAAAATGAGAAGACAATTATTTGACAATTGCTTTTCTAACATCCAAAACTTCCTAATAACATGTGGAAATGACCAAAAACACCCCACCGCTGGGCTTTTTGGTCATTTCCATGTGTTATCTGGATGTTTTGGAAGTTAGAACAGCAAGCTTCCAATTATTTAGTCCTTGAATATCAAAATTCTAAAACTGGTGAATGTGTTTTTCATTAGTTAGTTCTCGAATGTGTTTTTTATCAACTAGTTTGGTTATTTATAAAATTATTTATAAATCCATCTTCTGATTGTCAATTATTTATAAAATTGCAAATAGAAGACACACTCATAAACATTTTGATGATTTTAAAATATGCATGGCTAGAATGAGATTGTTTCAAATATTTAGAGACCAAAAAAGAGAGAATATTATCCAAAGCTTACAAAATATCAATCAATAATATGAGTGAGGTACAAGAGAGAAAGAAATAATAATTGGGCTTCATAGACTTTTAAATTGTGAATTGATTCAAATGTTTTATTATTTATTTCAAGGACGTGTATGGTTTAACGTGTATCACAATATGGTTTAACGTGTAGTACGTTTGTAATAAGCTATTGAGTTGAAAAAGAGATAATCATGCATCAATATAATCCAGAAAATTAGTCTATTGAAATAGCCGAATCTATATATCTTCATTATTTTCCTCATAATTAGGCATATATTTAGGAGGGAGAATTGGAGATAATGTGTATTTGTGTTAATCAGAACACTGAGCTGGCCCAGCTAGGTCATATGCTTATCAGATTTCCACTCAGTGTTGACTTCAATATTAGCAACTAGCTAGCCAGAACGTTGAGTCTGTCAAACATTTCATTCTTGTTTTCATACGGCAAAAATCTGTGGTCCATAAGTTATTTTATAATCCATGTAGATTAGATTTAGGCTTTGACCTGCAATTGGAAACGGCTTAATGGCTTGGTGGTCCACGACATGTGACCCCATGAGCCTTGTTTCATACTGATTAATTTGAACCTCTTTCCCATCCACTATATACTATGAAGAACTCACACAAGCATCAGACAAAATGACACTAACATGTCGATATCGGTTATAGTTTGAGAAAATAAATTAGTTGAATGCATCACATGTGTCGGTATAGGGTACCAATACGTGTTGGACATTGGACACATATTAAATTAAAAGTGTTGTGCTACAGGCTACAGAGATTATATAGATGATCCCTTTTATTGATGAGATGTTTTCATGTATTTATTTTTTCATTTCACTTTGACTGTGACAATTTGGCAACCCTCTTATATGGAAGTTTAGAAGTTAGTAGGAGTGAGGACAGTCTAGTAGCCATTATAAGTTAGGAAATATATCTGATGTTACGAGATCAAGCAAATTAAAACTAGCAATATTAGAATTATCTGTAGGAAAAAAGGGATGCAACAAGGCAAAACAGGTGCTTGAGTAGTGTCTATTACATCACCTCATTACACTGAAAAAGTGAGTAAAACATAGGTTTAGTCCTTAAAAATGTAAGGGTGGGTAACATTAATTCTTAAACAAGTTAATGCATTAAAAAGTATGTAAAAGCAGATCAGTCCAGTAACATTAACAAACTTATTTGGCACGTTAACTGCCACGTGTGAAGCCACATAGGATAAGAAAAGATACTTATGTGGCTTATCACCAGTTAGCATTACCTCTTTTGTACTAAATTCACATCAGTTCTTACTTCAAAGCGATGCATCATTCGCGTACGACAGTTACTTGAATTTTCATAACAGAGGTGATATGGCAATACAATATTTCACACGAAATTAACTACATTGTGTGCAGATTCTATATTGATGTGTGTATTTTCTGAACATAACATATATACACTAATTAGATGCAAAAATTGTTGGTATGCAGAGCTTTGCATGAGAAAGACGATGACCGCCGAATTTCAAGGGCAAAGTTTTTCTTTATTGCACTGGTATGCAGTTTTTCATGGTATGTGATCCCAGGATACTTGTTCACAACACTCACAAGCATATCATGGGTCTGTTGGGTATTCTCCAAGTCAGTCACTGCTCAGCAGTTAGGCTCAGGCATGAAAGGCCTTGGAATTGGAGCCATCACACTTGATTGGTCTGCAGTGGCATCATTCTTGTTTAGTCCTCTTATCTCGCCATTCTTTGCCATTGTCAATGTTTTTGTGGGCTATGTATTGATTATCTATGCTGTGGTTCCCCTTTCATATTGGGGCCTAAATGCGTACAATGCTAAAACGTTCCCCCTTTTCTCCTCTCACTTGTTCACTGCTCAAGGTCAAAAGTACAACATATCTGCTATTGTCAATGACAAGTTTGAGCTAGATGATGAGAAGTATAGAGAGCAAGGTAGAATTCACCTAAGTGTGTTTTTCTCTCTCACTTATGGCTTTGGATTTGCAACCATAGCATCCACCCTTACACATGTTGCTTGCTTCTATGGAAGGTAACACAGTTATCCAAATTATTTAGAATTGGTGTTTGATTTCTTAATTTAATATGATGAATGTTCTCAATATCACATTGCTTCCACTGATAAAAGTTTGGTGTAAGTTTGCAAATTAATGATGTCTGACATTTATAGACAATTCTTAGAATTCAAGGCAATTCACTCATATAAGCTAGAGCTTTAGTATTTTATTCTTTATAGAGTAACTTGTAAAAATTGTATCAAAAAGAAATGATTGAGATGGTTTTTTTCCCTCTACTATTAAGAGTTCATGTGCAATATTTTAAGATGTTTACTTACACCATGACATAGTTGATCATGAGGAACTAATTTACTTTACTTTCCAGCTTATACTTTTATTGAGTTATAAGCTATACGTCGTTCAAGAAATTGCTGTAGTTTGATGTATAACTAAAAAATGCAGGGAGATAATGGAGCGGTATCGTGCTTCTTCAAAGGGTAAAGAAGATATCCACACAAAATTGATGAAAAGATACAAAGACATACCTTCTTGGTGGTTTTACGCGTTGCTGGTTGTGACTCTTGCTGTTTCTCTCGTCCTATGCATCTTTCTTAATGACCAAATTCAGATGCCTTGGTGGGGACTTCTCTTTGCCGCAGCTTTAGCTTTTGCATTCACTCTACCTATTAGCATCATAACTGCGACCACAAATCAGGTTAAGATCTTGAAACTTTTGTTTACTATTAAAATGCATTAGTAAACTCTACCTCGTCTTAAAATTTCATTTTATTAAAAAGAATAGCGACAAAGATCAAGCTCCTAGCCACTTTTTCATAAGAGCTCTTATTGTTTAAAATACTAACTATTCCAAAAGCCCAAGCTATTAGATTAAATCATAAAATTTATGATATGTAACCTATATGATATATGTACAAAATTATATGAATATATACATGTACATTTGAATTGAAGTTTTTTCCCTCTCTACAGACACCAGGATTGAATATCATCACCGAGTATGTCTTTGGTTTGATTTACCCTGGAAGACCGATAGCAAATGTATGCTTCAAAACCTATGGTTACATTAGCATGGCACAAGCAGTCTCCTTCCTTAGTGATTTCAAGCTTGGACACTACATGAAAATCCCTCCAAGATCAATGTTCTTAGTTCAGGTACATAATGATTCGATTAGATATAAAAGCTGGTTATACTGCTATTATTAGATAAAGAAAAACATGAAAGAAACATAGCACCTGCCTTAGACACAATTTTAAACACATACTCGTAGCTTTCTGATGCACTCAATTTGTTGAATTCATGTATAGTTCATAGGAACGATGCTTGCTGGAACCATCAACATTGGGGTAGCATGGTGGTTACTGAACTCTGTTGAGAATATATGTCATGATGATCTGCTTCCAGAAGGCAGTCCCTGGACATGTCCGGGTGACCGTGTTTTCTTCGATGCTTCGGTTATTTGGGGTCTGGTAGGACCGAAAAAAATCTTTGGTTCTGAAGGAAACTACAGTGCAATGAATTGGTTTTTCATTGGAGGTGCAATTGGACCAATACTTGTTTGGCTTTTGCATAAAGCATTTCCTAGACAGTCATGGATTGCTTTGATTAATCTTCCAGTTCTCCTTGGAGCAACTGCAATGATGCCACCAGCAACACCATTGAACTACAATTCTTGGATTTTTGTCGGGACGATTTTCAATTTCTTCGTTTTCCGTTACAGAAAGAAATGGTGGCAGAGATACAACTATGTTCTATCAGCAGCACTTGATACTGGTGTTGCTTTTATGACTGTTCTTCTTTACTTTTCACTGAGTTTGGAAAATAGAAGTATTAGTTGGTGGGGAACTGAAGGTGAACATTGCCCACTGGCATCTTGTCCAACTGCAAAAGGCATAGCTGTTGATGGTTGTTCAGTACACTAGTGATTCTAAGCCATTTTTAATTACAAATTTACAATTAATACCACGTATGGAAAAACATGTATTAAGAAATGCAAAATGCAATGCATAAAAACTATGTTTGCCTGCAAATAGTTAGTATTACATGGTACCACCGGGTCTAGCGCAAATGGTTGGTGTGCAATGTGTATTACTAAATCCTAGGGTACTAAGTTCAATTCTTGCTATTCATAAAAAAAGGTTAGTGTTATATGGTTTTATTACACAGGGAGTATTAAGCAGTAGTAATCATCTTATTTCCTGAATCTGCACTGCAAATTTGGGCTTCTGGTTTCAGCTTTGCCAGACATGGTAAAGGCCCTTTTTCTACACACCACTTGGGAATAACATTTGGTAACATTTCTTGTGGTGACAAAATTAAAGTATATGCATATATAGTTATATTTGGCTAGATGGAGAGTTATACAAATGACTGAATGAGAAATAATAGATGTACAAGTTGTCAAGTGTGTATGTAGCTTTATTTATGAGACGTAAGAAGTAATAATAAATGGGATGTACTCATTTTCGTAATTCCATCTAAACTAAAGGTTGTTATGATCCAAGTCCCACCAGCAAAGGGTAGTACTTCATTTTTATTCCTTTTTAGATAAGAAACCTTTTTGTCTAGCTACCTGTCTCTAGAAACATAAAAGTACACAGGAAAATAAAAGAAAACTTAATTAAAAGAGGAATGAAATAAGAAGGCCGCAATCTAAAATAGAGTGATAAGCTCGGTAAATATTGTCACATTTTTTTTTTAGCATTCTTAGACCTAGACCTTGCAATCCTTGATAGATTGTTCTGTAGGTCCCTCAATTGCTCAATGTTCAAAATAAACTCATTGGAGTTACAATTGGATTAAAAAAGCAACGATCGGATCGTAACTTCTAATAGATTTTATGCGACCAGGAGTTACGATCCGATAAATTTAAAGGACTTTTGAGCCATGTGAGGGACTTGTAAAGCAATTTTTTTTAATCCTTGTATGTATCATTGTGTCCAAGACTCATTAGGTCTTCATTATCAATGCATGAATTATATTGTGTGGATATTCAGATATATATTTTATTTTTTGAAAAGATCCTCAAACATATATGAAATGGAATAAAACTAATTATGGAAATAATTGCAATTAACATTACAACTATTAGACCATCATACACATAGTCATAATAGAATTATGAGTTTGGTCGATTTGCAAATCGAGCAAGCTCCCTCTGCGTGCATAAATGTGGGGGTGGATCTCTAGGTTGAACCAATTTTGACACCTCTACCCATGCAAACGATTAACAACATAAACTAAAAGATGAAGCTGGAGTCTTTATTTTGGAAAAGATAAATTTGATTTCAGCTAGTAGTTAGTATTCGAGAAGATGAAACTATTGGTCTTAAGAATGTTATTCAATGTGTGAAATATTTACACATTTAACTGGTGATATTCAAATGAGACTTCAAAATAGTTGTGGGCGATTTCCACAAGATGGTGTGGATGGATA
>Ga0315914_1005120_pt1 | contig 19246 bp, 10 predicted proteins | sample MpolenodulesMG_FD_203920 | JGI IMG/M metagenome (GOLD analysis project Ga0315914, IMG submission 203920) | Medicago polymorpha root nodule microbial communities from Los Angeles, California, United States - elongated nodules | ecosystem: Host-associated > Plants > Roots > Nodule | place: USA... | reverse complement strand
TGAAAATTAACAGTAAAATAGCATTTACCTCAGCAATGGTAATATCAAAAGTTCATCTTCTTGTTAGCATTAGTGGGCTAACTTGCTTGCCAAAACATCCATTCCACAACTTCACGCAATATCATGGTTAAAAGGGTACACAAGTCGACATACTAATCACTATATTACCAAGACTTGAAAAGCTTCTAAACATCAATCAAAGTTACATCACAATACACACTTTTAAGGACTTTCAGGGTGTAACGGGGCTAAGGATTTGGGAAGTAAGCTTAAAATAACAAACTGGAGTTAAGCATTTCCTACTTACTTTGCCAATTGGAACACCACAACCTGGAATAATTTGCTCAAATTTGAGAACTAGAGAACACAACAGAATTTCCAGATCACTAAAATCTCAATTTATTTCATAACTATATACACACTTTTTTTTGAGTTGATTTTTTCTTTTTTTTTTGTATCAACTTGATTGAACTTTTTTTTTTCTTTATATATTTTTTCATTTTTGAATTGAGACAATGTGATCTATTTACTCATGTTCTCTATATCCCTCACCCCAAACTTAAAATGTTGTTATCCCATGAGCAACCCCAAACTTAGACTTTTGCAAACACATAATAATTGCCTAACTCCAAAAATGGGGTTGATATCCTAAGGTCTCTAGGCTTGTAATATGGTTTATCGCCGAAACAACGGGGTCTAACCTATTGGCTCAAAAGTTGGCTTAAAAAATGGGAAAAATTCAATGCAACAGGTAGGCTTCAAAGGCTCAACGTACAAGCACTCTGCCTTTAGTGTGTAAAAGATGTAACCAATTGACATAAAGAAAATTCGCAAGTCCTAGAAATAGTATCAGCATGGAACACTCATATTTGTGAAAATTGTAAAACAAAAATTTGGCTTTGGAACTTACAAGCTGAGGTTTATGGAAGTTGTCAAAATTCACACTGACGTACACTTCAACAAAGGAACCTCATGCAAGCTCTACCTCCTTGAACTTTTGCTAAACCATTGATGAACAAATGCTACTAGACTGGTAAAATTCAAGAAAAAAGCAAATTCATTAATAATAAACAAGTGTAAATGCAATTACAAAACATAGGGGAATACATAATTCATAACACTAGCAGCAGTCACACACACATATTTTTTTTTCTCTTTTTTTTTTTTGAAAAGAAATACCAGCCAAATAAATGAAATTAGAAAATATGATGGGTTGCCTCCCATCAAGCGCTTTCTTTTACGTCATTAAACTTGACGCCTCAACCACTGTTAGGGTGGCAAATATGAAAGAAAGAATATGTCATCTTTCTTCTTCCTCTTCTTTGGTAGGAATTCCATGAACTTCATACAAAGTAGCAAATGCTCCCATGCGCTCACCGTTAATCCATTGGAAATTAAGCTCTTCCACCATAAAGAAGGATATGCATTCATTTGCACATGAGTGAGTTCTTCAGACCCCATTTGCTGAGACTTCAGGTAGAGACCAACGCTCATCACTTGTGGACTATCATCCACCATAGTAGCCTGGCACTCAGTCTCCATCTCAACCAACTTTTGCTGAGACTCATATGTTTTCTCAACAAGATCACCACACTGAACTTCAAATTTCACAAATGAAACTTGATTTAATCTCAAGAAATCGTCTAAAATATTTTGAAGTTGAGTATCGTAATCAATGTTGATAAACTTTTTTAGCCCTTCACAATCTGTACCTTGATGATTCGCCTCATAAAGATCACATCTCGCATTTAATCTTGAGATTTGATTGTCCCATTGTTTTATCTTCCAAGAAAGCAGATATTTTTCATACTCCAACATGACAATCTCCTCTGTGTCATAAAGGCGTAACCTCTCTACTAACCTGTCTATCATAACTGCAAAACTTGGATAAACTTTTTAGCAGGAAAGTACAATGAGATAAACATGAAGAGCATAAATAATAATATATTTTTTAAATTTTTTAATATATAGACAAAAAATGTAAATGCCAGAAATCCTAAACAATAACAAAATTTTCAAGCTGAAATGATTCAACAGTCCCCGGCAGCGGCGCCAAAAACTTGATATAGAATTAGCAAGTGTATTAACTCATATCGAAGTAATAAAATTTATAAGATTCGTATCCACAGGGACTGTTTCAACTTCTACTCGAGAATGTCATTATTATTAAGGATGTTTGTAAAATGGGGGGTGCACTGAGGCAATTTGTTTGATTTGCAAGTTAAAATAAAATGGTTAAGGAAAAATTGGTTTAAGAAATAATATGGAGAGGTGACTAGGTCATTCGATTCATCTTCTCATCGCTCATTAGCAACATGTTTCTTAAGTCTACGAATGCTATAAAGTTAACGACAAATTAACAAAATAGCTTAGGTCATTCCCTTGATCCTAAGCCCTCTTTTCTAACTTTAATTCCCTAATCCCTTAGGTGAACCTATAATCATCAAAGGTTTTAAGTCCGTTAATTCAATTATCACAACCTAACAACGTTCCATCCCTAGATTGTCCGTTAGATTGAACAGTATAGATATTTTCGAGTTACACGCTAATGTCAATAGTCATATAAACTCTTGAATCAATTATATTGGGTCAGAATCATAAAAGCATTAAGAACGATGTTGTAAATCAGAGCACGATTTCTCCTTTGTTTCAGCATAAAAAATCAGTCTTTTTGCAGCTTCTAACTCATGCACAATCACCTGAACTCAACCAAAATTACATAAAAATTATAACAAAAGTGCTATATGACCTAGTGTCATCAGGAAGCAAGGGAAAGAGCAGCATGGTGGTTGATGTTAAATTGACATCATCACTAATTTAGAGTCAAGGTGGAGATTGTTGTAGAAGTGACTCAAAATTGGAATTCTGGAAGCAGAAAATCGGTGGTCGATTTTCAGGGCTCGGTGGCCGAATTTGCACTCTGTTTTTGGTCTTTGGTTTGACATTTATCAGTGGTCGAATGGTGCAATTCGGTGGCCGATTTTGACAGCAGGAAATAAAACAGAAACGTATTTTCGGGCCTAGATTTGCTCCAATTTTATGAGGGATACTTTTACTATAAATATAGACTTTGTATCAGAGTAAACCTGGAGATAGAGGGGGTTGAAACAAAGGTTTAGAAAGGCAACAACAAAACTAGGGTTTGTATAGAGTTTGTCTCTTGGCAACAAACACTAGGGTTTGAAGGTTGATTCACCTTGGGAAACACTATTAGGATTGAGTCTCTTGGTCATGGGAAGAGATTGGAGCTTTGGGTAGAATTAGGTTTGGAGACTTATTCTTGTAACCCATTGATATCTCTTTTGTAAACTTACTCATCATTATAGTGAAACGGAGGGCTGCTTTCTCCCTCAGACTAGGTCAATTTGGACCGAACTAGGTCAACAAATTCTTTTGTGTTCTCTCTTTCTTTCTCTCGATGTTTTCTACTTTTGTTTGTGATTATAACTTCCATAACTTTGTTTTGGTTGGTTGATTATCACTTACTCCACACATCAAGTATTTTATTGGTGTGATTTTCATCAAATTTACAACAATAACCACAAATAATAACTATAATATCCGCTCTCCAGATGCATCATCTCATCATTTTAAATGATATAATTTTTCTTAGATTTTTCTTTAGTTTTTTGTTTTTTATGAATGTTAACTTAGTTGGAATGTCTATTAAATATTTCGGGGCATATTTATACTCATAACTTTATCTTAAAAATCTTTCAAAAAAATTTTATCTAAAAAAAAGTATTTTCATTGTAACAAAAACAGATACCACACAATATATTGTGTAATGCTCGAATAAAATATCATATCTCGAGTTACACTTGTCTAAATAGGATGTTCTTTATACTATTTGAATGATGTATAAAATATCTTAGTAAAATATATGTTATAAGATGTGACATTGTATCGGTTGCTCAAGTTAACTACTCTTGTGACAATATCTTGAGTTATATCATTCTGGGATGCAACTTATTTCATATAAAAGCTAGGAACATTGCCTACTTCTTATGAATATCATTAAGGTAAATAAAGTTGAGTTGTTTTACTTGTCATATTATTTCTTAAAGTTGGCTATTTAGTCAACTTCATGGAAATCTCACATTTAAGAACCTCTTTCCATTTTGGCTACGAGAAAGGGTTAGGATCCTCTCAATTTATAACTTTATCCATTTGTTTTATTTGTAAAGATAAAAACACACAAAAAGTAAACCATAATTAATGGTGGTGGGACCCACTTACTAATAGGATCTACCACCTATTTTTTTGAGTTAAGATCCTCTCCATTTATGTTTTCTCCATTTCTTTCATTTGAAAAGATAAAAACACATAAAATCTCGAACAAAGTAAAATATAATTAATGATGGTGTGACCCACTTAGTGGTAGGACCCACCATCTATTTATTTTGCTAAATGTAGAGGATCTTAACCCCTATTTTTTGTGTCTATCTTTTTCTAAATTACATCTTCCATTTATTTTTATAAATGGAGAGGATCTTTACCCACGAACAAGGGGCTTTTTGATATGGCCGAAATAGCACTTATCTTGACTTTTATCCCCCTTTTTCCTTGATTTGGTCTTTAGATTTCATCATTTGATCCTTCATCATTATGACTTGATCAATTGCATTAATTTCTTTCACATTTTTTTTTTCACAGACTATCACATTCTTAATAATCTCTTAATCATAACCTTAGAAAAGGGAAAAGAAACAAAAAGTTTAAAATGCAAATAAAAACAAATAAAAATACTAAAATATTAAATAAAATAAAATCATAAAACTATGTAATATGATTTGTTGGCATTTTTCTATTAGTTTACCTCTGTCTAATGATAAATGTATTTTTTGTATTTTTTCTCTCTCTCAAAATAAAGTAAATTCTTAAGAACCTTAAAGTTTGGTTGGGTACCACTACATTGTAGGCCGTAGCTAAAACTCATTTGAAATGTAATTTTATTTTAAAATAAATTAATACAAAAATATAACACGTAAGAATGTATCAATGTTAGGTTGAACCCACAATACAATTCGTTTATCTGCACTTAGTATGTGTAATTTTTACCGCTAAACTTATTACAACCGGAAAGAAATCAATTGTTGATATATAAACCAAATTCCTTAAGAAAAATAAAAAATAAACCAAAACCAAATATCGTTTGCATCAGAAAAACATTATAAGAATTCAAGATAAGAATAAATGTAAAAAAAAAAAAAATGCTTCTTTTTCTTCCTCCTTCAATAGAATTAGTATTGGTATGTGCAATCGTGATAATGAGGGCCGCTGCGTACTCGCTAAAACTCTATCTCGGTAAATGTAGGGGGGGCTGTTGGACTTATATTATGTTATTACTGACTCATGAACTATAGTTAGCAAATGTCGATTACAGACTTGATTCGAGAAAAGTGGCTTACTATTTTAATAAAGGTAGTAGACATATTATGGAATTTGGCGTTATTATGGAAGCATGTAAACGTAATTGTAATTTATTTTTTTGAAAATTGTTGTGTTGAATTTATTCAGAAGCAAGCAAATAAAGTCGCTCATGCATGGGTATAGGTAGCTTCATTTTAAAGTAACTCTTACACTTGATGTACTGCCATATATCAATGTTTTCATATCTAATGAAAAGTTATAAACTTTCTCATCTAAAAAAAGGGTAAACTTGTAATTAAAATCTGAAACTTTATAGATTGTACTAGTTGATGTTGAACACTTACCTAAAACTTTTCTAGGTATAGGTTTCTTCTTCCATGTGTGTTCCCAAATTGGGGTTAGATCTCGAATGTGATTATAACAGCGTGCTTGTTTTTAACCTAACAAAGTGGACCTTCATGTAATCTAATCAAAAAAATTATTTTTTAAATAAAAGTGGACCTTCATGTACGTGCTTCTATAAGCACAACCATGTGACTCCAAAAAACTGACCCTCTTCTATACAATGCAGGGACTACATGTAAAAAAATTTCTCCATAAATCACAGAATTCCATGTGATTGTACTTCAAACCTCTAACTACAATGAGATAACAAGTTACTGTCTTGATACTCGTTACTCTCCTTTTAGACATATTGCTGTTAGCTAGCTAGCATGGTCAAGCAAAAACGAATTTTAAGGTTCTATTTAGTAAAAAATAGTGAATAGTCAATAAGCTAACATATATCATATGAGTTTATAACTAATATAACCGATGGTGGATAAGTTAGCCGATTAGATTAGTAGTGTTTAATAAAATTAATTGTTGGATTAACTTATAAATATGAAATGATATAAAAGTGATATATGTAATGAATGTTTAATTTTTCTCAATTACAACTACAAGGACAAAATTGAGATAAATGATGGTACACTATACGCTTTAAGCTAAAAGCTACTTGGATTAACTTATAAAAAACGTTATAACCTCATGGGTGGATCTTTGAGGAAATTATTTGTGTGCCTAATTATTTTAGCGAAGTAAATTGCGCTAAAATAACAAGTAGTGTTCATATTTTATTGGAGTTTAACCTTTTTTAATCGTAACTTAAATAATTTTATAAAAAAAGATTAAATATTTTGAAGGAATTGTAAATTCGAAATAAAAAATCTATCCCAAAAAGGTTATCCTCTTTATATATTTTATTTTTATTGATTATGTATGAGTAAGTTACAACTTTTAATATATTCTGATGCTGCAACTAATAAAACATATCAAGCACTATATTTTCAAATTGAAGATATATAGTATATAGTTTGGACTCGAATAAAAAAAGGTTCGGGCTGGGTAGGTGTGACAATAGCCATACTTAATGACATTTATCAAACGAGATATTTTTAATCAAATAATCTTATAAGACATAAGATATAAGTTATAAACTCCAATATATCTTAGCAAAGATACCTCAAAAGTCAAAACTCAATTCTTTTTAAAATAAGTGGTGTTTAAGGATTTTCAAACAAATCAAGAAGTTAATTATGATTTTAAAATATATTATACTTTTCCGAAACCAACCTTATTTACTATTGGTATGCTCCCACCATAACAAATGCAAATTGAGTACTCCCTCGGTCTTTATGTTGGCACCTTAGAATCCCACTAATCATTTGTAACACATTCAACAATATTATAAAAAGCAAAAATGAAATACAAATGAATTTGGAGTCAAATCTAACCCGTTAGAATCAAGAAAAAAAACTAAGATTAGGAAGACCAAACTCATCTACAAAACGAAAATGGGGGTGGGGTTACATGGTTAATTTATCTTTAAGAACCTTACCTCCATGTTTTATTTTAAAAGACTTTTGTCGTAATCGGAAAGGTCTTGTTTCCCATGTTTGTTATTTTTGTTTTAATAATACATTATTATTTAAAACACAGTGATTTGCTGCTTTGGTGCCAACGTAGATGACATATTCTTTTTTTCATTGATGCTATGTGATCAACATCAAGTATTTTCTTTTGTATTTTTTTATTTCATCGTTTGAGTGTGATGTTGTGTTGTTCTTTGTCTTGTGCGAGGTTGTTTGATTTTGTGTCTTGTTGCGGTGTTTGTTTGATTCATATTGAAAGATCAGTTTCAGTCAATCACATATTCAATCAATGATTTGAACGTCAACGTTGCAGATCCGAAATCATGATTATTCTAGTGATTTAGATTTTATCATATTATTTATAAGCATTTTGCATTGATAGATCAGATTCAGTCCACCACAAATTCAATTAATGATTTGGACGTCAACATTGCAAATCTGAAATCATCATTATTCTAGTGATTTAGATTTAATCATATTATTCATAAGCATTTTGCATTGATAGATCGGCTTCAGTCAATCACAGATTCAATTAATGATTTGAACGTCAACGTTACAGATTTAAAATCATTATTATTCTAGTGATTTATATTTTATCATATTATTTATAAGCAATTGTCTTCAGAAAATATAATAAATATTTAACATAATCAATTTGTGGTGAAACATTTAACCAACCCAAAAGTACCAGTGATTCTAGAGTTTCTCATGGTGGAACCAAACATATGTTTTGTTATTTAAATCAACCAAACTCTTAAGGCGATAAAAGAAAAATAGAGGAGCAGAATTTATTTTATTTTTTAAAATGCAAACACCAAAAGATTAAAGAGGTCCCCTCAAAAGATTAAAGAGAGGAGTATTTTCAAACCTTTCAATTTTCTTCTGCCTAAAAAAGTTTTGTTTATTCAAAAAGGTAATCTTGGTGAGAAAAATCCTAAAAAACATGAATGACAGTATCGCTTTTTAGATGTTGGGTACCAAGATTAAATGTAGGTCAGTCCACGGTTGCTGACTTGGTTTGGACGCTAAATTCGCTCCACGGTTTTCTGAAGTTCTGACAATTACAAAAGTGTTGCAGAAATTTTTACTTACTATACTCAAATTGAGAAGACTAGTATGAGACTCGATTGGATATACAAATTCAGAGTGATTGGAATGATATAATATGAGCATGTGAAAACCACGATCATCTAATGTAATTTTCTATAAATTACACTTTATAGTTTATGTAAGATAATTATGGTAGATCATAGTAATTATGATATACCACTGTGATATCAAATATATATTGAATAGATTGTTAATGTGATTTAGTAGAAATTAACTGAACATGTTAAATACTCTTATATCATAAGTTTTTATTAACAAGTCAAAATAAAATAATATATTAAACGAACAACTCTCCTAAAAAATGCATATTGGACATGAATAACACAAATAACAAAATGTATGTTACAACTTTACAAGAAAAAAATAAAAAAAATAACACCGATAAGGCTACCTCATATACATCATAGGGTTAACCCACCAAAGGTTAATGTATAAAGGAAGACTTGAGTTTTTTTGCTTTCATCCACCAAAAATAAACAAGTTTAATTCTATCAAACAATTTATGCATCGTTACGTTTATTGTCTGAACAACGTGAGTTGTGTTCTTTCCAAATAACCTAAATTGAGACTAACCAAACAACATATGTGGTGTTCCTTAATCTTCTTATGAAGTCACACAACAAACTAAAATGGAGAGTAAAATCAAATAACTGAAAGTGAGTTATTGAAGAAACGTCCATCCATTGTAAAACAAGAATCTAAATGCTTCATAGGGCTTTGTTTGCGAGTTTATAGGGGAAGGGAAGGAAAGACTTGGAAAAAAAGAAAGGAGTAAGTGGAAGAAATAGATGACATTGGAAGGAGGGGCTTTGGGGAGGTTATTTTTCTTCAAAATATAAAACCCTCCTCATTTGGAGAACTAAAAAATTGTATTGGATGAGGATTTTGGGAAGTTTAGGAAGGTTTATATGAATTCTTCAAATTTAATATATGTTCTTATAATATTATTAAAATTAAAAATGTATTAATCTTAAACATTAACTAATCACTCTCTAAAAAAATATTTTTTCAAAAAATGTGAAAGATTTCTTAATTTTTCTCTCTATTTCTTTCCCCCAAAGTCTTTTCTTCCCCTCCCCTCTAAACTCCCAAACAAAGCCTGAATGATTACACCTCAGATATTTTATCCCATAAAAGTTTGTTAATTTTTTTTTTAGATTCTTACTTTCGGTGGTGACCTGTTAGTTTAAATATAAATTTTTTAAACACCAATTATCTCCATAAATATAACTTTATGACATATAAATAGTTTGATAGTGATTAAAAAAATCACGGATAACTTGGAAATAGTGAGAAAAAAGACAAATGCTTGTTGTCGTTGATAAAAGAAAAAGAGTCTCAAATTTCCAAACCTAACACTGTTGAAAATGAAAACAACGGGTGAAGAGAACTATATCGAATGAAGTTTGTGCCCACATATGGCAGAGGATTTCACTTGGATGTTAAAAATTTATATAAATGGTTAGACATTTCAAAAGCACATGTTGGCGATATGTACACTTACCTAAAGTGGAAAATAAACGTTTTTTTTCACAAATTTGTTAAGATTTAATTTATTGATCATGCTAAGTGCTAACTAATGTCTAAAGAACACTAGTTAAGTGTGGAGGCTCGGGACACTATGTTACTGATTATAAGGGTCCTTCGGTGAATTGCTACAAGTGTGGGAGGATTGTACATCGGGCTTTCGAATGCAAGAGCAAGAAGATAGTCTCCTACAACAGTGGAGATGTTGGACACTAGTACCAAGTGTACTACGCCAAAGAAGGAGAAGGTGGGAGGAAAGGTTTTTGCTTTGAATGTCGAGGAGGTATCGGAGTCGGACAACATGATTAGAGGTATTTCCTTTACCAACAGTACTCCTTTGATTGCTATTATCGATACGGGTGCGACACATTCTTTCATTTATGTTGGTTGTGCTGAACGTTTGAATCTTATCATGTCCTCTATGTCGAGAGGAATAGTCGTTGATACCCCGGCCAATGGCTTTGTGACCACTTTCTTGGTGTGTGTTAAGTGTCCTGTTAATTTTGGTAATGTGGATTTTGAATTGGATTTGATTTGTCTTCCTTTTGGTAATGTATTGCTTGTACACTTGGATTGATGTTGTTAATCTATGATTGATGTGATGATTTAACGATGAGGATTTGAGGTGTTATGTGTTATTGTACCATGAATGAACTTATGATATTTCTCACATGACATTAGTGTTCTAGGAGCGTTAAGTATGTATACATACTATACTTGAAATCCTTGAATGCTATTTTATGATTATATTTTATTATGTGGAATATTATCTAACCTCCAGTGTTCGTTTGGTTGACCGCCTACCCATTTGTATGAATGGTGTAGACGGTGTGCATGGTTGAGTTCGCTTTGGTTATGAGTGTTTGATGATTAGCTTGGAGCTACCTCTTTATCTTTTGTCGGGAGTCTAGATAGGGCACTGATTAGGAGTGTCGGGACTTTTGCATTTTGTGCTATATATTTATGTTGTTCCTGAGACTTATTGTCTGTTTATGTCTGAGATTTGAGATATTGTTAGTGATGTATTACGAGACCTGAGACATGGTTGTTGAGCATTATTATATGTTGCTAAGATATTTATGATATTGTTTTCCGCTGCAAGTTTTTATGAAAATCATATTACGCATGTTTTGAGAAAATAAAAATGTAGCATCTAAACACTTTTGAATAGTTAATTTATTTGCATGATTTATCAAATTTGGGGTTTAAGGTGTTACACTAACTAACTAACAACCTTGTGTTAATCAAAAGTATATACATCATAACACCTATATACTATATTGGTGAAGTAGCACATCCTCCGAACCTCTAGAGCCTCTGGACGTCTAGAACATCTGTATTTGAATTACAGTTCAATAAAAGAGATGATGACGTATAAGTTCTTGTCAAAAAAGAAGTCGTTGAAGTTCTTATACAAGAACACAAAATAACATTTACTAGATGATTCACATGGAATATCATGCATGGGGTTTATTAGAGGAAAGCATTGAAGAAACAAATAGGCATTTACATAATCAGGAAAATAAAGGAGTTACTTAGCGCGCAAGTTATCTTGGTGCATTTGTAATTTCACTTTCATTTGCATTTCATTTGGTTAGTTAAAGATCTCAGCTTCTATATAAGCTACTCTTGTAACTGTTTTCATTAATTAATCAATACATTCTCTTTCTTCTTTTCTTAGAGCTTCAAGCTTTATCCATGGTGATTTCCATGGCGGTTTCAATCTTAAATGGTATCAGAGCAAGTAAATCTTGCTCTGCTTCCGCACAATGAAGATAGAACGATTGTTCCGTTCGTCTTTCTCTTTTATTCCTCTTCTCTGATTTTATCAATTCGCATTTCATTGCGTTTTTGATTACTTTGTTCTTTAAGAGATTTTCTCTCTTGTTCTTCTTCGATTATGTGAATCTTTTGCGTCATTTTTTGATTGAATCTTTGGTTACACTATGGTGAGAAACAACAATAACAATCAAGATCAAAGTCTTGATCCTTACTATGTTCATCCTTCAGAGAATCTTCAACGGTTACAGTTACACCACAACTAACCGGTGAAAGTTATCATGCGTGGTCCATGAAGATGCGAAGAGCTCTTGCTATGAAGAACAAATTCAAGTTTGTTGATGGATCCATACCTATACCAGAAGAAGATGATCTACTATATGCAGCTTGGGAAAGGTGCAATAATCGTGTTCATACTTGGATAATCAATTCTATTTTGCCTTCAATTGCTCAAAGTGTTGTGTTTATAGAAAATGTTGTTGATATGTGGAATGATCTTAAAGACAGATTCATGAGAGGAGATAAAATTCGTGTTGCACAGTTGTAAGAAGAAAATAGCTAATTTGAAACAGGGAAGTAAGAAAGTTACTGAATTTTTCACTAATTTGAGAGGCTTATGGGAGGAATTGGATCAGTACAGGCCCATGCCTCAATGCACATGTCCAATTCAATGTACTTTTTTGGCTATGAGGAACAACAAAAGCTTTAGAGTAGAAGATAGAATCATCAAATTTTTAAAATGAAGATTATCAAGGTGTAACATCTCAAGTCTTGTTAATGGATCCTTTGCCTCAAATAAATAGAGTTTTCTCTATGGTTATGCAGCAAGAAAGGAAGATGCAGTACAATATAGTATCATCACCTAATCTTTCTATAGATGATACAACTTCTGGTCTTGTGAATGCCATGGATGGGCAGAGACAATTTGGAAGAGGTAGAGGAAATGGTTTTCAAGGAAGAGGAAGAGGAACTCTCAGAGTGTGTAGTTTCTGCAATAAAACTAATCACACTGTGGAAACTTGTTACAAGAAACATGGTTACCCTCCTAATTGGGGAAGAGGAGGATGAAATACTTTTGCTAGTGCTAATTTTGTAGAAAGTGAAGAAACTGAGCTAAAGGGAAATGCTTCCACTGGGAAAAATGATGAAAATGGAATGATGTTGACCAAAGATCAGTATCAGAATTTGATTGCCTTATTGGAGAAAAGCAACATTGAAGCTAAAGGCTCTACAAATGTGATGAAGGCCAGTAGTTCAACTGCTAATATTGCAGGTAAATTCTTTGCCAGTAATGCTAGTTGCAAATTTGATGACACTAGCTGGATAGTTGACACAGGTGCTACACATCACACTTGTCATGATTTAAGTTGGTTCATTAGTTACTATGAAATTAAACCTATGAGTGTGACTTTACCTAATAAGAGTATTGTGGAAGCATGTTACAAAGGAAATGTGAAGCTATCTGATTCTTTACACATTCACAATGTGTTATACTTACCACAATTTGTTGTGAATCTCATATTTGTCTCAAAATTATGCAAAGAACAACATTGTCTTCTGAATTTTGAGGCTAATTAGTGTATTATACAGGACAAAAAGGATATGAGGAGGATTGGTTTGGCTGAAGAAGTGGATGGACTTTATTACTTGAAGGCTAAGAAGGAAACACAGAAAATAGCCAAAATTTCAAGTATTTCTGTTTTACATAATAATGATAGTAGTTTAGTGCCTTTTGGAATTTTATGGCATCTTAGACTTGGGCATCTTTCTCATGATAGAATGCAATGCATGAATAAATTGTATAGTTACATTTCAGCTAGTCCACGTGTTGCTTGTGATGTCTGTCAACTGTCTAGACAGAAGAAATTACCTTTTACTATCAGTCAAAATAATACACATGCTATGTTTGATCTTGTGCATGTTGATATTTGGGGTCCCTTCTCCACTGATTGTATACATGGTTTTAGATATTTCTTAACCTTTTTGGATGATTATAGTAGACATGTTTGGGTTGTTATGATGAAGTCTAAATCAGAAGCTTCAGCAAAAGTTAAAAGATTTGTTTGCATGATAGAGAACCAGTTTGAAAAGAAAGTTAAATCCATTAGGAGTGGCAATGGACCTGAATTCTTATTGCAAGAATTTTATGTTGAAAGAGGCATCTTACATCAAAGAAGTTGTGTTTATACACCACAACAAAATGGAAGAGTTGAAAGAAGGCACCAACATATATTAAACATGAGCAGAGCTTTGATGTTTCAGTCCAAATTACCAAAGAAGTTTTGGTCCTATGTTGTGTTGCATGTTGTGTATCTCTTGAACTTTTATATGGAAACACTCCTGATTTGAGTCATCTTAAAGTGTTTGGTTGTCTGAGTTATGCCTCTACTTTACCTGTCAACAGACACAAGTTTGACCCCAAAGCAAAGAAGTGTGCTTTTCTGGGTCACAAATCAGGAATGAAAGGTTTCATTTTGGTTTCTAGAAATGTGAAGTTCTTTGATTTAGAATTTCCTTTTCATTCTCTATCACTGAATCCTCTCCCAAATAATCACATTTACATTGACAACAATTATGACTTATCTGCTAAGTTACCTGCCGCTACAAAAGAATCTATTGAAGACACTTCACACATTGAGGATGTCTATGATAATAATGTTGTTCCTAATGATGTTGAACATCTGAATGATGATGTTGAAGATGTTCAACCTTTACCTGTTAGAAAGTCTCAGAGAGTCAGCAAAACTCCACCACACTTAAAAGATTATGTTTGTCACTCCACTGCTTACCCTATGACAAACTATGTATGTTACTCTCAGCTGGCAGCACATCGTCAATTCTGTGAGTGTATCAACAAGCTAGGCATGCTTGATATATATCAACCTCCATCTTGGCGTTACTTTTCGGGGGGTATTAGAGGAAAGCATTAAAGAAACAGATAGGCATTTACATAATCAGGAAAATAAAGGAGTTACTTAGCGCGCAAGTTATCTTGGTGCATTTGTAATTTCACTTTCATTTGCATTTCATTTGGATTGCATGTAGTTAGTTAGAGATCTCAGCTTCTATATAAGCTACTCTTGTAACCGTTTTCATTAATTAATCAATACATTCTCTTTCTTCTTTTCTTAGAGCTTCAAGCTTTATCCATGGTGATTTCCATGGCGGTTTCAATCTTAGAGGGTTATTTTTTATTGTGTTTGGTTAGCGAGAAATAAGAGGGTATTTGAGAATGTTCAAACTTCAACCAAATTTATTGTGCAAGACGTTTCTAGGTGTGTTCGTGAACTTCTATAAGTCTGATAGATTTGTCTAGGAGTCTTGGCTCAACTGGCAAAAACTGATATTGTAAGATCGGACGTTGTGATCCGAGTTCGAACCCGAGACCTCACAGTTGTGTGTGAGTTTATTTTCAGTGTATTACTACTTCATCTAAGACAAAAAAAAAAGTCTTGACAGATTTTGAAAAATCTCATTCACAACTATTGGTAGATTGTGCAGAATTGGAAGCATGTTGGATGTGTCCACCATTTGATTGGGTTAAGTTAAATTGTGATGGCGTTGTAAATCATGGTGCTTTAAATGTAGGGTGGTGGATTGATTTGAGACGCAAACGAGGATTTTAATTTGTCACGGCTTTTTTGGTGAAAGTGTGAGATAGTAAACTAATGTGACTGCAACTAAGCTGTTGGCAATTTTTTGTATGGTTAAATTGACGTTGGATAAGGGTTATAATTGGTTAATTATATGATTTTGAATAAATCAAACTATCTCATTTAGTTTGACATCAGAGAGAATTGGATATGAGACCTTGAGATGAGCACATTTCAAGATCCTAAGTTAACATCATCGAAGTCTTTTTAGCTAAAATTTGAAATTAAGTTTTTTATTAATAAATGTAAAATTACATAAAAAAAAATACCTTTTTAATGAGATTTTCTTTTCAATTAAGATAATAAAGATAAAATGAAAAGAAGACATGATATATAAGCTCAAACATTATTTGAAATAATTTATCAAAGAATGTTATAAAACAGTAAAAATGTGCTAGAAGTTTGTGAGAAAAATGTGTTGCCAAACAAGATTATTATGATACTATGAATTTATAGGTTATAAGATGATCTGTTTGGTGAGAAACTGATGGAGGCAACGGTCGCAATGAATCTTCGCGGTAGGACGAAAGACGCCTGCAGGCACGTTAGCACTACAATGTCAAGTCGGTGTAGGAAATGAGATGAAATGTGTGAAAAGTGTGGGAAAAGTGAACTGTATCTGGGGGTGAAGCTAAGGCACCCTTATGTAGGTGTGTTTGAGAATAACCGTCTCCGTGAAGTGCGACGCTTCAACAGGAGACCGTTGGAAGACACATGGTGCCTGATGCACGTGAAATCATACATAAAAGTAGTGTTAGCAACACTCTCATGAACATTCATTCATGGTATTTTTTAATTTTGATCCTTATTAGAGCACAACAACAACGTGAGGGAAGGTAAATGGTTCTTACATTGTGTAAAAGCTAACTCATCACATGCTATTTTGCTTATGGACACAACATGCTACGTGGAATGTCTTGAGAATTGAATGTTGTTTTTTTCTATTAAATTAAACATCATCACGTGCAGCTCATACAAATTGGAAGAACCCTCAAGGAGCTTCACGGGGCCTCTTCCCTTTGATTTCCTGGCTCTGCTACATTATCTATTGTCTCCAAGTTTAAGATGTTTGCTAACAACCGTTTTTGTATGAATAGTCTAATAGTATAATTTAGGACACAGAATAAAATAAATAATGTGCAGGAGGTTCAAGATTCAATATCTAATATTTTTCTCTTTAACAATTTAACCAATGTTGCAAGAAAAGTGTAACTAAAGAGAGATAAAAAAAATTGAATATGTGCAGTCCAAGTCTTGTTCTTTAACATGTTTGGTAGACTAATTCTACATGCCTAAAGTAAAATTGCGGTGCACCATCTATAAGTTTTTTCTTCAATCACTAAATTCTACGTAAAAATACGACACCTATTTCATTTGTTTATACACCGCAAAACTACTTTGTCCACTCTACCAAATTCAATTATTATATTTTCTATCTCATACAAAATGGCCTTAATGTTTCCTAGCTATATATGATCAAATTGTGGGACTAGCATTGCATGTCATGTTTTTTAAGAAAAAAACAAAACACAATCAAATTGAATTAAATTAAATAAAACATAAAGCTCGATCACAATAGTTGTGCTGGGAAAATAGCACAGTTGTGATGTAAAAATTAAAATTTATATTTTCTGGGTCATCCGATCAAAATTGGACGGCCATCAATGTTCTTAATACATGACACGTGAAAAGATTGACAAAAGTGAATCCATTTTCTGGACAAATGTTCTGACATCAAATTCATATTTCTGAAGTATTGTCAGTTTTGAGTCTTGTGTAACCATTGTTTATAAACTACTTTTACTCTCGATTCTTAAGCAATGTTAGATTCTTTTGGTATACCGGGACACACCTTCTTATACTATTTCATTGTAGACCACCACACTAAATAAAACACAAACTTCCTCTCATTTATGTGAACATGTTGCAAGCCTCGGTTTTTACTTTAAAGCACCTCTGCCCCTACAATCCAAACACACTATACTAATTGCTTGTTGACAAAACTTTGCAAAAGAACTTTGCATGACATCTTTGGTTTGGGAATGAATTGAAAACGGTGAGAGGAAAAACTATGATCATTTAATGAAATAAATATATAGGACGCAATTGAGATTATGAAACAGATCAATAGAGGAAGCAGATTGGACAAACCTAACAGAGGAAGGAGGCATGCAGAATATATATTATCCGTAAGATAAAAATTATGCGGTTTAGTTTGTTTTGGTTGACTTTTAAAATAAAATATGAACCAAACCAATGCGGTTTGAGTTGGATCGATTGGTCCAGTTTTTTTCAAGACAATACAATTTTTTTGTTTCCAATATTAAAATCGAATTAAAAAGCTATACCACAACATATTTTTAACAGGGGATATAAAGTATAGGATGTAAGAACCATACCAATAATCTTAAAATCCAATCCAAATAAATTAAATTGCTTACTTTTTATTTTATTATGAAGTCCAAACCGAACTAAACCAACCAATTATGTCCTCTATCAATTTGGGTATCGGTTTCATGTTATTCAAAATCGATCATCGGCAACTTAAACCAAACCAAATATTATATGTATTATTATTTCTTTTATTTGTATTTAACACTTGTATTAGTAGTATTTTTTTTTAAAGAACTTATATTAGTAGTATTATTTTCAAAACTATGTTGCGTTCATGTAATTTTAATCATTATAATTTTTTATTTTAACTTATCTACTTAATTTAATAGTATAAAAAATTTAGTGTCTTGCTAACTTGTTCTTCAAGGTCACATGTTGAGGAACCTAAAAGTAGCAATTTTACATTAAAAAAATAATATGGATTTGGTTTCTAAAACAAGCCCTGCTTTTGGTTTCTAAAACGAGCCATGCTTTTGGTTTCTCATTCGCGGTGGTTCGTTCAAAATCTAGGCTTTTGATCTGGATTTGGTCTCAAAGGTTGTGGTTCAGGCTACCGGGGTTCTAAAAAAGACAGGGTGGCTGCCTTCAGGGGACACTTCATGCTTATGTTGAATCATAATACTCGTTATGTTGTTGTGTTGATTCGTCTTGACGTGGTTCAAATGTCACTTCAGTGCTGTCAGAGTTTGTTGTGCTTGAAAGGGTCGTGACAATTATTGTGCTTTGTTGTTGCAGGGGCAGTTGGTCGATGAATTTGTCAGTGTTGGGGGTCGGTTCATATACCATGACTGAAAAGATGGGTTTGGTTTTGTTCAGATTCATCTCTGGTTTGATTATGATGCTCGCGACTGATTGTGCTCGTGGCTGATTATGATCCCCTCGGTGTTGTATTGCTCCTCCAAGATCATGGATGTGTTTCGTAACAGGTCTCCTAGGCTATAAATGGTCATGTACCTGTTGTCTGTCGTTGATGCGAATCGTGGATGCGGGTGTTACTGTGTTGGCGGTCCTCGTGGTGCTCAGACTCGTTGATTGACCATCCCTCGATCTGACATTCAATTGGATTTGAGTTGCTTTCTATTGGATTTGACTAGAAATAGTCGTGAAGCATTATGTCGCAGCATAGTGGGTTGTAGGCTTGGGGTTCTGTATCCGTGTTGGCGGTCGAATCTCTCACCTTCACGAAGTTTGGCACTATATAACTTGGGGGAGGTTTCAAAATCCTCATCAGCCTTTGATGTTAGATTGTTTGCCTCAAAAGAGACGTTCCGCTTGTTGTTGTCACAAGGAGTTGTTGGTTCTTGGATCCATTTTGTGTTGACGGTTAGTCCATACACCGCACGTTAGACATTCACCAATGTTGTTTTTATTTGTTTGTATCACCCGATTGGGTTGGCATACACTTTGCGTGGATTGATTGAGTTAGGTTTATGCCCCCCCAGTTCTTTTTGTATTTATTTTTTTCTTTTTTTTAATAATATATATATATATATATAT
>Ga0315914_1005119_pt1 | contig 19251 bp, 17 predicted proteins | sample MpolenodulesMG_FD_203920 | JGI IMG/M metagenome (GOLD analysis project Ga0315914, IMG submission 203920) | Medicago polymorpha root nodule microbial communities from Los Angeles, California, United States - elongated nodules | ecosystem: Host-associated > Plants > Roots > Nodule | place: USA... | reverse complement strand
TATTCCCGCTCCGCCTCGCTCAAAACCAATGGGGGCGTTGGTCGGCCAGTCGCATTTGCCATGCCTCAACCTCCAATGAAGAGGCCAAGCATACAATGTAGTGAATTTTAGTTCCAGGTGACTAGAGCCTGACCGAAAATGGATCGAAGACGCTCGGTCGGAAGCAGAGAGAATCATTCCGATTGAGGATCTCGTGAATGATTTTCCTGCACACGTTGCTCGTTTTCGGGAAACCGAGATCGCGGGCAAGGGATGAATGTGGGTGTCGGCAATTGTACAACACGACGACCGAACACCCACGGGACAGAGGTTCGCGAGCTTTTGTATCCGTGGCATCCCTGGTCTGGTCAGTTCGTCCACGTCCATGAGGCGCTGGCCAAGGGACGGCTATTTTCCGTTGCAGCCTTTCTGGCGCTTCTTCTGATCGGCATCGAGGCTAGCGTTTATTGCCTGAAACGCACTTTTGCTTGGACGCGCACCTGGCGCGGCTCGACCCAGCGAGCGTGGGCCAATGCCACCATGACCCCATTGCAGCCCGACCCTCTTCGCGCCATGCTCGGCATGGCATTTTTCCATCAGGCGTTCCAAGAAACACGCGTTAGCCGGCATAAGCCCTTTGATAGGAGCAAACACTATACTATGTTCCGCTCGCGGTGCGCGGGAGGAAACTCGGGCGCCGACTTGGTGAGCGGCCCAAATCTGACGCTCTGTTGCCGACGTACGCCGGATCGGCGATGAGAGCTATCACAGCCGGCTCAGTTTCGGTATCGGAGTCAACATTTTATGATCATCTCACATCGCTACAAATTCGTATTGCTGGCACCGTGGAAAACCGCCAGCTCAACTGCGCATGCTCGCCTTGAAGCTCTCGATGAAAGCCCATACAGCCGATTTTTCTACTTTAACCCGTTTCTAAATCGTGTAGTTCATCAACACCTTACCTACGCCGAATTTGCAACGCTCCCTGAAAGTAAATTAGGCTACAAGGTTGCCGCGTTTGTTAGAAATCCATACGACAGGGCTTACTCGGGATTCCTGCAGTTACAGCGGGATATTAAGCATCAACCATTCCTTGAATTCCCATCCGAATGGATCAAGACTTTGGTACTGAAGCAGCTTTCCGATAATCAAACTAAGCTCATTGATGCGCGGTATGACTTCGATCTCTGGATTCAACTATTACAGGAATTTGAAGTTTTGGAGGTGGGACGAAATACAAATTTGCCTCTACACCCGGCGAACTACTGGACCCACTCTAATTCTATGCAGGCAGTCGACTTCGTCGGGAAGGTAGAAGAATTCGAAACTGAATTCGCTGCATTCTGCCGCTTCGTGGACATTGATGTTCCGGAGCCGGTCAACCAAAATCTCTCGGAGCAATTTTCCGAAGGAGACGGATACAGGTACGCAGCAAAGATGTGTTCGTCAAGTCATTCGAGAATCAACACGTTGTTCAAATCTGACTTCGATCTCTTTGGATATACTCGACTTTGATTTACGTGCGCTACGAGAAGCATCATCGTAGTGCGGAAACGCCTCGGTGGCGCTACTGTGTATCACCGGAGGTGGCCAAGCTCTAGAAAATCGGGCTATCGAAGGTCGCGGCGCGCTGGGTCGAGCGCTTCCTGTATCACCCCCCCGCCGGCAAGGAGGATCGTTCGTCCCGGCCGAAGAGAGTCCGCGCCGGACCCCGGAGTGGCACTGCCTCGCTGCGCCGCCGGCGGTTGACGGGCAAACACATCGCCACTTAACCCGCCTGTTGGTAACCATGGTCAACCGGGTCCTCAAGCGGTGTCGAGTTATCCTGGAGTTGGATTCAATATGAGGGCTGAAGGTGGCGTGAGTCTGGACGTCGGCACCGCTCAGACCTACGCGCGGGCAATGCCACGCGCCGCTCACGCCGGGAACGCAACAAACGCCTGAAATCCAGAGAAAAGACTGGCCACCCGCTCCAAGGCTGGCGTTCCTCGCTTTTCTGGCCAGAAGCCGCGGCCTATCCGCATCAAAGGCCGCTGGCAAATAAATCGCTGAACCAATCGCAAATCTTTCAGTTTGCCGCTATCGGTTCAAATTCGTCGGCTTTGGGAATCCCCAGAGTCAACTTCAATGAGGCTTGGTATAACTCGTCTCTCAGTGCTCCACCACGTGCTTAGACCCAAAGGCGAGTTCGATCTTCAGGATTTCCGCCAAACGCTTAACAATCGGGTAGCGGGCCGTGGAGCTTCGTACAGATACTCCTACCTCATAGGCGTGAAGAGGCGTTTTAATCGGATAGGCAACGGCACCCGAGGTTTCGACGATTGGCTGGAATTGGTTCGGCACGATCATCGCATATTTTCCAGCGGCGACCAGTTGCAAGGCGGTATTGAACGAACTCGTCGACACCGCGAGCGGTGGAGGTTGCAATCCATAGGCATGGAAGAAGTTGGTCAGGGCGGGCTCGGGCTCAATGCTCTCGCTGTAGCTTATCCAGGCGAAATCGAGGAGATCGGCGGCGGTAGGCGGGTCGTGAGAGATTCCCTTCCTGTCCCCAATTACCAAGCAGTGCTCGAAAGTTGCCAACGTCGTCGAGGTGATTTTGTCGGAAAGGTGCTCGGCTTCGATCCGGCCGACAACGACATCGAGATCCCCCGCGAGCAATCTCTTATTATAGGAGGAGTTCGCGGGACTCGAAAGAATGAGCCGGGTCTTCGGGAACTCCGACCTCAGTTGAGCGAGAACACGCGACATGTACAGCAGGCTGAAGCTCGGACCGGTGCCAATACGGAGCAGGTCGACGTGGCCGGTCTTGATCGCAACGATCTCCTCCTTCGCTTGGCTGTACGATCTGTCGATCTCGGTAGCGTGTCGATAAAGGGCTTGTCCGTAGTTCGTGAGCCGCATGCCGCGCGGCAGGCGTTCGAACAGGGGTGCTCCGAACTCGATCTCAATTTGCCGCAGTTTCTTAGTCAGAGACGATTGCGCCATACCAATGTCGCGGGCCGCGATCGTTACATTGCCGTGCTTCGCGATCGCGATGAACGCGCGGATACTGCGATCCATTCCATTCCTCCGAACATGCATTCTGTCTTCAACAAGGGCCGGGCGGAATTTCTGTCGCTCGAATTCAACGGAAAACCCATTCCAAAAGGCGATCGCAGAGGTACGACTAATTCATTATACATCGCTTTGCCACTGTTTCATCGTTATCGGCAAGAAAAACCGGGCAGCCTGGTCGGCTGTCCCTCCGCGGCGTGGAGCTATGCGTGCGAACCGTTTTTGTCCTCTTCGACTCCCTCAATCGCCTGGCGCTGGAGTGCTACGGCGGGCAGGGCATTCCGACACCGAATCTCAATCGTTTCGCCGAGCGCGGGGTCACCTTCGACCGCCACTATGTTGGCGGGCTCCCATGCATGCCCGCCAGGCGAGACCTCCACACCGGTCGGCTGACCTTCATGCACCGCTCCTGGGGCCCGCTGGAGCCGTTCGACAACTCGTTCCCGAAAATCCTTTCGGAACACGGCACCTATTCTCACATGATCTCGGACCACCAACATTATTTCCAGGAAGGCGGCTTCGGATACATCAACACGTTCGACAGCTGGGAATTCATCCGGGGACAGGAAGACGACACGTGGGTGGCCATGGTCCAGCCGCCATTGGAGCGCTTCAGGGAGATGTTCGACGACCGGCACTATCCTTTGTCGAGGATTCCCAAGAGAGCCAAAACCGTCACCCGGGGAAACACGCAATTGAAAGCATGGAAGCACCTCAGCAACATCAAGAACCGAGAGCGCTACAAGGAAGAGGCCGAATTTCCATGCGTAAAGTGCTTCACCGCCGCGTTGGAGTTCCTGGACGGAAACAAGGACGCCGACAACTGGTTCTTGATGATCGAGACCTTCGATCCTCATGAGCCGTTTCATGCTCCAGAGCGGTTCAAGAAGCTTTTCGCGACCGGCTACACGGGGAAGATTCTGGATTGGCCGGTCTACGAGAAGGTTACGAATTCCGCGGAGGAAATCGCCGAGATCAGGGCGAACTACGCGGCATTGGTCGCGATGTGCGACGACCAGTTCGGCAGGCTACTCGATGCGTTCGACGAGGGCGGGCTTTGGGAGGACACCGCGCTGGTCGTCACCACCGACCACGGTTTCCTCCTTTCGGAGCATGACTGGTGGGGCAAGAACCGGACACCGTACTACGAGGAAATCTCCCACATTCCCTTGATGATTTACCACCCGGACTACGCTGCCAATGGCGGCGAGCGCCGCAGCGCGCTTACCCAGCAGACAGATCTCATGCCGACCTTCCTCGATTTCGCGAGCGCGGAAACACCCCCGGAGGTCACGGGATGCTCTCTACGCAGGGTGCTGGAGGCGGACGAACCGGTGCGGGATGATCTCATACTGGGCATGTTCGGGGGGCCGATCTGCGCCACGGACGGTCGCTACACCTACTATCTCTTTCCAGACTCCCTTACGGGCGAAGGCTTCAACGAATATACAGTGATGCCGACTCATCTGCGATCCTACTTCGACGTGCGCGAGTTCGAGGGCGCGGAGATGTCCAAGCCTTTCGAGTTTACGAAGAACATGCCCGTGATGAAGATCAAGGCACGTGATTTCGCGGAGCGGATACCCTGGATGGAGCAACAGGGTGGTTTCGCCGATGTCGGCACGGTGCTCTACGACCTTGCCGCAGACCCGAAACAAGAGCGCCCCGTGGAGGTTCCGGAGATCGTGGCGGCGCTGAGACGATCGATCACGCGGCACCTCGCGCGCCACGACGCGCCGCGGGAAGCCTACGTCCGCTATGGTCTTACGCAAGAAAAATCGGCGATGCAGCGCGAGCGAGTTGGGAAGGTCATTTGAGCCCGGGGACGGGTTCGAAGCCAGCCGGTCGGAATGGTGGGTAAATCGGGAGGAGACAATGACAATTCTAACAAGGCTGCTCGGAAGCTCGGCGCTCCTTGCATCTACTGTGCTGGCAACCCAGGCGCTACCAGCAGAGTCGATAACAATCTTGATCAATACCTCTCCATGGTACGGAGGCTTCGAGGCGCTCGTCGAAAAATACGAGGCCGACACCGGCAACAAGGTAAGCATTGACGCCGTACCGTTGGGCGGACTCCTCGAGAAGGCGCGCAACGCTGTCCGTGGGCCTTCCGGCAACTACGACATCGTCAATCTTTCGAACGCCTGGGTCGTTGAATTCTACGCGGGCAACTATCTGACCGCGCTGACCGACATCGATCCGACCTTCAGCTTCGGCGACAACATCATTGATGCCGACGGCCTGCTCTATTGGAACAAGGACAAGCAATGGCCCATGAAACATGGCGGTGTTCCAATGGCGTTCTCGCCGAATGCCAATACCCATCTCTGGTATTACCGAACCGATCAGATCGAGAAGCCGCCGGAGACCTGGGACGACGTCCTGAAAACGTGTCGGTCGAAGGGCGGGGAGGTTGATTACAGTGTCGTCCTGCGCGGAGCGCGCGGAAACCCGATTCGATTCGCGTTCTCCACTTACATGCTTAGTTTTGGCGGCAGCATCGAGAAGGACGCGCCGAACGGCGACTTCACGGTTACCTTCAACAGCCCGGAAGTGAAGCACGCCCTCGAGCTCTATATCAAGCTCGCAAAGGAATGCGGTCCGCCGAACCCCGGCTCGATCGATCAAGGCGAGATGATCCAGTATCTCGTCTCGGGGAAAGCTAAACAGGCGGGGATTGTCGTCGCGGCCCAGGCGCAGATGGACGACCCGGAGAAGTCGGCCGTGGTCGGTAAGATCAGTTACACAGTAACGCCGCGCCCGGCGGACGGCGCGAACCGGGATGTGTGGGGTTCCTGGCAGATGGGAATCCCGGCCAATGTCCCGGCCGAGCGAAAGAAAGCCGCGATGGAGTTCATCAAGTATTTCCAATCGGACGATGCCCAGACCTACTACGCGGAGGCCGGAGGAATTCCCGTGAGCCGCACCGTGCTTGAAGGGCCTCTTTCGGAGCAGGAGAAGTTCAGGTGGATGAGACCTTACTCACAGGCTTCGCGGTATGCGAAGCAGCTCCTCCAGTACCAGGAAGGCGCAGAGATCGAGCAGATCATCGGGCTCCGCTTGAACCAGGCCCTTATCGGCGAACTCTCCGTCGATGATGCGCTGAACACCGCGGCAACCGAGATTCACGACGTGTTCGTGCGCACCGGCCGCAGGACCGGTCTGTTACCGCCGCTCCAGTAATGATCGACCAGGCATTCTCCGACCCGGCTGCCACGAGGCACTCGGTCCTTAACATACGGTGATGTGATGGCGTCAACTTTGGTTTCGAAAACGGCCGTGCCCGGCCGTGCACAGCAGCAAAGCGCCGCCTCAAGCCGAGGAACCCGTGTTCTCGACTTGTTCGACAGGCATTTCCGCCTGATCACCATCGCGCCGGCGGCGCTGCTGATCCTGTCACTTACAGTCGCTCCCGCGATCGAGCTCGTGCGGATGGCGGGAGCGAAAATTGCATTCACGAACGACGGCGTAGAACGCACGGCCGCGCTTGCCGAAAATATCGGCCGTCTGGCGAACGACTGGATTTACTGGCGTGCCCTGTTGAACACCTTGGCCTTCGTCATCACGTCGACATTGGCGGAACTGGTTCTCGGTCTCGTTCTCGCGCTCGCGGCGCAACGAATGACGCGCGCCAAAGGCATCGTGCGGACCCTGATGTTGATGCCCATCCTGATACCGCCCGTCGCGATCGGCAATATGTGGCGGCTGATGTACAATCCAGAATTCGGCATCATCGCCTACCTCGTCGACCAAGTCGCCGGAGTGAGGCTCGATATGCTCGGCTCGACCTCCACGGCGCTCCTTGCCGTCATCATCGTCGATGTCTGGCATTGGACGCCGTTCATGTTCCTGATCCTGCTAGCGGGGCTGGAGGGTCTCCCCGAAGAGGTGATGCAAGCCTCCCACCTCGACGGCGCGAATTCGCTTCAACGGCTTCGGTTCATTGTCCTACCGATGCTTTGGCCCGCCATCGCCGTCGCCTTCGTCTTCAGGTCGATCGGCGCCTTCAAGGTGTTTGACCAGATTTACCTGCTTACCTCCGGCGGACCTGGCGTCTCCACGGAAGTGCTGAGCCTCTATGTGTTCAAAGTGTTCTTCCAGAACAACGAGCTCGGCTACGGGGCGCTCCTCTCGCTGGTTACCATCGCCATCGTCTGCAGCTATCTCGCCGTATTCCGGATCGTGCAGCGCAGGAAAGGGGCCTTGTGATGGTCACCAGTCTGCGGAGGGCCTGGCTTGCCTTCGCCGTTGTTGGGCTTTCACTCCTGTCGATCCTGGCGCCGTTCATATGGATTGTCGGGGTGTCGCTGAAATTTCAGATTGACATCCTTACAGGGGCGTTCCCGTTCAAACCGGTCGCCGTCAATTTCGACCGTGTGCTGTTCGGCAAGAGTTCGGACTTCATCGCTTACGCGGGCAACAGCCTGATCGTGGGTCTCTCAAGCACCGCCCTCGTGTTGCTGATCGGCGCGCCTGCCGCCTATTCACTCGCATGGCGGAGGTGGTCCAAGCTGTTCAGCACGCTCTTCCTAGGATGGACGCTTGTCTTCCACATGATCCCGCCGATTACGCTGATTGGCCCCTGGTACCTGCTGTTCCGCGAGATCGGGCTCTACAACACCCTGACGGGCTTGGTCCTCACCCACGTCGTCGTCAATCTTCCCCTCACGATCTGGCTGATGATGTCGGCCTTCGAGAACATCCCGCGCGAGCTTGAGGAAGCCGCGGTCGTGGATGGATGCCGCACATTGACGGCCTTTTTCGTGATCCTTCTCCCGCTGGCCCTCCCGGGACTGATCGCAGCGGGACTGCTGTCGTTCCTGTTCTCGTGGAGCGAGTTCTCCATCGCTCTCAATCTCACGACGAAGGAGACCTACACGATACCCGTAGCGATCGCGTCCTATGCGGGCGAGAACGAGATTCTGCACGGACAAATGGCAGCCGCGTCGGTGCTCTCGACCATCCCCGCCGTCATCCTGATGTTCTTTGGTCAGCGTTTCATTCTCAGCGGTCTGACCGCCGGAGCCGTAAAATAGGCGCTGAGAAAGTCGAAGTTGTGTCTCTCGCGAATCCGTAAGTCCTATGGTGCGCTCGAAGTCCTCCACGGCATCGATCTTTGTCAGCGAAGGCGGTTCATCGCGTTTGTCGGCCGCTTGGCTGCGGAAAGTCGACTTGCTGGGGATGATAGCGGGACTGGAGTCGGTAACCGCAGGCGTGCTGCGTATCAACGCCGCGTAGTCAGCCAGGTCGAGGGGCGCGCGCGGGAAATTGCGATGGTGTTCCTAGGCGTCATGATGAGACGCGGCGCAGTCGCGTATGGTCGGTGGGTCCTTCATTGCTAGCGTGGAGGCTAGCAGATTGAGCGACAGGCTGCTCGGGGCACGCGGGAAATAGTCCCCGAACGCATAGTCCGCGGCCTTCAGCGCCCACAGATGCCGGCGTGGCGGCTCAACAGAAAGAGGCTCGACTCTGCGGAGACACCGGATCCTGCTCGCGCAACCACCGCATGAACGGATACGGGTCGTGCGATGTGGCGACGCCAGTTCGGGGAAGGCGTCCGGCACGTTGCTGTGGTTTCCGGTACGTCCAATTGATTACCTCTTGGCTGCCTGATCCGGCCGGCGCGCAACAGGCGCGCCGGCCAATTGCGGAAAAAGATGGGGATTCCGGGCGGCGTCCGCACATCACCAGAGCACCGGGAACGCCTCGAACCCGCCCGTGATGATCTCCTTGCGCAGCATCAGTTCTTCGGGCGCCACCGCCAGGCGCAGCGCGGGAAAGTGCTGGAAGATCGAACCGAACACCACCTTGAGTTCGAGTCTGGCCAGTTCCATGCCGATGCAGTAGTGCGGGCCGTGGGAGAACGCCAGGTGCGGCTTTTCCTCGCGTCCGATGTCGAAGATTTCCGGGTCGTCGAAATGGCGCGGATCGAACGATGTCGCCGGCAGTCCAACCAGCACCTTGCTTTCCGCGGGAATATGTACGCCCGCGATGGTCACGGCGGTCCTTGGATACCGCATGATGCCGTCCCAACCCGCGCCCGGCGGGTACAAGCGCAGCATTTCCTCCACCGCCTTGTCCACAAGCGATGGATCGCCGACCAGGCGTTCGCGTTGTTGCGGATGGCGGAACATGGCCAGTAGGCCGAATTCGATCTGCGCGACAGTGGTCTCGTGGCCCGCCACCAGCATGCCTGCCGCGAGGCCGATCGCCTCTTCCTCGGTCGCCTTGCCCTGGTCGACCGCCGCGAGTAGATCCGTCAGCAGGTTGTCGCCCGGATCCTGGCGCTTGTCTCGCATCTTGCCGCGAATGTAGGCGCGCAATTCTTCCCAGGCCAGGCGCGCCGCGCTACGCGGGCCGCTTTCATGCTGGTGCGTCATCACCTTGTCGGACAGCCGGGCGAAAAAGGCGTGATCCTCGTAGGGCACGCCCATCAGCGCGCTGATGACCATGGCCGGAAGCGGAAAGGAGAGGTGGCGGCGCAGGTCAGCGGGCTGGGGCTGGGCCGCCAGCTCCTCGAACAACTGCGCGGCGATGGCCTCTACCTGCTGCGCGAGCAGCTTCACCCTGCCGCTGCTGAAGGCCGGCGCCACGATCGTGCGTAGCCTGGCATGCTCGCTCCCCTCGTGCGAGCCCAGCCATCCCGGAGAACCGAGAATCACCGTAGCCGGGGTGACTGCCGCTGGCGGCATTCCCGAGGGCCGGAACGCCGAGTCGGACAGTACCGCTTTGGCCTCGTCGTAGCCTGTCAACCACCAGCCTTCGTCCCCGGACGGGAAGCGCACGCGGTGGATCGGACCTTTGGCGCGTAGCGCCAACATCTCGGGCGAGGGCTCGATGTGATCGACGCGCCACATCGGCAGCGTTGGCAAAGGTTGTTCGGACATGGTGGCACTTCACTCTCTAAGCAATTGCAGGGGCGGAAGACCGGCAAGCGCTGTGGGCCGCGACTGACGCAAGACGAACTTTACTATTAGTACTTGTTTTTAGACAAGGGTAACTGTAAATGCAGGATATATTTTGGTATTGCGGCTAGACAATAATATTCTGATATTTTTGTAGCGGGACGAAACTCGGCAACCCGCCGGTCATTCTGCCGTGATGGCAGCCGATTTGATGATCTCGGCGAACTTGTCGTCTCTTGCTTTATAAAGCCGCCGAACTCCTGCGAGAACGTCGGCACGAACTCGGCGCCGGTTGCTGTAAGCCGTTTGGCGGTCGCATCCGCACCACATAACCGTTTCTGTGGTGACGTGTTCGTGTTCCGGCCCAAGCCATGCGATCGCCTGCGATGCATTTAATGGGGAGCGTTATGGCATAATCCTGGCGACGGAATGGCTGGAGCAGGGCAAAAATCGCCGTTCTGGAAATATAGAAATATATTTTGATTTATATACCAAAATACGAGACAGATATTCAGTCCGTCAATAACATCACTCTACCCATTTCTCCGAGCGCGGCACGTATATTTGGCGATATATTCTAATAAACATCTTGCGTATCTAGGGTGTTTTATTAGATATCTCTTCTAACGAAGGAGATTTGGACAATGCCGGATTCTTCAACAGAACAGGTTCCGTCACAGGAAACGAAGGTCGCGCATGCGGAGGAGGAAAGGCATGCGCAACCGGCATCGGGGATCGCTGCGTTCATCCCGAACAGCCTCGGCCGTGTGAACGATCCAACCGATGCGTTGCGTCAGCTGATCACATCGCCAGACCTGTCATTCCTGATGGAAGCTCACGATGGCCTATCGGCCGCCATTGCACGACAGGCGGGGTTTGCAGGAATATGGGCTTCAGGGCTCTCGATTTCGGCAAGTCTTGGCTATCGGGACGCCAACGAGGCGAGTTGGACCGACGTCGTCGAGGTCGTCAGCCGCATGGTGGATGCCAGTGGACTGCCGATCCTGGTCGATGGCGACAGCGGCTTCGGCAATTTCAACAATGCCCGTCTGCTGGCTGCCAAGCTCCTGCAGCGGGGTGCCGCCGGCGTGTGCCTGGAAGACAAGGGCTTCCCGAAGATAAATTCGTTCGTCGGCGATCGTCATCCCCTCGCTGACATTGATGAGTTTTCGGGACGGCTCAAGGCCGTGAAGGATACCACCGGAGACGACCTCATACTGGTCGCGCGGACCGAGGCATTGATCGCCGGCTACGGCCTCGAGGAAGCGTTGCTGCGCGCCGAGGCCTATGCCGCAGCCGGCGCGGATGCGATCCTGATCCATTCGCGCAAAAGCGTCCCCGACGAGATCCTGGCTTTCACGAACCGATGGCAGAATAAGCTGCCGGTCGTGATCGTCCCGACGAAGTATTACAAGACACCGGTCGCGGCCTATCGCAGCGCCGGCATCTCGACGGTTATCTGGGCGAACCATGCGATGCGCGCCGCCGTTGCCGGCATGCGTCAGATTTGCGCCCGGATCATCGCCGAGGAAAGCGTCGCCGGCATCGAATCGGATGTTGCAACGCTCGACGAGGTCTTCCGCCTTCTCGGATATGACGAGCTGACGGCCGCAGAAGAGCGATATCTACCCAAACACGGCTGAACTGGCCGAACAGGCCAGCTCATTTCGACACAACGAGAAACCAGTAGGAGGCGCACATGCTTGCGCAACGGACAGCCCTGCTCAAAGGGTCGGGAACGGCTGCAGCGCGCGCCGCCGCGAAAGAGGCGGCCGATGCCGGCGTTCAAGTGGTCGATCTAACCGCGGGCGAGATCTGGACCAATCTGGCGCCGACAATCCGCGATGGCGCGATCGCCGCGATCGACAAGGGGATCAACCGCTACACCGACACGATCGGGCTGATGGACTTGCGCGAGGCGCTTGCCCGCAAGCTGACCGCGGAAACCGGCCAGGCCTGGGGAGCAAGCGAGATTGCGGTGACGGCCGGCGCCAAGCAGGCGTTGTTCAATGCCGCCATGGTGTTGCTTGATCCGGGCGACGAAGTCATCATTCCCGCGCCCTATTGGACGACCTTTCCGGCACAGGTGCAGATCGCGGGCGGCGTACCTGTTCATGTCGATACCAGGGCCAACGGCTTCGTCCCTCGCATCGAAGATATTGTTGGCGCGATCACCCCACGGACACGCGCGATTGTCATCAACACGCCGAACAATCCGACCGGCACTGTCTATGACAGGACGCTCTTGCGCGCGCTTGGCGAGCTCGCCATTGAGCGTGATCTCTGGATCATCTTCGATGAGTGCTACCGCGATTTCATTCACACGGATGTTGGCCATCACCCGATCGTCTCGGTCATTCCGGAAGCACGCTCCCGCACTGTGATCGTCAACGCCTTCAGCAAGGCACTCGCTCTGACGGGATGGAGGATCGGCTATCTCGCTGGGCCGGACCATCTCGTCAGATCCCTCACGGCCCTGCAATCCCATACCACGTCCAATCCAAACGTGATCGCCCAACACGCGGTTTTGCACCACTTGCAGAACACAGACGGGACATTTGAAGCGAGGTTGCAGAACCAACTCACGGCCGCACGCGACATGGGTCTCGGTGTGCTTTCAGGCCTGTCGCGTATCCCGGTGCCGACGGCGATGGGTGGCTTCTATTTCTATCTCGACATCAAGAATCTGGTGGCGCCTGAGCCATGGAACCTTGTGATCGGCGACCGCGACGTCGACAGGCTGGTTCGCGAAATGATTGCGAAGGCGGGCGTCGCAACTGTTTCCGGCACTGCCTTCGGGGATCCCTTTGGCATGCGCCTTTCCTACGGGATCCCGTGGGATCGATTGCAGGAGGGGCTTGGCCGCCTTGTCGGGTTCCTCAATGCCTGGAGCGGGGCCACGCCCGAAGCCGAAAACAAAGAGAAAGAATCGTCATGACCATGCATTTTCCGACCAAGGCCGTCATATTGGCGGCAGGCTCCGGATCCCGGCTGCGACCTCTCACTGACCTGCGGCCCAAGCCGCTCGTCGAGGTCAATGGAATTCCAATTCTTCACAACGCGCTGCGCAATCTCGAAGCGCTCGGTGTCGATGACGTCACAATCGTCGTCGGCTACCGGAAGGATGCCATCCAGTATTCCTGCGGGACCCGGTTCGGCAACATTGCGATCAACTATGTGGAATCGAACGTTTTCGACAAGACGGGCAGTGCCTATTCGCTCTGGCTGGCCCGCGATGCCCTTCTGTCGGGGGACACCTATCTGCTGGAAGGCGACGTCTTCTTCGAAATCGACGCACTTCGCAAATTGTCCCTCTATGAGACAGGAAATGTCGCCGCCGTGGCGCCATTCGAACGGTCGATGGAGGGATCGGCGGTGGTCCTGAGCGACACCGGCAACATCGTCGAGGTGCGGATGAAGCAGACTGCCGCGAACCTCGTGGAGGGGAATCCGCCGCTTTTCAAGACGATGAACCTCATGCGCTTTTCCGGCGATGACCTTCGCAGGACGATTGTTCCCTATCTCGAGGACCATATCGGTTGCGGCGCCGTGAAATCCTACACGGAAGAGCTCCTTTCCCATCTCGTCGAGCGCAAGGGCCTCCAGATCGCGGCAGCCCTTTGCGACGACGTGCGGTGGTACGAGATCGACAGCGAGGCGGACCTTCGCATTGCCGAGGCAATGTTCATCACCGCCCGTGAGTTGCCCTGCTAACGGCTTTGCCCGGGAGGACGAACATGCTTCGCTATCTTAAAGATCCCGCAAATGCGATCACGACGGCCGGGCTGATATGCTCGTCGCTGAGCTTGTACCTGGCGCTCAATGGTCAGATTGAGCTGGCGGTCGCGGTTGCATTGTGGGCGGTCCTGGCCGATCACCTGGATGGCGTCGTGGCCGGCCGGACACCGAACCGGCACCCGGACATGGCGAAGATGGGAAAGAGCCTCGATGGCTACGGCGACCTGATCTATGGGGCGGTTCTGCCCGCAGTCCTGATCCTCCAGCTGAACAATGTTGAGCTGCTGTCGCTGTTCATTGCATCGGCGCTGCTACTCGCCGGCGCAATTCGACTGAGCTATTTTGCAAATTTCGGAAAGTCGGAGGATGGACGGTTTCTTGGTGTCCCGCTCTCCTACGATATCCCGCTGATGGCGGCCCTCATCATAATACAGCCCCTGGTGCCAGCCGAGGCGTTCCTGCCGATGGTGAACCTCATGTTCGCGGCGCTTGCCGTCGCCCACGTTGCATCCGTGCGGGTGCCGTCGCCCAACAACGGCATGTATTTCGCGATCACTGTCTTTGCCGTGGGGGCCTCGGCCGTGCTTGCCCAAAGGGGGCTGTGGTCATGAGCATCGCGGAACCGCAACCTCGCGCCATATTTGAGAATGAACCCAATACCGCTCCGAGGCTGGGAGATATCTATCGTTCGTTCGGCGTCGAGCCAATCATCAATTGTGCGGGCGTCCGGACTAATTATGGGGCGAGCAATCCCGCTCCGGAAGTGATCGAGGCAATGAATGCGGCAGCAGAGGCCTTTGTCGATCTCGATGAACTGGCTGAGGGCTTGGGCCACCGGCTCGCGATGTTGACGGGCGCGGAATGGGGGCTCGTTACTGCGGGAACCGCCGCAAGCCTGGCGCTCGCAACAGCAGCCTGCATCGCCGGCAATGATCCCGAGGCGATGCTGCGCCTGCCCGACACTTCCGGAATGGCCAACAAGGTCATCATCCCGGCCGATCATCGGTTTGCCTACGAACAGGCGATCCGTTTGGCGGGAGCCCAGATTGTCAGCGTTGCGACAGCCGAAGAACTCACCGCGACCCTCGAAGCGGGCGACGTTGCGATGGTCTGCCTGCTAGGCAGGAACGAAAGCGTATCTTCCATTCCGTTGGACACGGTTCTTGAGTCGGCACATGCGGCCGGTGTTCCAGTTCTCATCAATGCCGCCGGCCTCTCTCCGGCCAATCCGGACCAATGGCTGAGTCGGGGGGCAGATCTCGTAGTCTATGCGGGCGGGAAATACCTCCGCGGACCGCAATCCACGGCCATCGTACTCGGGCGGAAGACGCTCTGTGAAGCGATGTGGTGGAACAGCGCCCCGCATCAGGCCCTTGGTCGCAGCATGAAGGTGGGAAAGGAAGAAGCCGTCGGCGCAGTGGTCGCCCTGGACCGATGGATCAACTCGGCGGCGGCGGAAGAGGAACGCGTCGGCTGGCGCCCCCGTCTGGAAAAGATCGCCGCTTACCTTGGCGACATCGCGGGTGTGGAAACGAAGATCCTGTCATGGGCGGGATCAGTTACGGCGATCCGCTTGAAGGTGAGCTGGGACCAGACGCTCATTCCTCTCGATTCCGACACGCTTCGGCTCGCGCTGCTGCGCCAACGTCCGAGGATCCTCATTCACGATTTCTGGTCGAGCCCAACGTCGATCGTTCTGGACCCGGTAAATCTCTCAGACGATGAAGCCGATATTGTCGGGAATGAACTGGCAGTTGTCTTCGGACAGCCAGAAGATTTCGCCACGTCGGCACCAGACGTCCCTTCAGAAATCGACATCACCGGGCTTTGGCAGGCCGAGCTTTCCTTTGTCCACGGGCGGAAAGAGCACCGCCTCGAACTTTGTCAGCATGGAACAAAGGTGACAGGCATTCATCAGACCGCGACGAGCCATGGCCGGGTCGTCGGAAAAGTACGAGGCTCCAGGATCGCGTTCGAGGCGGAGCACGCAACTACCCCAATCCATGTGTTCTACAGGTTCGAGGGGGAAGTTGGCAGCGACGGGTCGATTGCGGGAACCGCCCGGTTCGGCGGTGCTGCGCCCGAGCATCTTGGGCCGGTGTTCAAAGGCCAGTACGGGCCGGGCACCTGGAGAGCCAAGCGCATCGCCTCCACCAAGATCGGGACCGCTCCGGCAGGTGGCGGTGTCATTCTGGAGAGCAAACAATGATTGACGAGGATATGACAAATCCCACGCGGTTGACGGGAAAGGTCGCCCTAGTGGTCGGCGGATACGGTGCGATCGGAACGACGATCTCTGAAATGCTGGCAGCCGCAGGCGCGACATGCATTGTCGCAGGCCGAAACGGTGAGCGTTCCCGAGCACTAGCCGATGGGTTGCAGGCGCGGGGATGGAATGCTGCAGGGGCCGAAGTCGATGCCGCAAACGTCAAGGCTGTTCGGGATCTGACCGACGTACTCGTCAAGGAGCATGGGACGATCGACATTCTGGTGAACTGTGTCGGCTTCCACAAAGAACAGCCATTCCTTGAAGTAACCGAAGACGCCTTCGATGAAGTTTACGCGAAGACGCTGCGGGTCGGGATGTTCCTCTCCCAAGCCGTTGCGCGGCATCAGGCCGCGGCAGGAAATGGAGGAAGTCAAGTTCACCTCCTATCCGTTCGATCGTCGCTTGGCTTCCGCAATCGCGGATACAGCTCAATGTGCGCGGCAAAGGGTGGCCTGGCCGTCCTTATGAAACAGCAAGCGACGGAACTTGCCCCGCACAACATCACGGTCAATGGCGTTGCTCCAAGCGCGGTACGAACGCGGAAAAACGATAGTTTGTTGGCGCGCGATCCCAGCACACTAAACGGTTTGATCGCGAATATCCCAACTGGTCGATTGGCAATTCCGAAGGACGTGGCTGGCGCAGTCCTGTTCTTAGTGTCGGATCTCTCGCGGTTCGTCACCGGTCACATCCTTAACGTGGATGGAGGTCTCACGGCGACTGCATAATTCCGGCGCTGTCGGTTGTGACGGATCTTTGAATGGTATCCCGGCCCTTGCCGGAATCCTCGTTGTTGGGGTCCTACCTATGAGAAACATAGAAAAATGCACAATCATTGTAATCATACGCATGCCCGACAGTATGTTGGGTCCGGCGGGCTAGAGATCCGAATAATCTCAAGTCCCGCTGGTGATGACCTACGACGCCGAGTGCTTCGTCCGACCGAGCCGCTCTGGCACTTCTCGTTCTCCCCGGCGGACGACTACTTCCACCTTGGCGCGTTCCAGAGCGCGTGTCTAGCCGGAGTAGCATCGTTCCTGGTTGAACCTTGCCCGTCTATTGAACCGCCAGACGATAACTCTACCTGGCGACTTCGCGGAATGGCAACTGAGCCGCAATTTCAGGGGCGAGGTATCGGTGCCGCTCTATTGAAGACAGGATTCAGTGAGGTCCGAACCCGGGGCGGTCGCTTGATTTGGTGCTTTGGACGGACGTCTGTTGAGGGTTTCTATCAACGCAACGGGTTTAGAGCCGTCGGGCAACCGTTCGATATCCCCCCAACAGGACCACATCGCCTGTTTACCATGCGTGTGGACACCTGAGATGGATCGAGCCAGAAACCCGCGAACAGACACATGGTCCCGTAGGGTTGACCGCATCTGGGGCGGCGGACATTTCTTTCTGCTATTAGAACTAATAACGTTTGGAGTGTCCGCAGCTATCATTCGCATGCTCGCCACCTCTATTTCGATTGAGACCATATTATTTTTTCGATCGCTTATAACATTCCTACTTATTTCCCTCTTTATTGCTCTTAGTCCGGCGCACAGGCGATTATTTTTCTCACCGCGAGAATATATTGCCGCCCCATGGATACACCTTGTTCGTGCCGTTACAGGCTACGGTACAGTCTGGGCGTGGTCCTATTCATTGACGTTAATTCCGCTTAGCAGTGCCACCTTCCTGTATTCTTCTCAATCGCTGTTCATTTTGCTTCTATGCCTCGCTCTCTTTGGAGAACGTATTAATTGGCTCCAAGGCATCTCGATACTGCTTTGCATCTTCGCGATCTTTATTGTCACAAGGCCGACCTTGGTAACTCCACTTGGCTCGCTCATGGCACTTACGGCCGCTGCACTGTCTGCATTGGTTACTATTCAGCTAAGATGGATCGCCTCTACATCACATCCGGTAGGTAGCCTATTTGTTCTTATGCTCTTCATGACGGCGATTTCTGCTATACCGTTATTGTCTGACTTGCCTCCCCTACCAAATATCACTGACGCTTCGCTACTTATCATCTTATCGTTGCTCTTGGCGACCTCACAGTTCTCTCTAATGATTGGCTTGGTACGAGTTGGCGGCCCTACCACGGCGATTTTCGCATTTGGGAAAGTTCTAGTTGGCGTGATTGTCGGCATCACGTTCTTCTTTGAACCCGTAGACCCTTGGCTCGTTTGTGGTGCCATCGTTATTTTCGTGGCTGTGTCTATCGATACTGTTGGTGCGCGCCGACGCGATGATACATGAGCATTGCCCCTCGACTATACCTCAACGGAGACTGACCAATGACAAACTCTAATCATGAGTACGATACTACTGCTGACAACTGGTCTATATATACCGGCGCGGCATCGCTCTACCAAGCTTCGCGCCCCACTTATCCGACGGGCGCGGTAGAGTGGATAGTGAGCGCAATTCCCGATCATACGGCGCCCTTGGTTGCGGTCGATGTCGGGTGTGGAACGGGTATTTTTACTCGCCGGCTCGCGTCCCACCTCAAGCGGACAGATCGAGTTATTGGGGTCGAACCGAACGACGACATGCGGCGACAGGCTCAGCAAGCCTCCGGCGCAATGGAGACTATTGAATTCGCTTCGGGGTCTTCGTCTGAAATCCCCATACCCGATGGCCGGGCCGCGTTAGTAAGCGCCGCGTCCGCTGCCCACTGGTTCGACCTACCGACTTTCTATAATGAAGTTTGCCGCGTCCTCATGCCTTCCGGTATTATAGCCATCGTCCAGAATAAACGCCGCTTTTGGGATAGCTCGTTCCTGGCTGAGTATGAAAGGTTTCACGAAAGATATGTCACTGGGTATCGCAGAGGAACATTTCCGAACCGACACGGCGGCTTCTCACCTGAACTGTTCCAGCAAGACCTTGCCGACCATCCACAATTCAAGGATGTACGCACGGAGCGGTGGAGTTGGTCGCGGCGAATGAAGACAGACGAATTCAAGTCGTTTAGCTTGTCGACTAGTCACACGCGTCGCGCACTCACCAGCAATAATGCGATCGATGTCATGCGTGACTTGGATGAACTAATAATGTGTCACGCTGACAGCACCGGTACGCTCGAAATACCCTATGTCACTGATGTCGTGATCGCTCGCTATGCAGGCCATTGATCCCTTTATGCGATCGACGATCGATCTGCTCTGCACATTGTACAGATTATCTAGTCATCTGAATCCGAAATTCGTGTCATAAGTCCTGGACTTTCTGGCAGAAACGTTTGACGGAGGCCAGGATGTCGTCTGCGGATTTCGTCCACCTGTAAGGCTTCGGGTTCTGATTATGGCG
>Ga0315914_1005117_pt1 | contig 19261 bp, 7 predicted proteins | sample MpolenodulesMG_FD_203920 | JGI IMG/M metagenome (GOLD analysis project Ga0315914, IMG submission 203920) | Medicago polymorpha root nodule microbial communities from Los Angeles, California, United States - elongated nodules | ecosystem: Host-associated > Plants > Roots > Nodule | place: USA... | reverse complement strand
TAGGAAAACTATTAGAGAAACCATTAGAAAGGATTTAGAGGTCAATGAGTTGGATCCAAATTTGGTTTATGATAGAACACTATGGCGTCATTTGATCCATGTAGCCGACCCCACTTAGTGGGATAAGGCTTGGTTGTTGTTGTTGTTAATATATATTTGGTCAAATAGAACTTGTGCTCATATACTTCGAATGATTATATCAGAAGAGACACATAAGCCGATCAGATGTCATAAATTGATAGATCAAGTAAGAAATTTATTTGCATTAGCTACAGAAAGGAAAACAAACTTCCATCAAAAGTATATAGGCAATTCCTTGGATGAGCAAAAATCCATTTCAAAAGCCATATGCAAAACCAGCAAGTACAAACCCAGTGGTGATATATAGCTGATACATTGCCATCACCCACTAAAAAAAAGTTTAAACTAAGCTATAAAATAAATCCCTAATAAAGCATAAGAAAATAAAATCCTATGTGCTGACTGGATAGCCTCTGCTGCCTGTGAATCTTGGGTAAATTGAGAAGTTGCCTCTGGTTGTGCAATTTGATTTAGTTCCTTTCTTTTAGAAGCACCCTTACTTCCATCCTTTCAAATTACAAAAGAGAAATGTTAAAAAAAAAATCTGCCAAAACTAAATATACATAACATTGAAAGAAAGCCAAATGAAGTTACCTTATTTCCTCCTTTGCAAATTGCTCTATCAGCTGCAGTTTTCCCCTTACATATTCTAATATTGTCACCTATTCTCCCACACCTTTTGCACCTAAGTGCGGTATGATAAATTGGGAGTTAATGTGGATTACAAGGTTCACCGTTTGGTTTATTTCTTAGTTTCTTAGGCCTACCTAGTGCTCTTCTCATTAACAGTGAGTTGATATAAATTATAGGCCATAATTTAGCCCCATTGGATGGCCTTATGATATGCGAGTAGGTTGTAAAAAAAGTTTGCTTGCTGCAAAAAGATATACCGTTAAATAGGTAACTACTATGATGCATTAATATAGGTGTGTAAATTTTGTACCTGTAACAACTTTCCGCATATTCTTCAGGGACATAGTTATTATTATGCCACATTGCGTCCAGCACAGCAGCACAGGATACCCGATAATTCCCACTTCCTACAGCTACATGATCTGTTAGATAAGTTTATCACATATTTATCATTGTTCTGTGACAGGTCAAATCATGCCGAGGCAATGTTCCCTGCCCAATTAGGGCTCCATCCATCAGACTCTCTCTTTGCTTTCTCCAATAGTAGTTGCATCATTGGACAAATATTTCCCTTTATACCTCAACATTAGATCTCTCTGTAACAATTCGGTTAGTTAAATGAAACTTCGGCCCCTCTATCAAGTTAATTATTGGTTTGTCTCTGTACTCAAGTATAGCTTTATTGAATGGCTCACACATATTAATGAATATATGCAGATCTTGACCACATCTTGGCTGGAACTCCGATCATGTCCTTTCATGCATCCTCGTTCATTTTCTGTAAATGTTCCATAGCTCTAGTGAATTCCGGAAATGTAGTTGCTTTATCTGCCCTCCAAAAGGCCCCCTTCATCTCTATGCCCGGATATTTCTTCCTCCAATTCCCATATAGGTGTTTTACACAAAGCCTGTGCTCAACATTCTCATACAACCCGTGTAGCTATCCCCTACTTAGAAAAGGAAAAATAAACATGTCAGAGATTAGATTAAATTATTAATAAATTAAGAAAACAAAATTCACATTACCTTCTGTTGATCTGAAATAAATGACCATTTAGGTTTTGAAATCCACCTAAGTCATCCATGAGTAGGTTTACAAACCATGACCAGGACTCTCTCGCCTCAGCTTCTACTGCTGCAAAAGCTATCGGTAGCATCCGATTATTCCCATCCTTACAAACAGCTGTTAAAAGCTGGACACTGTAAACACCTTTCAGAAAGCATGTGTCTATTCCAATTAGCGGTCTACATATGTACTTACAAATGCCGCTTTACAAGCCTCAAAACACATAGATTTTCTCAAATATTGGATCCTTTCTTCCTATGCCACATTTAATTATAAGAGTACTAATTATTTACTCCTTAATTCTTCCTACCGCCTTACAGTCAATTTTATCCCAGTTTACAGATTTTCACAGTATCTATAAGTAGTCAAAGAAAATGGACTTTCCTCAGGAGCAGTAACACAAAGATTATACACTAATCCCAAATTTATAGGGCAACCGTGTTTCGTTTCACAACGAAATCACTGGCACCGTTAGTAATTTAGTGGGGTAGTAACTGTTGGACCAGATTGCACTCTTTTGAAAAGTACAGGTACTCAGTTTGAGCAATTGAAAATATAGGACTAAAATTAACCATTTTTAAAACTATAAGGCCAAAAATATATTTAAGTCTAAATCAAAACCAATTAGTTCGAGAATCGATTACATGTAATGTAATGAAACAATATATCATTTTACCGGGTCTTTGGAAGAATGAGTAAATGGAGTTAGAATAAATACATGAGTGACTTAACCTTGGAAACTATATTCTTTCCATGGGTTTACCTCTCTTTTAATGGATGGTTTTATGGATAGAATAAAGACAGGCTACCAGTAGTCCCTACAAGTGCAAAACCCATCCCTGAAATGATGGAACCTGCTTGAATCTCTAACCGTGATTACTCGACCGACGATCTTCGAGATTACCTTGATGGCAGCGTGACAATCAGTACAAGCTCTAAGGTTTTTCATCACCAGTATAGGTGACCCTTCCGGGGTGCTAATTAGCGCAAAGGCAATGGCAATGCGTTCACTATGATATTTAAGAGACTCTACCTTCACTTCCTCATCCACATTGTGAAGGGCACAACTTGAGTCTGGTTTATACCCTTGTTTCACCATTTTCTCTTCCAATTCATCAAGCTTCTTCATTATCTCTCTCATCTGTGGATGAGACTTATCATTGGCTGTGAAAACATGAGTTTTGTGTTTGATTTCAACCCAACTATAAGCAGGGACTTTTTTCACACCTCTTTCTCTCATTGCTTTCTTCACCTTTCCTACATTGTCCCATTCACCAGCTGCTGCATAGATATTGGACATGGTAACATATGGAGCAGCATCTCTAAGTACCTTCATATTGAATAGTTGGTTTGCTGCTTTCTTTGCCAACTCTTGATTTTTATGGATTCCGCATGAGTTGAGAACTGATGACCACATTATTTCATCAGGTTCAAAAGGCATTTGAGCAATCAATTTCTCCGCCTCATCAAATCTTCCACCGCGGCATAACATATCAATGGTTGATGCATAATGCTCTTTCTTGGGAACAAGTTTATAAATTCGAGTCATGGAGTTGAAGTACTGTAAACCTTCTTCAACTAGACCACAGTGACTGCAAGCGCACAGAACGCTAAGAAGGCTAACAGAATCTGGCTGCAATCCCGAACGAACCATTTCTTCAAACAATCTAAGGGTACAGTCACCGTCTCCGTTTTGTGCATAAGCTGAAATCAGTGCATTCCAGGAAACTGAATTTCTCACAGGCATCTCTTGAAATATTTGAAGTGCATCTTTTATGGATCCGCATTTTGCATACATGTCAACTAGTGCACTCCCAGAAAATACATTTGAAATGTATCCCGATCCGATTATATGTGAGTGTAACTGCTTTCCTAGCGTCAATGAGGCTAAACTAGCACATGCTCTTACAATGCTGGCATAAGTGGCTGCGTCGGCACCTATTTTGGCTCTTTGCATCTCAACAAATAGCTTTAGACCATCTTCATGAAGCCCCTTCTGGACATAAGATGAGATCATGGCTGTCCATGGAACTGAACTTTGAATAGCCAGATCTGCAAAAATCCTATTTGCTTCCCCAAATTTGCCACATTTAGCATACATGTCAACCAAAGAATTCCCTACGAGGATTTCTGAAATTGCATCAGTTACAATAGTCTGGGAATGAATTTGCCTACCCATATCCAAGTTTAAAGATATTGCAGCTATGCTTAACAATGTAGCAAATGGGAAATTCCTTCTGTCAAATCCAGTGAACTGTAACTCCCTGAATAGTCCAAGAGATTCTTTCACTCTTCCATTCCACACATAACACGTGACAAGCACATTGTAAGAGATACCATCCACCTCCGGCATCTCATAAAAAAGCTTACTTGCTTCAACAACCCGATCATGCTTCGAGTAAAAATCAAGCAAAGCATTAGCCACAAACACATTCCAAACAAAGTTACACTTCACTACAAAACCATGAACTTGTTGACCAAATTCTATATCATCCAACTGTATACCTGCTGTTAAAATTGCTGCAAAAGTAAACTCCGTTGGCCTATAACCCACTTCCTGCATCTTGAAAAACAGGTTTATGGCTTCACGATTAAACCCTTCTTTCGAGTACCCCGTCAACAAAGCATTAAAAGTAACTGAATCTCTCTCAGGTATATCATTAAACAGTTGACAAGCTAATCCAAGGTTGCGAGTCTTACAATAAGAATCAAGCAACGAGTTAGAAACCACAAGCGTCGAGTCATATCCCAATTTGATAACATGACTATGAACCTGTCTCACTTCATTAACAGAATCAAACTCAGTAAACCCAGATAACAAAGTCGCCAAACTAACATGATCCGGGTCGATCCCATGCCTGCCCATTTCGATAAAAAGTCCAAAGGCTTCACGGAATTGATTATTTTGAGCATAGCCACCGATCAACATTGTCCATGTAACAGCAGTGCGTTGAAACATGGAATCAAACAAGGTTCTAGCTTCAGAAAGATGGCCAGATTTAACGTAACCCATGATCATGGTGTTCGTGGAGAATATGTTCTTCTGAGGCATTTCGTCGAACAGTTTGCGGGCACCGTTTAAATCGCCACGTTGGAGAAAAGACTTGACGAGGAAGTTTGAACGGAATGTGTTGGGATTGAAGCCTGTTTTGATGATGGAAGCGTCGACGTGATGGTGAGGTTTTGGAGCAGATAGCGTTGTGACAAGATTCCTCGTACATGGTTTTATTATGTTATTCATGAGAGACAGAGTAACCTCGTTTTGTTTGGAGCCAAAATGACCGGCGTTTGTGAAAATCAAACAATATGCATGTCCAAACTTTTATACTCTGGTTCTTATTTATTAATCGACGTGATAACACATTGTTAAATATACGTATAAAATAATTGTATGCCGATTTTTTATTTTTTAGAGAAATAGTTGTATAATAGGATTTGTTTGAATTGATAGCAAAGTGAAATAGAACAAAGTAAAACGGAATGTAACGAAGCAAATGAAAGAAAGATTTTGTTCCGCTTTGTATTTTTGTAGTCTTGCATTTGATTTACTGTCAGACTTTTGTTAATAAAATTATTTTTAATGTAAAAAAAAATAGAGAGATTTCATTCTATCATTTGGATATTTCACCATAGAGTGAAACAAAATTGTCTTTTCATTGTTTTAAAAGTGGATAGAATGAAATGAATTATAATTATTCCATTTTTACCTTTATTAATAAAATTATATTTTACAAGAAATGAAGTATTTGAAAATATATTTATTTCACAAAAATGATCTGTTCATATAAATATATATTGTTTTCTCTTTTATATGTATATGAAATTTTATTTAAATAATTTATTTACATTAAAATTTTAAAACGTTTTTTTTTCTTAAAAAAAAAATAAACAATTGAAACAAGCATTTGTAAAGTTGAAGCAAGAAAAATAAGCAACGTTAAAGGAGGATCAATGCGTATTTGTCAAAATAAGTTAAAACGAGAAAAAAAGATCAAGATGAGAACTGAGGCATGAGATACTTTGCAAAATTGAAAGCTGGAAGACAAATTAAAAAATATAAATATGAAACAAACATCACAATAATGCATTCAACTGGGATTTTTTTTAAGGGAACTAGGAATCATATAGACCAAAAAAATAGCACGAGGAAGAAAATATCATACATGGTGGTCAATAAAAGATGATACGAGGATAAAATACTAACAAACTTATTATTAAATTAATGGGTCATTCCATCGTATACCTTTTAAATTGAAGGTGAAACAAAATGATAGTATGTGATGGAATAAGATGGAGTGTTCTTTAACCTACAATTTTCTAAATCCATGTATATGTTTTGTAATTTTGACACATTGATGTTTTTTTATTTCTTCCATTTCAGACATTGACCTATGATTATTATTTAGAGTAGTAGATTCTTTCAAAAGATGGAAAGTAGTAATACAATATTTGTTCGTTGCTCTGAGTGGCACTACAAAATTAGTGGAGATTGGAGACAGTATTGCTTGAGTCGTCGTCGACTGTATGAAGGAACCGGGATCAAGATTGGTGCTCCAAAAGTTGGATATAGCTTATGTTTGAATTTAATGTTTGGAAAAAACATCTTGACAAGTTTTGTGTATTTCCTCCGTTTATTTTGAGACAACAGTGTTTTGGAATTGTAGTGTCATTTTGGCGTTGTTTGAGAAACTTAATATATTGTAATTAATTAAAGGCGTTTAACACTTTTTTTTATTTAAATCAAGACATGATTACTATTTAGCCAGTGATCTTCTCATGCAAAAAGGGTTTAATGGTTGGGAAAGCTAGAATTAGCATTCAAATTGAGTTAATAAAAGAAACATCATCCAGAGATATTAAAAGATCAAGCTTATTCACACTTAACTTTATCATTAGTTGGTAGGTATGGAATGGGTGGTGCGGCGGCGGCGGATTTTGCCTCTACTTCCGACTTTAAAAAAATTGATTTCACTTTTGCTCCTTATCAAAGTTGGAAAACATATATTTATCGACATCTTTTTATAGTGTGTGTATATATATATAAAATTATATTACTTCAAAGATAGTTAATAAAATTATATATTAAACTGACAATAGTATATAAAAAAAAGTTTTGGTGAGCAAATTATATTAAAATTTAAGTATAAACGTGGAGTATTAAATTTATTAAATGAGTATATACAAAATTAAGTTTTTCCTATAAAAATTGGAACAGGTTATGACTTATGACAAGTAACCATTAGTTGATTTACTTTTTGGTGTACCAATATCGATTGAAACAAGAAGGTTGCCAGATACTTGATCCTTCACACTCCAAGAGAATGAATATATTGGAAAAATCCCAAGTGGTCATTGGTTTTTTTTTTTTTAAATGAGAATTATGTACTCTTATGTTTAGTAAAGTTCAATGCTGTTTTTTTATTCATTTATGCATACCAAAAAATGCAATTAAGAGACACAAGAAGGATAGTTGTAGTTTTACTGCCAAGGTTGTTTATTGTGTATACAAACAAAAACAATGAAAAAAGGTATCAGTAGTTCTAATTCCAAACCTATCCTTAACTAGGGAAATAGTACCCAGCCGATCCAAGTTGTTTATTTGTGTCTTGAAAACCTCCTTTCAGTTCTAATTCTTCAAACAAATCTTTAAAAATGTGTGTCAAAAGATGCGTTGCTAGTATTTTTCTTGTAATCTGAACTTAAACGACTTTAACCTTATGAAAGGGTACCAACCATGCTAATTAAATGGTTCTATAGCCTTGAAAATAGTTGCCGGCCGTTCTTTTGTTAGGATTGTAGCATTGAAAACCTAATAGTTGCCATATCTATGTATCTCATTAACAATGGCTCTTCATGCTTGGATATTTGCAAAACACGAAGTCATATTAATCGTGCCGGTTTCCAACGTAGAATTCAAATGAAACCTTAAACTTTGGTCATTGAAACGGTTAGTGCATGCGCAAGTTTCAATCATTCCTCTGCGCCATTAATGATTTGTTGAGCATTAATCGCGACTGTTCGTTTTCTGCGTGTTGGTAAACTAGGTTGTGCACATGTTTCGCTTTACCATTAATTCTATCAGTTTCCAATTCATTAGCAGTTGAGAGGTTGATCTTAGGGTATTGATATTAGCTACTAAGGGGTAGAAATATGGTGTCTATAGGGTTGGAAATGAGTCGAGTCGAACCCGTCTGAGCTCAGCTCGATAAGAATTGACTCGGCTCAAAACTCGACTCGAGTTCGATACAAACCATTTTTTTAGCTCAAATTCGACTCGTTTAAAGTTCACGAACAACTCAATTCGGCTCGTTGGGTTCAACTCGTTTGCTCGAGTAACATAATTCAAAAGTTTTTTTTATTTTTGTCAAAAAAATATACCTTGACATTTTAATTTACTTTTTAAGAAAACAAAAATTAAACTAATATTAATCTGTTGGCCATGTTGGTCTAAAGACCACTATGGAAAAAATCATGCGCACCTTATATGTTCTACTGTAGTGTTACCTTACTATTGTGCTTCTATTTATAATTACTTGTCCTTACTAATGTGTTTAAACTAACCGATGTGGGACAAATTTGAGTATACATATGTGTAGTTAAAAGCCTAAGCTTCCACCAGTTTATTATTAGCTTCTTTTTTTTTTCTTCCTCTCTTTTGTTTTTTTAAGGATCTCTTTTCTTATAATTATTGATAATTGTTAATTAAATTAGTAGTATTGTCTCTAAAACAAGTACTTAAATATCGGAAGAAGCTTGTAATAAATTAGATATTTTTTATTTTAATACTTAAGTTTGTACTATATTAATTTTTACTAAAGTAATATATATATATATATATATATATATATATATATATATATATATATATATATATATTATCGAGCCAGTTCATGAACCAACCGAGTCAAACTATATACAACTCAAGTTCAGCTCATTTATTTAACGAACTTAATTTTCAGCTCATTTGGTTCATGAACCAAGTTCAACGAGTTAATTGTCGAATCGAGTTCCAAACTATTGTCGAGTTGGTTCGGTTCATTGTCAACCCTGAATGTCTGAGTTTATATACATAACCATACGAATATGATTATACATAATAACAATTTTACCAAATACCCATTGGATGTGGATAGTTGTGGGAAAACAAATGTTATTTAAAGTTGAAGTAACCGACGAAGATGATGATTGCATTCATACCACTTCAAATGTAGTACTTCCTCTGTCCCATAACAAGTTAGTCATTTGCATAAAAATATTGTCCCAAAAAAATTGACTCATTTCACTTTTCAATACAAAATTAATTATTTTTTTTTCAATTATAACTCTAATTAATATTACTTTCATCACTCCAATTCAATATATTCTACTTTGCATTTATGATAAGGAGAAATGCACCAATAAGTGACAAGTTATTGAAAATCATTTTTCTCTCTCTTTCACTTATTCATTTTTTCTTAATATGTCTGAAATGAACAAAATGCCTTATAATGGGACGGAGGAAGTATATAATATTTTTTTTTTCCCCAAAATGTATAATATAAAAAATTAAATTAAATCATCTTTGTTACTAATCATCCAAGTTTTTAGCTCTATAAGTGATAGATAATATTGCATAAATCTACTTTTTTCAATGTATACTCGTACAGTAGCACGGGTAGACGATCTAATTTATCCAATATATTGGTACATGTTTTTGTTTTCATTTTTATCCATTATTTTTCAATATATGCTCATCTGCTATCCATTCATTTTTATCAAAATAGCCTAATTATCAAAGCCAGTAGTATAAATTAAATGCCAAATCTCTTTATTTTCTTTCTTTTTTGAGAGAGAGAGAATGCAATGCTAAGTCATAAACTATTGTGGACAAGGGATGGAAGATGTCCAGGGTACTATGAATATCAAGTGGCTCCACTAACACAATATATTTTGCTGGATAAAAATGTATTACTCCCTCCGTTTCACAATTATTGTTTCTTTAGCATTTTTTTTCTCAAAATAATTGTCACTTTACAATACCAATGCAACATTTATTATTTTTTCACTATTATACCCTTATTTATTGACTTTCATCCAACTTAACTACTCCACTAACTACAATTAATAAGGGTATTTTAGTAAATGTTACTAATCTTACCATTGAAATCAACACAATTAATCATTTCCTTAATAATCGTACATAAACCTTAAACGACTAATATTGTGAGACGGATGAAGTATTTCTTAAGAGCAATGATAGGTAGACATTCTTAACGTGTACACTCCTTTGTACCACTCTGAAAAATTTCAGTTAACTAAATATATAGTCTGTGTGACCACATTTTTTTAGTTGCGTGACCACTATTTTTTCAGAATCTATTTGGTTAACTAAGTAGAAAAAAGTGGTCACGCGCATTTTAGTTGCGTGACCACATTTTTCAGCTTCTAACAGTGGTCACGCAACTGAAAAAATGTGATCACACAAACCATATATTTGGTTAACTGAAATTTTTGAGAGAGGTACAAAGGGTACATATTAAAGGTGTCTATCAATCTTTATTTTTTTTGAAGGAGTCCTTATTCTTTCTTAAAGACCACAAGTAGGTAAATAATAGTAGGAAGTTAGAAAAATTGAAGGAGTCTTTATTCTTTCTTAAAGACCACAAGTAGGTAAATAATAGTAGGAAGTTAGAAAAATATTAGTCAGTATTATACTAGAGACCATTGCAACTTTTTCCTACTCTAGTCAAAGTATTGGTAAGCAAAAAGGAAATAGGCCGAAACACAAAGACACAAATAACATTGTGTAAAGTTATTCAACTAGAGAATAATCTACTTGGATCTTTTTCCATGAGGAGCTGGAAGCATAATGCATTTTTGCAGTCTTTTATCATCCCCTGAATAGACACGATATGTTGTAGAATCATCATTGTTGATATACATAGAGTTGCTCTCATATCCCCACTTGTCTGGGTTGCTCAATGCATAACAATTTCTCGGCCTACAATTCGCAGCATAAAGTAATGCAATGTCGCCTAAAGTTTTCAACTTGACATAATTCATGGTTGAGAAGTCTATCTTGTACACTTCCATATTGTACTCAACTTTAAATCAATCACTAAAAGTTGATCATCACAATTAACCAACCTAAGGAACCTGTGGTATTCTACATCGGGAGTACTCTTCAAATTTAGAAATCTAATATTTGCAGAATTCAAGCTTAGTACCCCTATATTGGCCTTATGAGTGACAATATATATTATATTATGCAAAACCACAAAGTCAACAACCCTCCCTAAATGTTTCTTTGTCGAATAAGTAACCCACCCACAATTTCGAGATTGATAGACATGCAAACGAGGGCTGCATAAAACCACCAAGACAAATTCGTCAGAGCATTTCCCAAAAGCAAGCAAAGCACGATCGATTGTAAAAAAGCTGCTTCGAGAGGTAGGTGTATTGACTACCGTCTTTATTCTTGTGAATGGGTTGATTAGCATAAGTGAATTATTACGGTAATGTGCCATGATAAAATATCTGCCAGAAGACGTAACATATTTATACCATCGTAAGAAGGAGTACTCCATCTTCAAGCAATAAACTTTTTGGTCGGGTATGTTTATAAAGGAATATGATATATTACGATGAATTTGAAGAAGTAATGGTTTTTGGGATGACAAGAAATTTCTCCAGTCAATTTTGTGAAAAGCCCTCCAATTCTTGCACACACTGGCAAACTGAAAGTGGTCATCGAAATCTAGTGTTTCGGAAATGATATCAAGCACATCCATTGGAAGTTGACAGTTCTATCCTACCTTGTTTACTGTTTTCCCTCCTTTATATCACAACAATAACAGTATTAGGTGATTTCTAAACATATGTTTTTCTATTTATTTCTAAAACATAAGATATTATATTGTTAATCTCACAATAGAGTAGAATTATTGAAGGGTTGAGATAAAGCAAAAGTAAAGGCATATAGTAGAAACGTAGTATCAAGATATGTGAAGTGCAATGGGAAAAGTAGGAACGAACCAGTTGGCATGATGAGGAAGGTGTTGAATCTGAATAATAAATCTGGATATCCTTGAAGCAGCTCCCTCACTATTGCTTGGACACCTCTTATATAAATTCTTCCAGCCAATCATCATACTTTAACCTGTTATCGTACTTACATGCAAGTTTGACTTCCTTAAGAAGAAACTCAAGTGCATAATCATGGCCATCGTTTCGGGGGATGCTCATCTTTATTAATCAAAATAAATAGTAATATTCAGTATAACTACAAATTCTAATTCAAAATAATAAATAAAACCAAAAAAATTTAAAGAGGAAAGCGAAAACATACCATTGGAGGCTGATTCTGAAGCTAATGAGGGAATGAAATCGGTAGACTGGGTTAACCCTATTTCAAAGTAAGTTATAATGTTTGATGCCTTTGACAGATAAAAAAAAAGAAAGGAAGATTAAGTTATAATTGAAAGTATTGTTTTATATTTTATTATCAAATCAAATCAATTTGATTGTTCCACCTATTGTGGGTTGTTTTCCTAAAAAAAACCCATTGTGGGTTGTTGCTGATTAAATCTATATATGTATATATTTATACTATATATAACGAAAATATGGGGTTTTGGAGAGATTTTGAGCTGTTTTTTCGGTGTTAATAAAAAAGATAAGAATTTTTGTTATATTATTGTTGTTGTTGAAAAATATAAATATGATTTGTTGAGTTTGTTACATTTGAAAATCACAAATACCTATACTTATAATTTTAATCTATATAAAAAAATTTATATAAAATTTTAATCTATATAAATTTTTTTATATAAAATATCGTTTGTAATTTACACACAATTTTTTTTTATAGAATATCGTTGATAATCTACATGCGTTAGCGCAATTTTTTTTATTTACACTAGAATTTAGATGGGCATGAATTCAACACTCCATGTCTGTTTATCCACCTTTTTTACTACGTTAATGCGTGTAAATTATAAGCAATATTAACCCACTTGGGTTGGCTGGGTGACATTGGTTTGGGATCTTGGAGTGTGCTCCTCCTAAAGGTCTCAAGTTCGATTTTCCCGGTGTCAATTTGGATGGGTTAATTTAGCTTCTTCAAAACAAAATTATAAGCAATATTTATATGAAATTTTGATTTTTATAAAAATTATATATGCAAATATTTCCGACTTTTAAATAGTAACAAACTATTTATTCAAAAAACAATGTAATAAATTATGTTTATCTTTTGCCAAGACCCACTTTTTGCTTCACTTAAATTGGAGTTTGTTGGAAGGGAGAGGGGAGATGATCTCTTTAAAAAAAATTGCATTCTCAAAATTATCTTTAGATTAATTTAAAACCTCAATATGTAACAATTTATTTTTTATTATTATTAGGTTATATTATCTCCTCCCCTCCATTAAAATCTCTTCCCTCCCCTCCTCTCTGTTTAACCAAACGGACTTCTAGGGTCTGTTTGGTTCGAGAGTTTTGGAGGGGAGGGAAGGGGAGGGGAGGGGAGGGGAGATTTTTAATTTAAAGTGTTTGGTTCAATTTTTAGGAAGGGAGGGGAGGGGAGCAAATTTTATTGCACTGTCAAAATTATCCTTATATTAATTTAAAATCTCAATATTATCCTTGTAACAACATTTATTATTATTATGTTATATTATCCTTGAAACAACTTTTACTATTATTAGGTTATAGGTTATATTATCTTGTAACAACTTTTATTCCATATTATTAACAATTTTTTCTTGTAACAACTTTTATTGTATATTATTGAGAATTTTTCCTTGTAACAACTTTTATTACTCATTGTAAAACCCTATTACTAATTCATTATTCCATCGTCTACATCGTGTTGTTATAGATTACATCGTTATTGTTTCGTTACTTTATTATCCTTATTTAATTAAGTTTAAGGGTAAAACAGTAAAATAATTTTAAAATCCCTCCCCTTCCCTTGTGAACCAAACACACTTTTAATTAAAATATCTTTTCTCCCCTCCCCTCCGTTGAAATTCCTCCCCTCCCCTCCCTTCGTAATTCTCGAACCAAACGGACCCTTATATGTTCAACTTTTCTTATTTCACATCATTGGAGGTTCAACTTGGGACACTATTGGATGGGAAACGCTGACATCTCTCTCGGTTAACCCATGCTGGTTCTAGTGTTTAAAATGTATATTATGTATAACAAAGAATTATTCAATAAACTTAAAAAAATGGTTTTTTTGGTTTATAATAATGACATTTTTTTCATATATATATAGAAGTGATTTGAATTTTGTCTCTCAACATTCATTTCAAACTTAATGTATTTTTTTAAACTTAAGGAGTGTAAATTATATACAAGCGTAAATTTTAAATCAATTATGCATTTATAGGAGTGATTTTAATTTTGATTGTATTCATTTGCAAAGAAGTTTTACAAAGGAAATACAAGTACGGTGACATATGTTTTCTTTCTTTTTTTCCAAGAAATGACAAATATATTTTTATTTATTGTTTAAAAGAAAAAATAATAAACTTCACCAAAAGTCAAATTATTAATCAGATTTTACTTAACTTCCAATCAAATTTTAAATTACTACGACTTATTTTCCTTACAGAGGTTAACACAACAAATAATAAAAAATGATTTCTCAAAAATAAAAATGATGAAATTTTTTAAAAGCCCATCATCATTCATTGATTCACTAAAGACAAAAATAAACACATTTTAACAATTGAAAAGAAAAAAAAAACAAAACTTAGCATCTCTCTCCATAAAATGATGCAGTAGTTGCCAAATTTCCCTTTTTTCATAAACAAGTTGAAGTCCCACTGAACTCACCTCGCCGGAAAACGCTGCCGGAGTTTTTCGTCCGCCGTTAGATACAGTCATCCAAAAGGTTTATTTCTCGTTTTTTTTTTGTTTTCTTTCGAATTTTCCTTCCCCTCTCCTGTAGCACCGTGATTTACAGCCGCCCCTGCAATAGGCAACTCGCCAGAGCATTTCGATTAAGCGGCGCGGTTGACAACATCGGTTTTACTGCATCAGTTTCTCTGAGCTGAGCTGAGATTAATTGTTTGTGAATTTTTTCATATCAATGTGGTGATACATTTTTTTTTTGTTATTGTTTTTGATAGATCATGCATAATAATATCTCTTGTGAATGATAATGCTTTTAGGGTCTTGATATTATCTACTCACATAAGTACTTATCCCTGTTTGTTTCAGAGAGTTTATGCAAACAGATAAAAGGATGGCAGATAAACTATTCGATTGAATTTGTAGTGTATGGTTGAAAATATGAAATGACATAAAATATATATGTTTAATTAATATTTAATTTTTTCAATAAGATAGCAGGTGTAGAATTGAGTCAAAATAAGTTATAAGTTGGCGAGAAAACGACGGTTAACATCGGATCTTTTTTAGTCGTATGAGCTTATAAGCTATAAGCTATCAGCTATAAGCCTGTTTATTTTATCTTATAAAAATAGCTTATACGTAAGCACTTGTAATGATAAATGCTTAATGAAACTGTTTATCCAGACAAGCCTTTCGTGCTATTATTGCAGTCACAAATTTAATTTTTTTCAGGTTTCAATAATATGCATTTGTGTAGAAGTTTCTGATCTGAGATTAATTGTTTTTTTTTGTATGCTGATAGTTCAGTTGGTTCCATTTGTGTAGGCTAAGGCGATATCATGGCAGCCACTGGCCTGCCAGCTTTAGGTCGTGTGAAGCTCTCTGATTTAGTTCCTTCAGATGGGTTGCCGTCTGATTCCTATAAAATTTCGGTTTCAATTTTGTCCCAATCACTAGCTCAGTTTTCAGCTGTCATTATTCAGTTTCCTGCAACTGATGCGGCACTTCTAAGATCTGGTTTAGAATCTGCTCGTCTGTACTTCAATCAACGAGAAACATATCCACCTGCAGATATGATCCATAATAGTGAGTCTCTTGATTGGTGTAAAACCTCCGGTTACTATGCAGATCCTAATTTGTGGCAAGAAACATATGATTATAGACCAGGTTTAACTCCTTCTGAACCGAATAACTCAATTGAGTTACCTCCGGCTGGTTTGTCCGATATCTTTTCTTTGTTTGGAAAAGCAGCAAGGGATATTCTTGATGCAATTAGCTACCATTTGAACTTGCGAAGTTCCCCGTTTGTAGAAATATTGGATAATGTTCCCTTGAGAAATCAGGAAATCTCATCTTCAGTTTTGTCTGTTTGCTGCCATGCTAGGCCTTCATTTCAAGGGCCACAACAACATCATAATATAGCTGCTACTCAAGAGGATGGTCAATTGCTTATGTATCCTGATAATGATCACCAAGTCGATAAAAGCTTGATATCTCTTGTGAAGTCTGACAGGGCGGGTTTACATGTTAAAGATTATCAAGGTCGGTGGATTCTTGTGGATGGTGATCTGGGGCCTCAAGAAGCCATTGTTTATCCTGGGCTTGCTCTTTATCAAGCAACAGCGGGATATGTAAACCCTGCATTGCACAAAACTGATACTAATATGGAGGCTAATATGTATGGGCGGTGTTCTTTAGGGTTCAAACTTTTGCCTAAATCAATGACTAGTCTTGACTGCTCTGAAATGAGAGCCGCGGGTTATGGAGTCGACTCTCAGTTTCAGCTTCCTGTTCCTGTGGATGATTTTATGCAAAGATCCCATCCAACTGATCATCTTTTTAGTAGACCTGCTTTCCAATGCTTCAATTTCCAACCAACACATGACGGTATGTATATTATAATTAATAATGAATTATATTAAGAATCTGATTCATTATTGTAGGTCAAAGATTCTTCAGAAACTTTGAAATTGAATGATGCCCATGTTGGTTTCCAATTGCTATTGCCTTTCTAGAGTTTTGATGAAAATAAAATTTGGAAAAAATACCATTTCTAATGCATCAATCCCTCTAGTCATCAGTAGAAATATAATGAGAAAATTGAAACGCAAATGGATGCCAAACTTTTTTATGCTCCTAACATAAGCCATCCTAGCTACTGGTGAAAATGTATCATTGTAATCATGGCCATATGCTTTAGTATCCCTTTTGCAACTAGGCAAAAGTTAAGACGGTCAGTTTCTGGAGGAAATTCTCAGTGTGATTAATTATGTATTCTAAGATATAGAATATCTAATAAAAGGTAAGGAAATTAGGAACATATTACAAGTCAATTCCTTCATAGGTTATATTTTGTACAAAAACAAAAAATCCCCAATATACAGCCCCCAGATAGGAGATATGGGCAGCACTTATGTTAGAGATATGACCAGAGGTAGTAATCTTCAAAGCATTCATTCAATTTGAAACACTTCACCAATATATTGTTTTGCCTAAATAAGAATTAAAAAAAATTGCACTATGGTCACTTTCAGGCAGAATCAGATTTGTAGCTTATCATTTCCTGATCTTCCAAATATTGAAGTTTTTTTTTTACAACGATTCCAAATATTAAAGATAGATGCCTGTATTTGGTACTTCTTGAAATTTTTATTGTTTTCTGATATTTGGTAGCTTATCATTTCCTGATATTCCAAATATTAAAATTAGATGCCTGTATTTAGTAGTTCTTGAATTTTTTTATTGTTTCCTTAGTTTGACTGTATTGATGTTGAAGTAGTGTCAGTTGTACTTTGTGAGTAGTCCTTAGTGGAAAGTTTTTAACTTCAGGTCATTGGATCGATGAAATGCTGGTACAGGATCTATGAAGACTTTGGTACGAAGGAGGAAGCAAAATCCTAAAAGCAAACCTCTGCCACCATCCAAGAGATTAAGGCTTGAAGCGCAGAGAGTTTTGAAAGAAAGAGTCCAAGACATCGCAGATAAGAAAGGCATCAAGCTGCGTTTCTGTAGTATCAAGGAATGTGAAAATCATATTCACACCCTAGACAGCCCGTGTGCAAATATACGAATGGAGATAGGGTGGCCACCCGGAGTACCATTTGTACATCCCCATGATTTGCCTAATAAGGCAAAGCTGGGATTTCTTGAGGCATATGAACCTGGTTGGACAGAAGCGCATCAAAACATAGACAGGTTAGTAAACACTCGGATATCTTTAACTGTAACTATCCTTTTGCAAGTTTCATGACATTGGACATTCTAGTTTGTGTCTATATCTATCAACTCCAATAGTTGTGAATTGTGTGATGTATTCAGAGTTTAGGACATGCATATACTTTGTTTTCAGTGTAATGGAAAGGTTAAGGGAAGCTGCAGCTCAACATTAGTTACTAATTCACATTTTTGTAATTAATAGAATTCTCTTCACTGTCTAACGTGTTCGAAGCTGTGGAATTACACTTCTGGTAGCATTTTGAGAACTCTTTCTTGTACATCGAAAGGACCATGGATGCTAGGAAAATAACTATGATATGCATTGCCTAGATTTAAGGAGAACTCTAAGAATTGTGCATACTAATATTATTGTGATGCATTTACTTGTGTCTGTGTCAGGTCTGCTTGACTTCTGAGAAGTTCAGTCTATATATTGTTTATGATTAACTTAAAAATCAAATTTTATTTTCTTTCGAGGGATATTAACAGCTTATGTACATATTCTGGTGTGTGCAGGAACCAGTCCCCTTGATAGCCATACCGACAACATGTGATCAAGTTGTGAAGGTCTGATGAGGATAGGCCAATATTTCTCTGTTGGCCTCTGAACCTATTTGTGGCTTGGTTTTAGAGTTTATGTCTGTCTTTATATGTGCCATTGTGCAGCTTTTGAAGCAAATGAAAGAAGGAAAGACTCTTGCTGCATTGAACTCTGTAGGTGTGTTCAATTATAGAAGTCTTAGAACTTCTTAGGATTATGAGACGCTGATCCAATCAAGGTGAAGCTTATGCTCAGCCGGACTTGAATGCTCATGCTGATGGAGGTCTAACTGTCCAGATCCAGAATCTATAAAATGAAGAGAAAACATGTTACAGAATAATTGAGCTTCTCTTGGTCGGTCGTGATCACCCACAAATCATCTATTATCGCCTGGAGGAATGCAATGACTGTTCTGTGAATACCATAGCTTTATCATGTTTAAATGTGAATACCATAGCTTTATGTGATGAGATAGCATTCCAGCCTGCTTTGTTAGTTTAGTTTCTTATCATTATGAAAATGTCATTCGTTACAATGCTATGCAAAAATGTGGCTTGATATGTTTTCCTATGTTGTGTAATTATAGTTGTGAAAAATATGCTACCTTCATACCAGCCAGCTGCCAAAGGGTTGTAATCTTTTGTTGCTATGAAATTTGGTCAGAAATGATTTTCTCTGTCGAATAACTACTTACCAATTATTCTCATTAATCACTTATACAAGAAAAATTAGTGCTCTAGATGCTAAAAGGAATTTGTGGCGGTAAACTGAACAATAAGCAAATTTGTTTCTGGGTTTAGTTGACAGCCACTTCGAGAAATAAAGTAAAATCGTAATGATTATTTTTTAGAAACTTCCTAATTTGTTATATATATATA
>Ga0315914_1005116_pt1 | contig 19270 bp, 22 predicted proteins | sample MpolenodulesMG_FD_203920 | JGI IMG/M metagenome (GOLD analysis project Ga0315914, IMG submission 203920) | Medicago polymorpha root nodule microbial communities from Los Angeles, California, United States - elongated nodules | ecosystem: Host-associated > Plants > Roots > Nodule | place: USA... | reverse complement strand
AAGTTTATTTTAATTAAATTTAATATGTTTTTATTTCCTTCTAGAACTATTTTACTTCAATTGCAAGTTATTTTATTTTAGGAATAAATATTTGAAAGATGGAGTCTTGGAGCAAAACAAAGGAGAATTGGAGCTGATTCATGCCAAAAATATGAAGATCTCATACAAAAATATCTTGTGCAAGGATTCATGTAAAAAATATGAAGATCTCATACAAAAATATCTTGTGCAAAGAATTTGAAGATCTTGTACAAAAATATAACAAGTGGCGCGCCCCTTTTGCTGCTTTTGCTTCTTCGACAAAACTGCCTATTTTAGTATTTCTAACCTAGAGCCCATGGTTTCTTGTGTGACACTTTAGTGATTTAATTCTTGGGGCTCAAGTCAATGTTAGACTATAAATACAGCTACCATCTAGTTTGTAAAACCATCTTTTGTTCTTGTAATAAAAGTTCACCTTTATTTTATTGTTATTTACTTTTATGTTCTTCTTCTTCTTCTTCTTCTTCTTCTTCTTCTTCTTCTATGTCTACAATGAACGTGAGTGAGTAGACTCTTCTTGTCTTGGGATTGTTGGATAAGTCTAATGACGTAATCCCAATCAAACCAAGCCTTAAACCCCAATTTTATGTAAACCTAATTTCTAATCTATTTCACCGTTCTTATAATCAATAAAAAATATTAATCGATCGATCGAAAGATGAAGTTTAATAGTTGTTATTGATTCATCACAAATATTAAGCAATGGATCGAAAGATGATGTTTTAATATTGCAACAAGTGAATATAGACAAGGATTGCGAAACATGAAAATAGTTTAGCAAACCTTGAGACAATAAAGTTTCAAGCTTCAAGGATTTCAATAGCAATCAACCATGAAAATAGGCGTGGTTGCTAGAGAAACACACTCACTGAGACCGAAAGGAGAGGTGATAGGCTAAAGAGAAACTTGTCTTTAGTAAAAAGGACTAACATAAAGTTCTAGGTTTAAGGTTTGATTTGAGAAGGGTTTGTCACCATGACGAACAATTAATCCCAAGGCGCTTTTATTTTTATTATTTTCTTTTAATTAAAAATCCAAATTTTCTAATCATTGTTGAAAGTTAATTGAGTTCATAACTCCCTGTTGGAACGATACTCTCTTTTTACAACTTCGGTAGAACCGTGCACTTGCAGTTTTACTCATCAATGTTGTTTGATGATGTAGGTTAAGGAATGACTCTGAAGATGTAGAAAGCTGCAACGTGGATTGAAGATGTATTACTAAATATGTAGAAAGCTGCATCATCCTGGGACTCTAGCCGGGTCGTACATAGTACGCATAGGTGGGTCCAGTCTGTCCATTTCTTAATGAGGAAGAATATGAGTTATCCCTAATGATTGGAATCCTAGGAAGAATAAAAGAATATGCTAGTGGGTAGGTAGGAGTGGATAAGGACGGATGGATAAGGACAACCCATGTAAAATGACCAAAGGATACAACTTGTAGTGGTGACCTTGTACTATTAAAAGGACACCCATGTGTTAGTGTCAAGGGTCAGAAAATTTACCTTAGAATTGGTGATGCCAGGTTACGACTAGGGTTAGCAGCTTTAGAGATCTCATTCCGTCTCATCTCCTACCATAGATGAGCATGGTGGCTAGATTCTAGAGTTCTTATAGTAGATTACTTGGTGATGCTTTGACTCACCTCATTCCTTCAAGGATTGTAATCTAGTGACAACTCTTTCTATTCTATTAAATTAGTTTTTTAAGTTTTCATTTATTTCCATCTTCATTTCCATTTCCATGGTTCATCTCACCATGAGTTAAACCCCTTCAAGTGGTTTAGACATGGTGAGTTTATGATTTGTTAATAACTAGCAATATATAAAGTTGTAGCGTCGTGCTTTATTTCGGTAAACTGTTCTTATTGCAAAACCACTAGAAGTAATTCCTGATAAGTCTTACTTCTAGTGATATAGCTCGCCAGGTTGGCTAAGTAAGGGGTTGAACATGCTTACTTGATACAAGTTAGCCTTTTAGCACATACATAGTGAAAGTGGCCAAGAAACTTGAATGTAAAACTAACGTTATAAGAAGCGATAGTTCGGTGAACCTCAGTTAGCTTAAGAGGTTAATAAACGACTTTAATGTTCAATCACCATATCTATACCACGTTATAGCCTAGTATTACATTTTGCAATGTATCCTTGTCGTATGACACTGACGATCTGAATTAAGTCACATGTAAGAGTGAAAAGGGGCAAGACTCCTCCATTAAATAAGCCATGCAGCCGGAGTTTAAAGATATAGCCCTGTGGGTGAGACACAACAACTATATCCAGATATAACGCTGGAAAAATCTCAAAGACTAAAGATGCTTTAAATCGGCTATAGCTTTGAGTGACACATTCGACTATATCCAGCTACAGCTCTGTAAATCACAGTAATGTTTATCATAGCTGAATCTTGTTTTAAACCACACCTTCCATCTTGAGATTTTTTTTTAGACTTTAACTGTTTTCACAAACCTAACTTTTTACTTTTACTGTTGTGATAAATGATTTATTTTATTTCTTTCCAAATAAGTTTTCTACTTAAAAGCTATTTGAAGTTTTAGCTCCATAGTCCTTGTGGGATCAATATATTTTTATACTATAACTTGGATAATGTATACTTGCACTTAGTATTTCAATCTTAAAATACTTAGTGTTTTGGGAGACACCAAGTTTTTGACGCCGTTGCCGAGGATTGCAAGGTGTTATAGTTTTAATAGTTTTTCATTTTTAGTATTTAGTTTTTTTTTTGTTTATTTTTTGTTTTTACTTTACTTGTGAAGTTTGGTGAGTCTTTAGAAGGTGTGCTCGTGAATGCGTAGAGCACAATCCTCACCAGAATTCCACCTTGATATTGAATAGAAAGGACACTCATAAAAAGGAGGTTGTTGTTTAAGTCTAAGACGAATCTCAATCTAGAAGAGCTAGATCTTGAATTTATCTAGAGCTACAACTCCAACAAGTCAAGCTCAGAGGAAGATTCACCTGTCAACATGGCTGAAAATAACGACACTATTGACATGGCAAATGACAATGGGAGGTCAATCAGAGAGTATGCAGTGTTTGATCGAACAACACTCCACACTTGCATAGTGCGACAAGAAGTCACTACTGCTCAGTTCGAGTTCAAACTATTGGCCAGTTTTCAGGAGCAGTCACAGATGATCCTCATCTCCACCTGAAGCAATTCACTGAAGTAGCAGAAAATTTCAAGATTTCGGGCATAGAAGATGATACTTTCAAGCTGAGGTTGTTTCCTTACTCTTTAACAGGGAGAGATAAAGCTTGGTTAAACTCTCTTGAACCAAACTCTGTCACCTCATGGAGAGAACTTGCAGAGAAGTTCCTAGTGAAATTTTTTCCTCCAGTCCTTAATGCCAGAAAGAGGAGTGACATAACCTCTTTCAGGCCAACCAATGAAAAAACACTTTTTGAATCTTGGGAAAGGTACAAAGATCTATTGAGAAGGTGTCCTCACCATGGAATACACGCGTTCATTCAAATGGAGACATTTTACAATGGGCTTGTTCCATCAACAAGGCTTATGCTAGATGCCTATTCAGGAAGTACATTATTGAGCAAGTACTATAAGGAGTGTTATGAGTTGGTAGAAACTAAATCTTCTAATAGCTACTAGTGGCCTACTGAGCGCATGCAAACACAAAGCAAAGCTACAACCCCTACTCCAACAGAGAAGAAAACACCAGGTCTTTTCAATGTGTCTGATGCTACAACTTTCACTGCGCAGATTGCTCAGCTCACTCACTATGTAAAGAAACTAGCAACCAAAGATGTTGCACAAGAGGAAGAAGATACAACTCTAGATCCAACTTCTGGGGCTCCAACAACAGCTAATTATGTCCATTGTGTCTATTGTGAGGGAGGGCATGAGTATGAAGAATGCCATGGGAACCCAATATTAGTTAACTATGTTAGAAGTCAACCAAACATGGCTTACAACGCCTACTCCAACATGTACAATCCTGGATGGACAGATGACCCCCTAATTTCTCATGGGGTGGTCAATAGAAGAATGCTCCAGCTACCAAGCCAAATCCTCTAGCGCAAAAAGTGCTTTCAAAGAGAGTCTGGATGGCCTCTTCACATATTTTTTCACCAGAAATAAGTCCACTAATTCCAAAACTGCAGAAGCCTTAGTTTCTATAACTTCATCGTAGAAGACTATGGAGAATCAACTTAGAAAAATCCACAAAACTGTATTTGAAAGACCTGCTGGTTCTTTACCTAGTCAGCCTTGGATTACAACTACTAAGGAGAAGAAGAATGAGCAACTCAATGCAATTGGGCTCAGGAGTGGTAAAGCTATTGACAATGTTGAGAAGGAGAGAGAGTTAGTTGTGAATCCAAAGCCCAGTGAGGAAGAAGTCAACTTAGAATAGGAGATGCATACCGCTGCAGCTCCAAGTTCTACAGAAGAAAAGATACATACTGTTGTATCTCCAACCTTAACACAAGCAGAAATGCAGTCCGCTGAATCTCCAAATCAAAAGAGAGTTATGTCAGTGTCAAAGCTACAACCTCTAACTTCAGTTAGTACACCAAGCCTCTTGATCAACCTTTTCCTCAAAGGTTGGTGAAGACTCCAATGGAAAAAGAATTCAAGAAATCCTTGGAGGTCCTAAAGCAACTCCACATCAACATCCCTTTACTAGAAACTCTACAACAAATGCCAAATTATGCTAAGTTTCTAAAGGATGTGATCACTAAGATAAGAAGGTTGGGATACTTTGAGATAATAGAAATGACAATTGAAAGTAGCATGTTGATCCAACACAAGATACTAACAAAGATGAAAGACCTAGGTAGCTTCACTATTCCTTGTTCAATCAATTGGGAATTTGTCAAGCCAAGCCTACTGTTGTGAATCTACAACTCGCTGGTAGGTCTCTTGTTCACCCTAAATGAAGGATATATGATGTACTTGTGCAAGTGGATAAGTTTGTATATCCTGCAGACTTTATCATACTTGATTTTGAAGATGATGAGAATGATCCTATTCTTTTGGGGAGACCTTTATTAGAAATTGTAAGTACTCTTATTGATGTGTATAAGGGAGAGCTGACTATGAGAATGAATGACCGGCAAATCAATTTCAACATTCCTAAAGTCACGGGTTTTGCAGTTGAGCCTGCAGAAGTGGGGTCCATGATAAAGATTATAGATTGTTGGAAAAAAATGTGTTTAACATTACCACCTTAAGTTTTGATGATAACAAGGTATTAAAATGTCAATTTGTATTGCTAATATTTGTTCATGTGTGTAGGACTATAGTAAAAAATTATAAGTCAAGCATTGGTTCTGAAAGAACAAAAGAGAGAAAAGGAATCTACAAAGGAAGCTTATGTTGCAGTACAGAGTCTGAAGACAAAGAGCGCCTGAAGACAATCAGAAGCTAACCACCAGAAGCCGACGTCATCAGAGAGTCTGAAGAGCCTCAGAAGCTGAAGTTCAACAGAGTCTGAAGATTAGAAGCTGGAGTTAGTTAAAAGTTGTCATTCTGAATACTTATCATTGCAGAAGGAATGGAAGCCTAGAACAACAGCTATTTCAGAGGAATTAGAAGGCATTAGCTTTGAAATTCTAGCACACTTGTTTTAATATGTTCTGTATGATGTTTTAACGTTTGCAATGTTCAGTACAATGTTCCAACATCACGAGACAAACATAAATAAAAAACAAGAAAAATAAACGACAAGAAAGTAAAGAACACAGTGAGTTTGTTGACCCAATTCGATGACAAACACACCTACTCTAGGGGCTACAAAGCCAGGAAGGAAATCCATTAGTGTAGTCCTTATTCTATAGCTCTCAGTAAACTCCTCGTTTAGACTAAAGACCTAGGACCTACCTGTACTGATTTCAACCTAGGAACTCCTATATCTGAAGCAACCGAAGATAATGTAAATTTCTTTTCTTCGATTGGATTTTTTCAACGCTTCATTTGTGTGAATGTCTTTTGACGCTAATCTTTGTATCTTTCATAGCCTGGCCTCTCGTCTGAAGCCATTGAAGTTACAGACACCTCTGAGGTGCCAAAAAACAGAGAGCGTCGAAAGAAAAGGAAACAAGAAATATCAACAACAGCCATCGAAGTACCATCTACTGAAGAATCTCCAGTTAAAGCAACTACCAATAGGAAAAAACATGGGCACAAAGATTCAAAACCAAACAGCGCCAACTCCCGTGTTGGAGATAATGTCTCAAAGGTAATCATCGGACTTCGACCTTTGTCATTTTAAGTCTTTATTGCCCTCTTTTTAGAGAAATACATTTTTAATTATTTAAAATGTCTCATTATCAGAGTTGCGAGCCCGGTAATGTCAATACATCTGAACAAGCACCCCTTCACTCCACTAATACTCTAATAGTATCACCCATAATGGAGGAGGTAGCTGGCGTTGAGACCGATTCCCCAACAACAAACCTTGAGGTGGATTCGCCTAACCAACAACCAAGACTACAAGCTGACGGCGTGGATGATAATCCATCGAGGAAAGATGGAGACCAAACCCTTGCTGAAGGTTTGAGTCTTGAGATCCATGCTGATCAGCCTAATGCTACCACAGGTGGGCACAATGTTGATTCAGGCAAGGCGTCCAAATCTGATGAAAATTTATCGAAGTATGCTCTACCGACGGCTAAAATCCATACAACAAGCATGGCTATAAGCCAAGAAGAGTTCGATCAACTTGAGAAAGCCAACCCTCTGGCGGCCTTCGGTTTAATGCTGAAAATGGTGCACTCTTCTCCAAAAGTATTGGGGTTTCTTCAAATACTTCTACTGATGATCCCTCAGAGACTTCGAGAGAAAACCTCTTGGCGGAATTTCGAAGCAAAGTGCTGGAAGTGGACTTGTTTCACGCCATAGAGCAAGATGCTGCCATCATCCCTGAGATAAAAGAATTGCTCAACAAATTAAGCAAGACTCATTATGGCAGAAAATTTGAAGAGTTTTCTCAAGCACTAGAACCTCTCATGGAGGAGATTCATCTGAGTTTCCATCAAAAGAAGACTGATCAGTCCAAACTTGAGGACCAAACGGTGCTTTGTAATCGACTTATGGCTGAAGTAAGCACCTTTCAGATTAATCTCTCCATTGCTAAACATGAGGAAGAAATCAGGCTCCTAAAATTGCAAATCACTAAAGTCCTGGAGAAAGAAGACCGTATGCGAAAGGAAGCCAGCATCGCCATACAAAAGATTAAAGAATCACAAACATCTCAACAAGAAATGACAATGCTTGTCAAAAATGGAAAGCTTCTCGATGAACGATTAGCTGGGTTCAAAGGCAGACTCAACAAGCTTAAGTCCGAATTTGTAATTTAAACATTCTATGGAGTCATTTATTTTGAACTTTATATTCGATCCTTTTAATTTTGTAATTTTTGAATCTATAACGGTGTTAACCAAAGACCGTCTTTTGGCATTTCCTTTTTATTAAATATTTTCTTTTTGCCAATCCATTTCTTTAATCACAAAATTATATTAGGAACAAGTTTCAAAATAAATGGCAATGATGAGAAACTAAAAAGTTTCTCTGCTTTAACTGCTCAAGTTAAAAACTGCCTAGGGGATCGTAAAGATTTCATATTTATTAAATTATTTAGGGAAGAAAAATAAAATAATCAATAAATTTTAAAACTTCCCACGTCTTCCGAGAAAAGGATTTACACGCTACGTGCCACATGTCTCTTATTTGAAGGTGAAAACTGCAAAATTGAAACTTCTTTGAACTTCTTTACCATCTATAAATACCATCCCCTCTTCAGAAAGTTTTATCACTTTTTCCTCAAACCTTTTCTAGAGAAAACCACAAAGTCCCTTCTTTTTTTTTTATATATATCAAGATGGATTTCTTGAGTGATGATTTGATCCTCAACATTGCTACGAGGGTTTCTTCCCATGCATTTATGACCTTTTTCGCTTCATGAGGACTAACAAGAGGCATGCAGCCCTTTGCAGGTCTCGCGATGTCTCAAGGGCTTTCAGTAATGATTGTATCGAGTTGCTCACTGATCTCTGTTTGTCGCCTGGAAAGCTTAACTTCATCCCATGTTTTGCATTCTCAGGTGTACTCAACACCTGTTGCACCCTGAGCCACGTTTTGATGTGATAGATCGCTTGCTGAGGAATGCTGCAGATTCTCCGTCTGCTAGGTATTTTCATCTTTTAATGAGGGCTACTGATGCGGCTCCTCTCGATATGGAGGAGATTTTAAGGGATTTCTGGGCTCTTGTCATGACTAGGAACCTTCAGCAATATCGCTTGGATATACTGGGAGGTACTACCTCTTTTAGGTTTCGATGTACCTGGTATAAAAGATGGTTGCCTGGAGGCATGTACCGTCGACGCTTTTGACAAAACCCACATAGCTGCCCAGGCGATGGAAGAAGGGGTAACTATCGAGGGTTTCTCCTTGCTGATGATGATGAGTATATTTTTACTCATTTCTGCATCCGCTGCTGTCTCGATGGAGAAGTTAGGTGGCTTATTGATGTTTTCGGTTACGATCACGGTCACTGAGTCTTTTCAGATTTCAACTTCAGACTTTAACTTCAGAGTTGCATCTTTTGGCGTTAAAGCCTTTTGTCGCGTCTAGTCGAACTTATTTCGTTTGTAATGGTTATGATATTTTGTCCATTTTGTCATTTCGACAGAGCTATGTAACTTTCCCGTTAGTTGGCTTTATTTTTAATGCCATGTTTATTTCTTTTTCGAACTATTCTTGTATGATTTTAACTTCTTGCAATAATGGTATTTACTTTTTCAAATATTTCCCATTTACACTTAAGATCCTCTGGTCATCATTTAGCTCTTCGATCTCATACGCGTTGCTCGAAAAAACTCTTAAAATTTTCCATGGTCCATCCTAACTGGGTGACCATTTCCCCAAAACTCTGTTTTTCTTATCCATTGGCAAAATAACCTTCCACACTAAATCTCCTTGAGCAAAAAGTTTTGATTTCACCTTTTTATTATAAGCTTTTGCTACTTTTTCTTTTTGCTTTGTAAGGACTTCGAATGCCATTAACCTTTCTTCATCTAAATTAATCAATTCGTCTAGAATCATACTCCAATAATGATTTGTTGGAATTTGACATTGCCTTTGGATTCTAGTTGATTGAAGACAAATTTTGACTGGCAATATTGCATCATGGCCAAATGTTAACCTAAAAGGAGTGGTATTAGTCGATTCTTTGGGAGAAGTACGACATGCTCACAAAGCCTCCTCAAGGACTTTATGCCAATTCTTGGGTTTCCTTTTAGTTTTCTTTTTAATTATGGAAATAATGTTTTTATTTTCCGCTTCGACCTGACCATTTGCTTGGGCATAATATGGTGTCGAAGTTAACAGTTTGTAACCTATATCTTCAACAAATTTTACCATCTTTTGACCTGGGAACACAGATCCTTGGTCTGTGGTGATAGTCTCTGGAATACCAAATATATAAATGATATATTTCTGGATAAAATCTATTACTGCATCTTGGGTCACATTAGGTAATGGGATGGCTTCTACCCATTTGGTAAAATAATCTATTCCTACCAGAATATAGTTGTGGCCTTTCGATGATTTAGGCTTAATTTCTTCGATTACATCTAAAGCCAAACCCCTAAATGGCCAAGGTTTGACTATCGAATGTAATTCACTTCCTGGCACATGTTGGATCCCAGCATGCCTTTGGCATTCTTGACAACCCTTTGCAAAATTTATGCAATCTTTTAACACAGTTGGCCAATATACTCCTTGTCGAAATAAAAGCCATTTCATTTTATGGCCTGCTTGATGTGTTCCACATGCTCCACTATTAGTGTTGGAGCTAGCTAAATATGCTTCTCTTTCTCCAAGACATTTTAGCTAAACTCCTTCTGGAGTCTTTTTGAACAATTCGTTCCCCACAATCACATAACTCAAAGCTCTATATTTTATTTTTCGACAAGTTGTCCCATCAGGATTTTCTAGATAATTAACTATTGGCTTTTGCCAATCATCATCAGTTAAATTGTTAATAACAAAAATTTCGACCAAATTCGTACCTTGTGCGTGTTCGCCTGGTGCTTCTGCCCCCCCAAGTTTTGGTATTAACAATTTCCTAGAAGGCGTTTCCCTCGAACTACGCTTATTCTTGATTTCGATCGGTTCTTCAATCTTTCCTTTCGAAACTTTGTATCCTGAAGCTATCTGAGCTAAATCATTCGCTTCTTGATTCTCTACGTAGGGAATATGTTGTATTTCCACATGGGTGAAACGTTTAAGTAATGCATTCGCAGCAACGGAATACATGATCAAATTTTCTTTAGCTCACTTGTATTCTTTTGTCAATTGTTTTAGCACTAACTCTGAGTCACCTCTTATCTCAACACATTTTGCCCCCAGTTCGAGTAAAATTTCCATCCCAGTTATTAAGGCTTCTTGATAACATGTGTTTAATTATATCGAAATGAGAGTAGACATAAACATCAAATGGTTTTATATAATGTTTGAGCTTTGTACAAGAGAAATACAAACAAAGGCACAACTTTTCACTTGGATGGTACCTTGTTTCTGCATCATTTAACACCCTACTAAGATAATAAATGGCCCTTTCTACGCCATTTTCATCCTCTTTCACTAACATACTCCCTATGGTATGCTCAGATGCAGCTATGTACAATTTCATACCCTTATTCTTAAGAAGAGGTGAAAGGATAGGAGGGTTAGTCAAATATGACTTGATTTCTTCAAAAGCCTTTTGATGCTCTGGTTCCCATTTGAATACATCTTCTTTCTTCAGACGAAGTAATGGCGAAAAAGCTTGTGTTTTGCCACTTAGATTCAAAATAAATCTCCTAAGAAAGTTGATTTTCCCCAACAAAGACTGCAACTCTTTGTTTGTCGAAGGGGCGTTAGTTTCCATAATCGCCTTGGTTTTGTTCTGGTTGATTTCGATTCCTTTCTTATGCACAACAAAACCTAAAAAATCACTTGCACAAACACCAAATGCACATTTGAGTGGATTCATTTTTATTCCATATTGCCTCATTCTTTCGAATGATTAACGAAGGTGATTTAAATGATCATCTTCTAAAGATGATTTAACTACAATATCATCGATGTAAACTTGCATAAATCTTTCTATGAAGTCGTGAAACATCGAGTTCATTGCTCTTTAGTATGTAGCACCAGCATTATTTTAGGCCAAATGGCATAACTAGCCATTAATAACAGCCTAAAGCCCTTTGGCATCTAAATTCCGTTTTAGATACATCTTCTTCGGCAATAAAGATTTGATTATAGCCTGAATAACCATCAAGCATACTTAAATATTCAAATTCTGCTGCTGAGTCAACTAGCATTTCTACCATTGGCATAGGGTATTCATCTTTGGGAGTGGCATAATTTAAATCCCTAAAATCAATACAGACTCTAATAGTCCCATTTTTCTTTTTAACATGTACGATATTTGCCAACCAATCTACATACCTCGCAGTTCTGATGAACTTGCTTTTCAAAAGTCTTTCGATCTCTTCTTTGATTTTTGACAGAATTTGTGGCGCAAATCTTCTTGGAATTTGTTTCACTGGTTTTTTGTCTGGTCGAATAGGTAATTTTAATTCCACCATTTCGCAGCTTAGATTAGGTATTTCGTTGTAATCCCAAGCGAAACAGTCTTTAAATTCCTTTAAAAGCTCCACAATTCGATCCCTGAACTCTTTGGTGATCTTGGCACTAACATAGGTTGGTTTTTTGACAGAGGCATCCCCTAAGTCTACTTCTTCTAGAGGATCTTGCGCCTGCATTTTTGTATTAGATCCCAATGGATCTTCTTCGAAACCCAAAGGTTCGTCATCATATATGTAATCTAACCTTTGGTTGTCAGTGAGGTCATCATTGGTATCTTCTACTAAAGTCTCGACCACCTCTTTTTGCAGAATTCCGGCCTCTTTATCCATTTTTAATTTGTTCTCGGCCACATAGGCCGTAATTGTATCCCAAAAACTGGGCCTGGGCATGATTCACTTATCTACATCCCACCCAGTTGGTGAGATCTTATATGCAAGACAAGTTGAAGTAAGGTTATTAGTCACCTTTTTGTAAGTTAAGGCTCTTGTCCTGAGCATATTATCTTCCATTAAGGAAGTTTCTCCATGATCAACGACCACGTAGTCTTGATCCATAATTTCTCTTTCCCAAATGAAGCCAATATATGGGTGGAGTTTCATTGAGCACATCTCATTCTCATGAATGTCATATATAGGGCCAATAGACATACATGGAAGGATGGTAGCTAGCTGTTTATCGAAGTTTTTCTTGGTTATGTTGTTCACTTCAGCCAAAAAATAACTTTGGTCAGCTTCGATATTTTCTACCAAACCATCTTCTCTCCATATAGCAAGTCTCTGGTGTAGCGTCGAAGGCACTGCCTCCACACCATGTATCCATTCTCTGCCCAACAACACATAGAAGTTTGCTTTGGATGGGACAACCGTGAACATAGTTGTTCTGCTGACGCTTCCCACTACCAACTCTACTTTAACAACACCAAGGGAATTACCAGTCGTTCCTTCATAATTGGTGGAGACTACATTGTGGGGTTTCAAATCAGAATCAACAAGGCCAATCTTTCTTAGGAAAGATTGCGGCAGCAAATTAACGGTGGCACCGCCATCCACAAGGACCTTATTTACTCCCACGCCGTTTATTTTGGCTTGGATGAACAAAGGTTTGAGAAAGATCTCATGTTGGTTTTCGATGCATCCATTGTTCATCACATAATAGCACAATGGTTTGTGGTTAGCCATTTCTTCTGTGAAGTCAGTTTCAACTTCATTGACCTCTGATGTGACGTCATACTCAACTGGCAGTATCGACACAACATTGCAGACTATGTCGAGGTTAGGCTCGTAGTTAGAAAAGTTTGAGGTCATCTCTTCATCTTCCTTCGAAAGATCTTTCTTTATGGTCGACAAGGGGGAAAGATTCTTTCGGTGGCTGGTTTCTTGACCATTTCGAAAACTGTCGCTTGGTTTTTCACTTATTTACTAACATTAGTTATATCCTTCAAAGCGCTAGCCTTTTTCTGGCGTTGATATCTACGCCACTGTGTCTTGGTCATGGGGTTTTTCCCTTTGTAGTTGTTGTTGTAAGCATATTGGTTGGAATGTAAGTAGTTTGAAGTCTCTTGCTAGTTTTAGCAGTGCGCAGTTGTAATCAGATTTTACATTTTTTAGTGAACTTTCCTTGGAAGTGCAAGGGGGACAGAACTACTTCCGGTTTGTGGAAGGAACTTGCATAATTTCTTTGTGTCTTTCTTCTCTCTTTCTCTCTGTTTTTATCCGCTGCATTTAGATTATGAACATCACTTCAGAAGCCGAACTCTATCAGTTTCTGAACAGTGACTTCAATTTAGGAGAAAACGAAGAAAAAGCTAACACAATTCCACCCCCCCTCTTGTGTTTTTCTCACCTTCACAATTCAATCCTGCAACCCTTCTGATCTTCTTTATTAGAGCTTTTGTAACCACCTCTTCTGCTCAAAATCTTCCTGTTCTTCTTAGCCAGATACTCATGCTTGTTGGAAAGCATAGCCATCTTCTCAGCAGGATCTTCATCAAAATCTCCATCAGGTGACTCTTCTTCAGATTCAATGACTTTAAGAGCTTTAGATGACTTTCCTTTTGATGGCAGAGAAATAGATTTATTCTTCTTTGAAGACTTGTGCTCATTCAGACTCATTTCATGAACCTTGAGAGATCTAACAAGATCTTCAACACTTAAAGTGTTTAAATTGTTAGCTTCCTCAATGGCAGTAACCTTAGGTCTCCATCTTGCAGGCAAGCTTCTCAGTATCTTGCTCACATGATCAGAAGCAACATAACTTTTCTTCAGTATTTGTAGTCCAGAGACTAGGGTCTGAAATCTTGAGTACATTTCCTCAATACTTTCATCATCCTTCATCTTGAACAACTCATACTGATGAACAAGCATAAGAACCTTTGCCTCTCTAACCTTCTTACTACCTTTAAAGTTTGCACAAAGAGAAGCAAACATTGCCTTTGTAGTAGATTTGTCACTCATTTTCATATACTCTGTACGAGGTATAGAAGCAACAAGAATTCCTCTGATCTTGTGATGTGATATTTCTTGTAGAGTTTCTTCTGAGCAGGAGTATGTTTCTTACTATCAACAACAACTCCTTCTTCATGAAGGACCAAGTCACCAACACCTTCATCAAGAATATCCCACAGTTCTTCATCTAATCCCATGATGTAATTGTACATGTTGGTTTTCCACCAAGAGAATTCTTTAGGATCTCCATTAAACTTTGGAGCTTTGCCAGAGTCAGACTTCTTATCATCAGTGGTACCATAATCATATGGAATAGCATTATTCCTTGCAGCAGGAATTTCTTTAGCCATGTTTTTCTCAGATCTTTCTCTGTTACACTGTTAAGTGTTAAGACAATAGACCAAGGCTCTAGATACCAATTGAAGGTGAGAAAAACACAAGAAGGGGCGTTGAATTGTGGTTTCTTTTTCTTTTCACCTAAGCTGAAGTCACTATTCAGAACCTGATAGAGTTCAGCTTCTGAAGCGATGTTCAGAATCTAAATGCAGCGGATAAGTAGAGAGAGAAGAAAGACACAAGGAATTATACAGGTTCCTTCCACAAACCGGAAGTAGTCTTGTCCCCCTTGCACTTCCAACGAGAGTTCACTAAAATCAATATCTGATTACAAATTCTCACTGCTCAAAATAGCAGAGACTTCAAACTACTAAAGCACAACTGCAAGAGATTTCCTATGCTCAAGAACAAAATCAAGAGACTTCCTATGCTCAAGTACAACTTTAAGAGAATTCTATTAAAATAGAATTACAAAGAAAATTGTTTGAGGTTGAACACTTGATATACAATCAGTGGTGTTCACCATACAAATCAGATACAGACTCTAGAATTTCTAAGATATGAAAGTTGTTATGAAATTCTAGGTGAACTTTTGATGTGGAACAATTTCAGCAGAGTTTTGGCACTTGTAAAATTGTTGTGAAAGTCTTGCAATTCTTCAAGTCTTCATTCCTTTATATAGAGGTGTGAAAGAGACATTGTTGATTGCCAGCACATCAAAAAGAGTCGTTTGAAGCTTGATCATATCACCAATGATATGTTGCTTGATTTTCTATGAAGGAACAATTTCAAATATGTTCCATGTATAGAGGAATACCAGCGTAGTCACCACTGTTTTTCTTTTCCTATTGCAGACACAAAACAGAGTAGCAGAGATAGTCGTTGTACACTTGTACTATTGTCCTTTTTCCAATGTTTTCCAAAGAATAAGCATCTAATGCATTCAAAATCCCTCATTTTGCCGTTGCTCCAAGCTTCCATTCTTCTGCAATGATAGGCGTGATAATAACATCATTTGACAAACTTTGAAGCTTCCAGTCTTCAGCTTCTGGGGACCAGCTTCTGAGGAAGGTGCTTCTAATGGCTCAGCTTCTGATGATCTTCAGAACCTTTTGTCTTCATAACCTCTTTTCTTCAGACGCTTCCTTGCAACTCAAGCTTCCTTTTTGTATAATCCATTGCTCTCATTTGTTCTTCTAGAACCTATGCTTGAATTAAAGACATTAAATTTTGTCTATGGTCCTGCACACTTGAACAAATATGAGCATATCCAATTGACAACTTTTAATACCTTGTTATCATCAAAACTCAAAGGGTAATGTTAAACACATTTTGTTCCAACAAACTTCACCAAATGGAACACCCATGGTACAAATCAGCAACAACAACATATCTAATTAAAGAACAACTTCTTTTAAACATGAATTCATCACAATCAACAACAACAACACTAATTTATACCAATTTTAGCAAACATCAACAAGTACACATATCTATACAACTTAAGCATGTAAATTCAAGATCAACAACTTAATTATCATCAAATTCACATCTCCAAACACAGCATCAAAATAAGAGCACAAATTTCACCAATTAAATTCACAATAATCACTTTTGACAATTAAGCACTTATGAATTTAAGTAGAAAAGAGATTATAACTTAAAAGATTATGATTGAAAAGTTTAATTGGAGAGCACAAATGAGCACAATCTTAGCTTAGGCTTCATTTTTGCTCCACCCTCTTGAGTCTCTACCCTTTCTCTTCTTCTCCCAAGCTTCTTCTCTCTAACCCTTGCTCTTTCTCTATCTACCTCTCGAAAGTTTTGTGAAAATGAATGAATGAGTCTATGTGACCTAATTTCTACAAAGACTAGAGTTTATATAGGCTTTACACAATTGGGCTCAACCCTCAAAAGTGTTAATGGTCTCAAAGTTCTCATTAACTAATTCAAAAAGTTTCTTCTCACTTAACAGAGAAAAATAACGAATAGTTACATGCTCTTCATTAATTACTCTAACCGACTAGTAACTTAGTAAAAATAATTATTCCAACTTAAAACACTAAAAATAATCCTCATAACCAAAAGACTATTTTATCCTTGCTCACCAAATGACCAAAATGCCCCTGAGTCCAAAATGACTAAAGTACCCTCCGTAAGCCAAAATCCACTAATCCCAAATAAAATACACATAGAGACAAATAATTACACACAAGCTTATATAAACACACATAATAATTAGTAGAAATAAATCTAGCGAAAATCGGGCTGTTACAACTCTCCCCCCTAAAAAGAATTTTCGTCCTCGAAAATTACCTAAAGGAAACAACTCCGGATACGAAACCTTCCTCCTACTCTTTGATTCCCAGGTAGCACTCTCACCAGTTGCTCCAACCCAAATCACCTTCACCAAAATGATCTATTTGCCTCGCAAACGCTTCACCTCGCTTCACCTCAATCCTAACTGGCCAAGTCTCAACGGTCAAATTATCCCTTACTTCTAAATCATCCACTTGAATCACGTGAGACACATCATACAGTTACTTCCGCAACTGAGACACATGAAACACATCATGAAGAATCGACAAAGACGGTGGTAATGCAATCTGATACTCTACAACTCCAACCTTCTCAACAATCTCATACGGTCCAACAAAACGAGGTGTCAACTTCCGACACTTCAAAGCACGTCCAACACCGGTTATAGAATTCACTCTAAAAAACACATGATCACCAACCTGAAACTCAATGTCCTTCCTCCTCTTATCATGATAACTCTTATGCGTACTCTGAGACACCCTCATCTTCTCTTGAATCATCTTAACCTTTTTTGTAGTTTCTTGCACAACCTTCTGTCCTAAAAAAGCACTTTCACCTGACTCATACCAACACAACGACGTTCTACACCTCCGACCATACAAAGCTTCAAACGGTGCTATTCTGATACTAGAATGAAAACTAGTGTTGTAAGTAAACTCAATCAACGGTAAACATTCGGCCCAACTGACACCTTGCTCTGAATAGTCCTCTCCGTCTGCCCATCAATCTAGGGATGATAAGCAGAACTCAACCTCAACTTAGTTCCCAAAGAAGCTTGCAAACTCTCCCAAAACGTAGAAATATACATCGGATCCCGATCTGACACAATACTAGAAGGAATACCATGCAATTTGACAATCTGCTCAATGTAGATCTCAACCAACCTCGCTACAGACATACCGATCTTGATAGGAATAAAATGTGCCGAATTCGTCAAACGATCAACAATCACCCAAATCGAATCAAAACCTTTAACAGTCTTCGGCAATGCTCCGACAAAATCCATAGAGATACTATCCCACTTCCAGTCCGGTACAAACAACGGTTGCATCAAACCTGACGGCTTCTGATGTTCAATCTTCAACTTCTGACAAACTAAACAAGCATACAAAGAAAAATGTTTGAGGTTGAACACTTGATATACAATCAGTGGTGTTCACAATACAAATCAGATACAGACTGTTGAGACACTAGAATTTCTAAGATATGAAAGTTGTTAAGAAATTCTAAGTGAACTTTTGATGTGGAACAATTTCGGCAGAGTTTTGGCACTTGTAAAATTGTTATGTGAGTCCTTCAATTCTTCAAGTCTTCACTCCTTTATATAGAGGTGTGAAAGAGACGTTGTTGATTGCCAGCACAACAAAAAAAGAGTCGTTTAAGCTTGATCAAATAACCAATGATCTGTTGCTTGATTTGGTTATTGTCCTATGAAGGAACAATTTCCAATCCATTCCATGTATAGAGGAATACTAGCGTAGTCACAGCTGTTGTTCTTGTACTATTGCAGACACAAATAAAAGTAGTGGAGAAGGTGGTTATACAATTGTACTATTGTCGTTTTCCAACGTTCTTCAAGGATAAGCAGCCAATGACTTCAAAATCTCTGATTTAGTCATTGCTCTAGGCTTCTATTCTTCTGCAATGATAGGCGTGATACTAACAGCATTTGACAGACTTTGAAGCTTCAAGTCTTCCAGCTTCTGATGATCTTCAGAACCTCTTATGACGTCAACTTCTGGTGAACAGCTTCTAAGGAGGGTGCTTCTAATTACGTCAGCGTCTGATGACATCAGCTTCTGATGCTCTTCATAACTTCTTTTCTTCAGACGCTTCCTTGCAACTCATGCTTCCTTTTTGTAGAATCCATTGCTCTTATTTGTTTTTCCAGAACCTATGCTTGAATTACAGACACTAAATTGTTGTCTATGCTCCTGCACACTTGATTAAATATTAGCATATCCAATTGACATTTTTTAATACCTTGTTATCATCAAAACTCAAAGGGTAATGTTAAACACATTTTGTTCCAACAATCTCCCCCTTTTTAATGATGACAAACACTAGTATTAAAATGTTCAATTGTTGTTAATTTAATTAACAAGTTGACTATTTGGGTATGAGGGTTTGTAAGCTCCCCCTAAGTCCAATAGCCCTTTAAGGTGAGGTTTGTAAGCTCCCCCTAAGTTCTATCCAAGTTAATTAAATTCATTAAAAAAAATATCACTCAGAATAATCTCACATTAAACTAATAGACTAAGAGATGAGAAGCAGATTCTCCTAATTCAATTTTGACTTAAAATTAAAATTAGTGGGGCTTAGGGCTTTTAATACTATATCTATTCCCCCTTTTTTCCTCAACAAAAAGATAAGAAATAAAGACAAAAAGAAGAAGTGAGAAAAACATTATGAGAAATTTCTATAAACATAAAATGATCAGAGCACTCACACAAAAAAATTCAGAAGTATAGTCATAACATAAAAATATGTTAGAAGCAGTACTTAGCA
>Ga0315914_1005114_pt1 | contig 19272 bp, 7 predicted proteins | sample MpolenodulesMG_FD_203920 | JGI IMG/M metagenome (GOLD analysis project Ga0315914, IMG submission 203920) | Medicago polymorpha root nodule microbial communities from Los Angeles, California, United States - elongated nodules | ecosystem: Host-associated > Plants > Roots > Nodule | place: USA... | reverse complement strand
ATCTTGATTGAATAACACAAGACTTTTTTTAAATTGAAAAGAGTCTTGATTGAATACCACAAGACTTTTTCATGATAAAAAAGTCTTTTAAAATCCCTTAGAATCATGATCCAATACACCCCCCTAATATAATATTGTAAAAAGTCCAATAGTTCAAAATATGACTAAATTATAAAGGTTTTCAACCACCATAATAAAGCATTATGTTCAACTAAACATCAAAATACAAAATAAACTTGCAAAATCATAACTCTCTTAAGTCTTAACCATTCAAAAAGGCAAGTTTTACAAGTTTCTAAAGTTGTTGATAAAACTATCAAAAAAAATTTAGACTTACATTTCGATTTTACCCGAGTTTAACCGAGTTAACTCGAGTCAAACTCTTCAAACATTCCGATTTTACCAGAAATCGAGTTTACCTTCGAGTTGACACAATTTTGGTACCTAAAAATGTAAACTCGGTAAACTCGGCGAGTTAACACTCGATTTGTGGAACATTGCTTCTTAGTATGTGTGTAAAAATTAAACGACATTCATTTGAATAAATAGCCGTTTAATGTTTGTGCACGATCTTTAAGAAAATGATTAATTGTATTCAATAATAAAATTAGTATCATTTACTAAAATACTCTTATTTAATCGTAGTTAGTTGAGTAGTTAAGTTCGATAAAATTCAATAATTAAGGCTATAATAGTGGGGAAAATTAATAAATTCTACATTGATTTTTTAAAGTGAATTATTTCGAGACAGATATTTAAAGGAAAAAAAATTATTTTGAGATTGTGAAAAAAAAATGCTAAAGAGACTCGTTTTGAGATGGAGGGAGTAGTAGTCTATTTTGTTGACTATAGTAGAAAGTAATTTCTTCCACGCCAATTACCAGAGCACTCCGCCACCCTTTTGTTGAACATTACTACATCTCTAGCATTCATCCTGCAATCTATAGACGTAGCAATGGTTGCCTATTCCATCTCAAGCATCCTACAACTCATTAGCACCCTAAAACCTATACCTGCTCGTTTATCAGGAATAGATCACATCAACAACCTTGAAAATATTCTCAAAGAAATCAATGACAAAGTTCAGAAACTGAGCTACTCCTCCATAGGCGAAGGACATCTTCTTCCTTTGCTGCAAAAGGTTAGAGATGTGGTCATCGATTTGAACGACTTGATGGAGGTTCTTCGTTACAACGAGAGTACTACCGGTGGCTCAACAGCATCGTTCCTTACATTCGGCCTAAAAATAACCAATCATTTCAAAGTCAAGAAAGCCGCGGAGGAGTTCAAGCGCTTGACCGAGGTTGATTTAAAGGGATTGTGTTTGTTAATATCTCAAGAAGCAGCAGAAGCAGCAACAGAAACTGTTAATAGTAACATGAAGAATGTCAAAAGAAATTTTGAGAAAATTACTATGGTTGGCAGAGAAAATGAAAAGAAGGAGATTATAGATCAACTACTGAAGTTGAACAACCCTGCTGATGATTTTGTTCCTGTTATTGTCATTGTTGGTGTTCCTGGAATTGGGAAAACAAAACTTGCAAGTCTTGTTTGCGAAGATGAACAAGTCAAAGCTCATTTTGGTTTCGAACCAATTTGGATCTGTTCTCTCCATGAAACCTTTGATGTGGAATACATTGCTAACTTAGCTACGACCACAGTCATTGATGGCAGTGTACGCCGCCTACTTGTGCTCGATGATTTGCGAATTGAGATTAAGCATGATCTTGAAAAGTTGCAACAGAAATTAACTGAATCTGGCGGTACCAGTTGGGCAATACTCATCACTACACGTAGCAACTATGTCGCCAATAATATTTCTGCTGCTAGATATGTTTAGAAAGGGCTTAATGAACGAGAATCTCAGTTTATGTTCCAACAAATTCGTGGACCAACTTCAACCAACAACAAACAAGACAACGTCGAATGGGAAATCGTGAAGGATTGTGGTGGAGTCCCTCTTGCGATTGTTACCTTAGCAATTTTGATGAAGAACCAAAGTGGTGGCGGTGTTTCAATTTTGGCAGCAGACCAAATAGCAGACGTGGAGAGGAAGTTTCTACAAGAGCTCGAGTTTATGTATTACAAGGATCTTCCAATGCTTCACAAGTTATGTTTTGCATATTGTTCATTGTTTCCAAGAGATTATTTGATTGATGCTGAGAGATTAACTGAACTCTGGACTGCTGAAGGATTTCTCACCAACACACGACAACAATTTTATCGACCTTGTTTCAATGACTTTGTTCCGTTCGTTTTCCATCAAGTGCAAGAAAAAGAAGGTGTTGTAAGTAACCACTCATATAGAATGAATCGGTTAATGCATAAACTCGCAAGGCTAGTCACCTGTGAAGAAAACATGACTGTGAATTCGATGGGGGATAAAGTTAAAGGTGGAATGTTGCGAGCTTCGTTTGATTTCGCTTTGGATCTGTCATGTGGGATCCCAGACTTGTTGTTTGAGAAAGCAAAGAAACTGAGAACCATTATTTTGCCGTACAGCACTAACAACCCTCGGCTTCCACACGAGGTGAAGATGACGACATCAACATGCGATAAGATCTTCAACACCTTCAAGTCCTTGCGTGTCCTGGATCTACATGACTTGGGGATCAAGATGGTTCCAACATCTATTGAGGAGGTGAAGTACTTGAGGTATCTGGATCTTTCCCATAACAACATAGAGAAGCTACCTAGTTGCATCACAAAGCTTATCCACTTGCAAACATTGAAATTATCACAATGTCACATCCTCAAGGAATTGCCAAAAGACTTGGATAGCCTGAGTTGCCTCAACCATCTTGACATTGAGGGATGCCTGGATCTAACTCACATGCCAAGTGGTATAAATAAGCTCACTTCTTTACAAACATTGTCACTCTTTGTGGCCAGCAAGAAACAAGTGATCACTGGAGGACTGAGAGAACTTACGGATCTCAACAATCTGAGAGGCCAGTTGGAAATATCGCATCTAGAACAAGTCATGTTCTCTCCATCTAAGGAAGCTGCTCAAGATGAATTTCTGAAAAATAAACAACACCTTGAGTTTTTGACTCTAAGATGGGATCATGATGACGAGGAAGAGGAGGAGGAGAAGGAAAGCCATGTCAGAGATACAGACAAAAAGTTGCTTGATTGTCTTGAGCCACATCCAAATTTGAGAGCGATATTGATTGTGGGGTACAATGGTCACACCTTGTCTAACTGGCTCCATTCCATCCAGTGTCTTGTTAAGTTTACCTTGAACGACTGTCCCAAATGCGAGTTTCTCCCCCCATTGGATCGGCTTCCACATCTCAAGGTTCTCCAACTTCGAAGACTGGACTCTCTGAAATTCATTGCAGAAAACAATGAAGTTGGTAATTACCCTTCCTCTACTACACCAATATTATTTTTTCCATCGTTGAAGGAACTTACAATCTCGGATTGTCCTAATCTGAAAAGTTGGTGGGAAAATGAGATTTGGGGTAATGATAGACCATATTTCAGTTGCATTTCAAAACTAAACATCCAATGTTGTCCGAAATTAGCTTGCATGCCTCTATATCCTGGTCTTGATGATGAGCTCGTTCTGGTGGAGTCGAACGTAAGATCAATGAGGGATACAATGCATCATGCTGATGGTTGTGAAACTACTACTAAGTCAAAACCCTTTTCCAAATTGAAGTCAATGGTAATTGAGCGTATTGAGCAAACTCCACCAGAGAGGTGGCTTAAAAACTTCATTTTACTTGAGGAACTTCACATTAGAGATTGTGTTATTTTAAAGTCTTTACCACAAGGTTTCAAGTCTTTGAGCTCACTCATATCACTCACTATTGAGAGATGCGAACAACTTGATCTTGACATCTCCGGAACTGAATGGAAGGGTCTGAGAAAGCTTCGTTCTCTTACATTAAGGAGTATTCCAAAACTCAAGTCCCTTCCAAGGGAAATTGAAAACTTGAACTCTTTGCATGATTTAAGGCTTTATGATTGCCATGGTCTAACTGACCTAACAGAAAGCATAGGTAACCTCACTTCACTTGGCAAACTAGTTATTTCTGAATGCAGAAATTTAGATTCTCTGCCCAAGGGGATGGAAATGCTACAGTCTCTAAATACTTTGATTATTATGGATTGCCCTTTGTTATTGCCAAGGTGTCAACCAGACACGGGTGATGATTGGCCACAAATTGCTCATATAAAAAATAAACTGGTGAAGAAAACTCCTCAAGACTTAAGGGATGACATGTGAAATCAAGGAAATAGGAGAAAGATGATGGTTGCATTGTCCAATATTCCATTCAACTATCGTATCTCAAAGGTGATGGCTGTCCATATTTACAGTGTATCACCCAACTCAAGGACTATAATACAAGTTCTTCTTTCCATTGATCATAATCATCCTTTGATCGATGAAATTCATATTTCAATTATGTTCTTTAATTTCATAAAAAAACTCTTCTTTGAATTCTGTAAATTTACTTGACAATGAGACAATGGGAGTCGTTCTTTTGTCAACCTAATTGTGTAATATGTGTTCATACAAAGGGATTTAATCCTTAGGTATAACAGGAGAAAGTGGTCTTGAGGGGTGTCACGTTAGCGAAGACTAAGTCAAAAGTGGTCTTGAGGGCCAAAACTGCCAAAGATCCAATACATAGGGGGCTGTTTTGTATTTTAATTAGTTAGGGGGCCAAAATCACAACTTTTGAAAAGATAGGGGGCCAAAAGTGCAATTAAACCTTTATTAAATAGGAATGTCCTATATATGATCCCACCACCATTAATGTTGTATTTAGATTGTTATGGGGACAATGGAATTAGACTATATATGATGAGAACATCTCAATAATGTGTTGCTTAATGTTATTATGCTTATGAATGATTGTATGTAAATTATGTGTTCTTTGTGGTTAATCTGTTTGATTATGTGTTTGTTCGTGTAAGTACTGTAAATTATGTGTAGTTTGATGTTGATGTTATAAGATCTGGTGTTGTTTCTACAAATTCTGGTGAGTTAAAATCGATGTGTGTTGTAAATATTGAATTTTAGCGTATGGAAATCAATTTATAATTGACTAGGGCCGCATATCTAAAAACATGCATTCAATTGAACAATATTAAATTTTTTGCTAAGAAAACAATACTTCAATGTTTTAAATTTACAATCATTAGGAAGAGAGCGATGACAGTTCCTTGAGAGAGAAGCATTCTCTATAACCACCATGACTTCCTACCACCACCTTTCTTCTTCCACGGGATCATGGCTCAAGTTATCATCATCATGTTGCCTTGTATTAGTTTTAAGTCATCAATCCAACCAATCAATACTCCAAATAATCTCAAGCTACCTGCACACCAAAAAACCTTTTTACAAGCCCTAAACAATGTTTGTGATATTCCCTGCCGTAAACCACCTCGACTATGTGTTAAATGGGATAGGATTACAATCACAGTCTTGGAGGAAGAATATCTACCTAGATTCGAAACATGTAAAAACAACTTGCATGACCGAATAATCTGGCCTATAAGGGTGCCTTTGTTGAAAGCAGATACCTTGCCTGCCAAACTATCGGTTTTGTGCAAATCATTGGAAAAATGTTGACTTATTTTCCTTGGTAAAGGTTTCTGTGAGTTCTCATTTTCATAGGTTAAAAATTTGAGGGGTTAATTTGCAATTTTTAAAATATTTAAGAGTGTGTTTGGATGGGGAATGTTCTAAGGTAATGTAATTTTTTGTGGGAATTCAAATCATTTTATGTAAATTCATTGTTTGGATGATAATTTGGAGAATTTCCAAAATGATCGAAATCTAAGGTAATGATAATTTAGAGAATTTCAAATAACACCTAAAAGTTAGGAATTTCAAAATTCTTTCCTCTTATGATTTTTTTTCCAGAATTTGCAAATTGACCGAATAAGTTTCCAACGTATTATAAATTGACCCCTATTCTTTTGAAAATTAGAAATTGACCCATCCATGTTTAAAAAATTTACTTATATGCTCCTCAAAATGTTCGAAATTTGCAAATTGACCCTATTTTTCATTTTTTAAGTTGGGTAAAAAATTTCAAAATTTATAAAAGTGGCGCAAAAAAAAATAACAATGAAATTATTTACTATTATATGTAAACAAAAATATTTAAAAATGAAAGCATTTTTTAATTTGTTAGAATTTTATTTTCTCTAAAATTTCCAATTACTTCATCCGAACACACTCTAATGGTTAATTTTTAATTCTTTGAAAGTTTATGGGATTAATTTGATAATTTTGTAAAATATGAGGACCAAAAAGCATACTTCAGAAAAATTATAAGGAAGAATTAATTTAAATTTCTAGCATTTAGGTGTCATTTGAAATTCTTTAAATTAAACTTGAACAAAATACTTTATAAATTTCCATCATTTTAAAAATTATTCAAATTATCATCCGAACACACTCTAATGGTTAATTTTTAATTCTTTGAAAGTTTATGGGATTAATTTGATAATTTTTTAAAATATGAGGACCAAAAAGCATACTTCAGAAAAATTATAAGGAAGAATTAATTTAAATTTCTAGCATTTAGGTGTCATTTGAAATTCTTTAAATTAAACTTGAACAAAATACTTCATAAATTTCCATCATTTTAAAAATTATTCAAATTATCATCGAAACAATAGAATTTGTCATGTGAATTTGAATTCTCTCAAAAAATTACATAACCTCAAAACATTCTACATCCAAACACTCTTAATGACCTAGTTTCAGTCCTAGATCTTCAAGTCTATTTTTCAGGTTAAAACATTTCGAATCAACACTACAATAATGCCAATTTCTTTTTCATCTTATTTCTTGTTTTATGACATTTTATTTTCTTCATTTTTACTCTATCCTAAGTGTTTGCATCGCTCAGCTCAGTTGATATGGACAATGCATAATATATGTAAGGTCCAGAGTTTAAACACCGGCCACCACAAAAAAAAAATGCTTTATTTGTGAATTACCATTTTTGATAAAATAAAAATAAAAATTAGGATGAGTGGATAATCTTCTAGTCCAAAATAAAGAAGACTGTGATTCTTTAATCCAAATTAGAGAAACTTTTATGACTCAAATAAGACTTACAAATGAATTTATATTTACGTCCATCTAAAACGTTAACGAAACTCGAATTTGGAAATTTCACAGTAATTTCTTATATAAATTAGAACAAACTCTTAAAGACTAAGGAGTTTATGTGTGAACTACTCCCTCTGTCCCAAATTGTATGACGTTTTGACATTTCACACATATTAAGAAATGTAATTAATTTTGTGTGGGGAAATGGTATTATGAGTTGTTTTACAAAATTGTCCTTAATAAATTATATGAGAAAAATAAACAAAGGAATTGAAAGAAGACAAATAATAAATAGTTAAGGATATAATAGGAAAAGTAACATTAATATTTCATTATTGTAAAGCGACATATAATTTGAGACATTTTTTCTAAAATGGCATACAATTTAGGACCGAGGAGGTAGTAGTTTATTTAATTATTATGAAATCTGTGAATTAGTATTTGTATTTTCATATGACTTTTGTGTCTTTGAACAATTTGAGGTTTGAACATTTTTGTCATGAGAAACCTAATAAGGAAGTAATTGATATTTCATGCAGAAGAAGTTGATTTCTAAGTTTTATGGCATTGAATTCATCTTATTCAATATTATTTTTTTAACTTCTTAATATTGCTCTTCTAACGGTCATTAACATTTCCTAAATATTAAACAATCATGTGGAATTTTTTTATTTTAATTTTTCACATCTTTGTATTTTACTACTTCCGTCCCTAATTATAAGACCTTTTTGAGATTTTTTTTGTCCTTTTTTATAAGACTTCTTTGCTATTTTCAACTACATTAATTATTTCTTTACATACATGTCTCTATTTATTATACATCTTTTTCTTCAATCATCAATAAATAACATATGGAAAACATAAACTAACTCTTTCTTAAAGATAAAATTGTAAAAACAATAGTGATTACAAACAACTTTAATACAAATATTCATTTTCTTAATTTTCGTAATTTTAACAAAATGGTCTTATATATAGGGACAGATGCAGTAGTTATTAGATAACCTCGGACCATGAACTATTTGAACATTTTTGTCAGGATTATTTTAAACGGTCATGTTTCCTACAAAAAATTTAAACTGTCATGTGCAATTATATAGAATTTAAACTGTCATGTGCAATTATATAGTCTAGTTTTTAATTTAACCATCGATACGTTAGACATTGGTGGTAAAACCAATAAATCTGACTGGAGTTTTTTTACGGAAGATTACAGCATTTGGCTCGATTTTGATGTTCAAATAGTCTTTAGTTAAACTCTGCGTAGTTGTAAGTAATATTTTTTTATTAACTTGATATATAGATGTAAAGTCAATAACTTTAATACTTACAGAAATAAATGGAGAATCAGATTTTGATCCAAAAGATAAGAAGTTAGAGTTCCTAGTTTAAAATTCGGACAAAGGAGAAAAAATTAATCTAAAAACTAGTTATTAATACTTGTCGTTAAAAAAATGGTAGAACCAACCTTTATCTATTTTCGTTTTTATTTTAGTTGTAGAGTTTGTTTGTTATTGAAGAGAGACAGAGTTTTTTTTTTTTGTAGGGGGAGACAGTTTTTGTATATATGATGATAACTAATAAATGTATTTTTTTCTTCAACATTGATCTTTCATAAGTTGGAAAATGTCTTGAGGAATTTGAATCTTGTCCCTCAAAGTTATATTTACAATTTATCTTGTGTGAATATCACTGCTATGCTTTTTGAAATGAAACAAATATGCAAATTTTCTCATTTCTTTTGTAAGTTGTACATATTGACAGTTACACAAAAATGAAAAGTAAGCAGGCAACAAGCTACATATTTTTGTTCTTAAAGATACTCTAATTTACTCAACTGTTTTTTGTTCTTAAAATCTTTAAAAGACTAATCACCTAGTTATTGATATATCAAACTCACTTTATTTTAATCTATATTAAACATACGATTAGTTTTAATAACAAATTCATATTAATGGTGTGATGTGTCACTCCTTGTGCGGGATGATTTGCCTTTGTTATTAATTGATTTTATTTTGGCTTGTTTAAAAAAAAATGTATTGATGTTTCACACATGGAGAAAAAATCGTCATATACAATATCATGGTATAATCTGAAAGATGCTTAATGTGTGAACTTATATTTGTATTGTCATGTAAATGACTGACCACACTGTGTTATCGAAACATGTTTTAAAATTTAAATATTCTTCAGAATTTAGTTAGATAACATCGGACCATGTTTGAACAATTTAAAGTTTGAATAGTTTTGTCATGAGAAACATAATATGAAAATAATTGTTATCTTATTAGGTAGAAAATAGTTTTGTCACCGCAAGTTTAGCTCAGTTGGCAGGGACATTGCATAATTTATACAGGGCGGTGGTTCGAACCCCGAACACCTCACTTCTCCATATTTAATTGTGTAGTAGATTACTAGACCAAATCCCTCAAAAAAAAAAGGCTACCGGACCAAAAAAATAAAAAATTAACTTCTAAGTTTTATGGCAATGAATTCTTCATATTCAGGATAAAAAAAATATTAAAAACTTCTTAACAATGTTCTTATGACTTTGTCCAAAAAAAAATCTGATGATTAACATTTCCATTATTTTAAACAGGTTCCCTAAAGAAACATTAAACAATCATGTGGAATTATTTTATTTTAATTTTCACCATCTTTCTTTGGATTTTATTTATTAGATAGATGACCTCGGACTTAAACAGTTTTGTCAGGATTATTTTAAAGGGTCATGTTTCCTACCAAAGAGTTAAATTGTCATGTGCAATTATATTTTTTTAATTTAGCCATCCGTAGGGTAGTACATTGGTGGTAAAACCAATAAATCTGGCTCGATTTTAATTGTACCAAATACGTTTTATTTTAATTACACCAAATTTTTATATCAAACTGACTTTATTTAAATCTATAATAAAAATACTTTTTCTTTTGTGAAAGAAATAAAAATACGTTTAGTTTTGATAGCATATTGGTATTAATAATGTTGTAATTGTGTGTCGAGCATGCACAAAAATCCATCATAATATCTAGATATACTCTAAAAAATGTTTTTCTTTCTTTCAAATAGTCTAGTTATTAGAAACTCACCTTTTAAAAGTGAATAAGTAATATGTCCTAGGTTTGAACTCATACTCTTTTATATATTATGCAATGTTCATGTAAATTGAGTTAAACTCATGAGGACTATTCTAAAAGATGTTTTATGTATGAACTATCACTAGTCAAAAAGTAAAGAAAACATTATGATGCTTTATTGTAAGTTAGAGAAGAAAAAAAATATGATACAAAGAACATTTGCATACTCCCTCCGTTTTTAAATATAAATAAAATTAACTTTTAGGTTTATTTAATCAATGATGTATGTGATCTATAATATGAACCACATACATCATTCATTAAATGAACCTAAAAAGTCAATTTTACGTATATTTAAAAACATAGGGAGTATGAATTTAGTTTTACACTCCTCGAAAGCGTTAGTGGAACTTGAATTTAAAACTTCGACATCAATGTCTATGTTAATTAGACCAAACTCTTGAAGACTTCGGAGTATACTCTATGTGAACCAGTATTTTTTATTTTTTAATGAAATGCGTGAATTAGTATTTGTATTGTCATGTGAATGACTGACCATATTTTTTGTTATCAAAACATGTGGTCTCTCCAAAACTAAGAAGAAATGGAAGGGAGCTGTAATATTTTTGTGTGCTTCCTATTATACCCTTTTGTCAATTCCATTAATTTAGCTAAAGTGATTTTTTTTTTTTAAAAAAAAAATCTGAAAGTGAATTTATAGAATTTTACTTTCATACGTATTCCATTAATGCAGTGTTACTCTTTTTTTCTCTTCATACATATTCATACTTTATAGAATTTTACTTTTATATGAATTTAGTGAATTTATAGAATTTTAGCTAAAGTGAATTTAAAGAATTTTACTGTCAATTCCATTAATGCAGTGTTACTCTTTTTTTTCATACGTATTCATACTTTATAGAATTTTACGTTACATATTCTTTTGAAGAAAGAATTTTACGTTCTATATATACCCGTATTTTGTTATTTTGGAAATGTATGCTCTCTTTTTTTTTTTTACAAAAGAAATGTATGTTAAATTTACTTTGTTTTTTTTACTAAAAACAATCATGTGGAATTATTTTATTTTAAATTTCACCATCTTTCTTTGGATTTTAGTTATTAGATAGATAACCTCGAACTTAAACAGATTTGTGAGAATTATTTTAAGGAAAATGTTAATGAGTGTCTTAAGCACTCTTTAAAACCTTTAAATGATAACTTTTTTAAAAATTTTTGTAATCAATGTATTGGAAATTAAATATTTAACTTTATATAAAATAATTTTTCCTTTTGGAATGTTTAAAAACTATCCCAAAAATATTCATTAACAAGACCCTTATTTTAAACCGTCATCTATCCTTTAAAATAAAATAAAAATTGTCATGTGCAATTGTTTTTTTTTAATTTAACCATCCATACGATAGTACATTGATGGCAAAACCAATAAAGCCGACTCGATTGTTTTACGGAATCTTATAGCATTTGGCTTGATTTTGATGTCCAAATTTTCTCAAGTTTAACTCTATTATTGTACGTTTCCCAACTCTATTGTTGTACGTATTCATTTTCTTTTTTATTTTAACTAACAAAAATGGACACTCACGTATCCGTCTTTTCGCTCTTTTAATTGCGTTATTATGTACGGTTTTTTTTTTTATAAAATTTTGAATTTTATTAAAAATAAAAATATAAATGTTTGTTGTTTTCAAATTATAACAAACGAAACTAACCATGATTATTTATTTTAATGACATACACCAACAATATAACAAAAAAATATAATGTAAATTATTTTTTTAAATGACACCAACAACGATCTTTATTATATAAAAAGTTGTTTAAGGGTATAATTGGGATAATGAAAAAGTAAGTATAAATATATTAATCTAGTTTGTTACACTTTTTTTTACAAATAGTTTGTTACACTTTTTAAATGATAAATGAAAAAAAAAAGACATATATATATTCATACGGTGTTTTTTACATTTTTTTAATATTTAAATTTATTCTTATCTATTTTTTACATGCGTTATTTGAATTGAATATTAAGGACATTTTTGGAAGAAAAAAAAATCAGCACAAAAGAGCTTAAATGAGTTGTTTTCTTTATATATAGTATAGATACATACATAGAATGTCAATAGCCGTTAAAAATTCTCATAAATAAGTGGAGACTTCGAAATTTGAACTCCGATCACGGCGTTTGGTTTAACAATTTTGACATTTTTGTTAGTTGAGTTTAAGTATCCCTTCTCTATGATCATCCATAATAGTAATAAACTAAAAAAAAAATTTAAATGGATCATACGTGTACACATTATATATTAGTACATATTTATGAAAGTAATTAATAAGGACTCAACGAAATAATAGTTCATACTGGCAACTTTAGAGTGCTATATTTCTTATTTTTGATTTGGATTCTTCTCGTTATTCAACTGAATTGATCCAAGAAAGAAGAAGTTAGAGGTCGGGTTAAAATCCACACAAAGGAGAAAAAATTAATCTACACTTGTCAAAAAAATGGTAAAACCAACTTTTACCTATTTTCGTTTTTATTTTAATTGTAGGATCTCTTTGTTATTGAACAGAGAAAGAGTTATTGTATATGTGATTATAACTAATAAAAAATTTATTTCCTTCCTACAAGTTACTATATGGATCTTTAATAAGTTGGAGAATGTCTTGAGGAATTTGAACCTCGTCTCTCAAAGTTATATTTACGGCTCATCTTGTGTGAATTTCACAGTTATTCTTTATGAAATGAAACAAATATGCAAAAAATTTCATTTCTTTTTATAAATGGTATATATATATATATAGAAAGTTACACATAAATGAAAAGTAAACAGGCAACAAACTGCATATTTTTGTTCTTAAGTTTACTATAACTTACTCAACATTTTTTGTTCTTAAAAATCTTTAAAGATTAATCACGGAATTATTGATATCAAACTCACTTTAATTTAATCTTGTTATGAAATTGGTCCTTAGCATTACAAGATATTATAAAGTATATAAGAATAGAGAGAAACAAACAAAGAGAGAACATAAGAGTTATTGTATTACTTCACAAGTGTGTACTTTACCTTACAATATAGGTCTTATTTATAGGACACAAATGAACAAGTGAATGATCAAACCAATTAAGGACCACTAACCATACATTTACTAATGGGGTTATAAGAAGGTGGAAGATTAAGGACATGGACATCCACTAGTATTCATAACACTCTCCCTTGAATGTTCATCGAGGATATGCCTCATTAAAACCTTACTAGAGAAAAACCCAATGGGAAAAAAATTCTAGTGAAAGAAAAAGAGTACAACATCCTTTTGTGTCATAATCTGCCTCATTAAAAACCTTACCAGGAAAACTCAGTGGGATAAAACCATGGTTAAGGAAAAAAGAGTGCATAACACATTTTTGTCTCCCCCTTGTAAAGACAACGAATAAGTTTAAATAATCTTTTATACTGATTACTCAAAATCTTTACTTGGCGATGACTCTGTAGAAAGATATGATCTATCTTCATACTCTTCTCCAAATTTGTGGCTCTTGAGATATCTTCATATTGAGTTGTTGAAAGAATTTCCTTTTAAAATTAGAAAACCGCAAGTTTCTTATATGTATAAAATCATAATTTTTAATAAAGAGCATTCTCCACTTCTTTGATGTGGTGTTAGCATTTTCAAACAATTGAGTGATATTGTTCTTTCTCTAAGGTACAAATTGTATGCTTGACTTTGCTGCAATATCTGTATTGACAAAACTAAAATACCACGATATATATCATAAGCAAAATACATTAGTGTCCTCAATTGACCAATTCAAGTTGTTCATAATTTTCTTGAGGACATGATATTACAATCATTCTAGTACATAATCAATTAGATTTGTCCATATCAACATTTATATAATAACAAATTTTGGAATCTCTTCAGGATTTCTAATATTATTTTTATACCATTATCATAAAATCGATTATAAAGAATTCATTTCCAAATCCTCAAAATGGACAAATGATGTCATCTTTTCAATAATTTTGATAGTATGTATTACACAAATGAAATCCATCAGGGAGTTTAATATAATCATCACTATCAAGTGATCCGTACAAATATATTGTAGCACATCTTTCATATAATTTGAGCCTTTCATGTGCTACTGAACTTAATCAAGTATGAAAAAGTTCTTGAATTCACTTCAGGTGAACATATCAAACTCTATATATATATGTATTTTACCATTAATTCTCTTTTCGCGCGAAAAATCATACATATCTAATTAACTTCACATCTTCGAGTGTGCAGACTACAGGTCCAAAAAATTCAGCTTTACAAAGCGAGTTTGATTTTACTGGAATTGTCTCTTTCTATCTGCAGATATTTTCTTTTTCTATAATCTTTAATAGACTTGAATTTATGATCCTCATTATTACTTATCACATATAGCGCTATATTATATCCAAAAACACGTCGACGTTGACTTTACTTCGGTTCTATCTCATTTTAGTGAGATCTTTCATTCATGACATAATTTATTAATATTTCATAAGTTTCAGGTACTTGATTAGTTCTTTTAGAACTGAAAAATCAATTATGTCAGAAAACTCTTTTAGAGTTTCTATATCCTCGTTTGGCCTATCATTCCTTTAAGCTCATTTTTTTATTCGAGGCTTTTTATATTTGGAACCGATTGATCTACCATGCTTCAGGCACGGTTGAGACTCATTTGCATATATTAGATTATCCGACAAGAACATCTATTTCATTTGGAGCATTAGCAGCTGATATTTGATTTATTTAACTTAGCAAATGAGTTATATCTTGAGGATCAAGATGAGACAATAATATTTCCGTTCAAATAATTTATTTGAACTTCAGGTTCACATTTTCAGCTGCTTATTATCTCCCCTTAATATTGGGAAAACTAATCCATCAATTGATAATCATCCTATTGGGCTATAAATAAGTTGGCTCAACATAATTAATGATAGATAGAGATTCATATCAAATATATTTTTCCAATATTCTTTCAAGATTTATCTTAGTGCATTATATTGGAGCAATTGTGATATACACAACACATCCAAAAATATTAAGTTGTTAACCTAAAACCAATGATAGATTAAGGGGAGAACTTATATAGTAATGTGTTGGCTTGATGCAAATCAATATCTCAACATACAAGATTATTGATTCCCAAAAGAGTTTATAAGATATGGTCTCATAACCAAACTAGAGTTTATAAGGTATGATCTCATAAGTATCAATCATACAATTAACTTTTAACGTCTAAAGAATGTATATTCAAGTCCATTTTTATGAGCATATGTTATTAGCTGTTCAATGTTAATTTCAACTAACGAATAATACTTATCAAATGCTTTCTGAAAAGTTCAGAAAATAAACTCTTAGTCAAAATGTTGACCAAATAATCTCACAAATTAGTTTCTGCATCATAATAGATCCGGGATAACCCAACCGGTCTTGCCAACAATTTATAAACTTCTGGTTTACAATAATATGTGCTTTTATTGCACTAATAATATGTAAACTTCAGATTTACAATAATATGTGCTTCCATTGCACTAATATAAGTGTAGTATAAATCAGAGATAAATTTTTTTTCACTATACTTATTTTCTCCAGAATATATCTCGTAATATAGAGATATTTAAAATTTTATTTCTTTCTTCAAAAACGTTATAAATGTCTACGTGACCTAGAGGAATATAATGCATTCTCATTGTGTGATTTTATTCCTCCATATATTGACTCTTCTGGAGCCTTCAATAATTTTTATACTGTCAAATGTAATAATAAAATCAGTTTATTTGTATCACCCATCTAGAAAATTTTTATAGTCTTTCGCATAAGAAATCTTTCATTTACAAACAATATCAACAAAATATACATAAAATTATTGTGCTCTTAGTGAATCAAAGTTCTAGGAGCAATACTTGCTCGAAACCTCAAAATAGTTTATGCATACTTTTTAGAATGAATGAATAATACAAATCTAATTTATTGTTATTCTGTCAACCTACAAGAACCTCATTTCAAAACAATGTATTTCTTTTTTAGATAAATGGGGTGCAGAAGGTGAACCAACTGCAACACCCTATATATATAAATAAATAAAAGGAAACAAGAACACAAGAGAAGGGGGGCTAGACCAAAACCTTCTCAAACGATACAAGATAAAACAAACGCAAGACTAAAGACAAACCTAGAAAATAACAAGACAAAAAAGCAAAACAAACAAAAAGGAAAAGAAAAAGAAACGAGAAGAACCCAAAGAATGACCAAGAATCAATCTGGTAACTTGCCTTTTGGATCGAGTATTATGAAGCTGAAAACCCTTCTGCTTCTTCTTTTTCGTGGCCCTAAACACCACCTCAGTGAAGGGCTCTTCCATGGCAGCAGAATGGTTCTTTAAATATCTGATTGTCGCCTCTCTCTCCTCCTCATCAGTGTAAACCTGAGGCCCTGTATTTCTAAAATCATTTCCTTTCCAAAGATGTTGTTGCAAGATCTCTAAGTCATGAGTCAATAATTAGTGTTTTTAATATATTATTTGAGTCTATTTTATTTAGATTTTATATGTTTTTTTTCCTTTTTAGAACTATTTTACTTCAATTGCAAGTTATTTTATTTCAGAAACATATATTTGAAAGATTTCGTCTTGGAGCAAAAGAAAAGTGATTTGGAGCTGATTCGGGTTGAAAATACGAAGATTTGGTACAAAAATATGAAGACCACCAACCAAAGAGGTTGGCACGGCCCGTGCCTCCAGTGGCAAGGTCGTGCCACCATTCCAGACAGCCTTTTGCTGCTTTTGCTTCTTGTACAAGCTGCCTATTTAGTTTATTTCTGACCTAAAGTCTATGGTTTCTTATGGAACATTCTATTGATGTATTTCTTGGGGCTTAAGTAGTTGTAGACTATAAATAGAGCAGCTAGCAAACATATTGAATCATCTTTTGTTCTCTGAAATTATAAGTGAAAATTGTTTCTTTGAATAAAAGTTCTCCTTTTTATTATTTTATTTTATGTTCTTCTTCTTCTTCTTCTCTTCTATATCTACAATGAACATGAGTGAGTAGACTCTTCTTGTCTTGGGATTGTTGGATGAGTCTGATGACCAAATCTCTATCAAACCAAGCCTCGAACCCTAATTTTATGTAAATCTATTTTCTAATCTATTTCACTGTTCTTATAATCAATAACAAGTATTAATCGAATGATCGAAAGATGAAGTTTAATAGTTGTTATTGATTCATCACAAATATCAAGCGAAGGATCGAAAGATGAATTTTTAATGTTGGAACAAGTGAAATTAGACAAGGATTGCAAAACATGAAAATAGTCTAGCAAACCTTGAGACAATAAAGTTTCGAGCTTCAAGGATTTCAATAGCAATCAACCATGAAAATAGGCGTGGTTGCTAGAGAAACACACTCACTGAGACCGAAATGAGATGTGATAGGCTAAAGAGAAACTTGTCTTTGGAAAATAGGTCTAACATAAGGTTCTAGGTTTAAGGTTTAGTTTGTGAAGGATTTGTCACCATGATGAACTAATAATCTCAAGGCGCTTTTATTATTATTATTATTTTAACCCGTTAAAAATCTCAACTTTTCAACTTGAACTCTCTTCTAATCATTGTTAAAGGTTAATTGAATTCAACAACTCCCTGTCAGAACGATACTCTTTATTACTACATCGGTAAACCGTGCACTAATGGATTTACCCCATCAAGCAACGTTTGAATTTAAAATCTCATCAGCAATAGTCACAGTAGAAGGAAGTGAACCACACCAAGATGGGGAATCTTGATTGTAGTCCAAATTAGTGAGAGTGTCACTCCATGGACCGACAATGTGTAAATCAGGATATTTGTTAGATTGTTGATCCTCTCTTTGTTTCACAGCCATATCAGTGGTAAGATCATCTTCTACTTGTACTGTATGTACATGAATAGTTTCAACAGAAGTGGTAGAAAGTAGCTCTTTCTCAAGAATAACATCCCCCATAAACACACTAGATGTTTCCTCTCTGGACCTTATTATCTCATTAATAAGGGATCTTCAAACGTCATTGGTTTGCTATCCATTTTAGCAACAAAATTATGTTTGAATTTTTTGGTAGGGTCAAATTTGGTGGTAACCTTTTCAACAACAACTTTATTGACAATATGCATTTTACAATGATCAGAAAAATGGCCAATAGAATTTCAAGTGAAACAAAAGTATGGAGGTCGTTCATACTCAATCTCAATGTCAAAAGAAAACTTTTCTCTTACAACCAACAAAGTGTCGGGAAGAAAGCCAGCCAAATCAACATCAACTAGCACCCATGCATAATGACCAAATGCATGGTTTCTAGTGTTCTCATCAATTGTTATAGGAGTACCAATAGCCTCAGCAATCTCAAACAAAATTATAGGTTGCCAATACTCTAGAGGGGGATAATGAAAACGCAGCCATACCTAACTATGGGTTTGTTTTTGAGTAGAAGAATGAAAATCCGAAGACCGACGAGAAAGACGTAACAATCCCGGTTTCAAGTTCCAAGTACCGTTTGACCAGACACATCTCAAATCTTCCACACAAGAGAAGGGAAATTCCAAAAAGCCTCGACCTATGGGAATCATCTTCCACTGATCGATGAGTTTCCATAACTGCAAGAGTTTCTCGCGCAACTCTTTAGATGGTAAGGGTTTATCACCACGAGATAACACCAATCTACCATGAAGATAGTTGTCGCAATTAGCAAAACCAGACTGATAAACATTTTATGAAGTTTTGATTGAAAGAGAGCTTCCTTTGAAGCAAGGTTTTGGGAGATGTGACAAAGGAACATCAACTTTGTTGAGAAGCGCTTGTGCAAAGCTGCGAGTAGAAACCGTCGGAGTAGCAACCGTAGTAGGCTTCCGCAAATCTGAGGCCAAGCAAGCCCAAGGACACACGAAAGGTACTGCCATTGCAAACATCTAATATAACCTTGTAGACCAAAGCAGCGACAACAGTAAACTGCAATAGAAGAACAATTCGCAACTACAACAACTGAAATCTCCTACGTTGCAATTAAACTAGATA
>Ga0315914_1005113_pt1 | contig 19278 bp, 11 predicted proteins | sample MpolenodulesMG_FD_203920 | JGI IMG/M metagenome (GOLD analysis project Ga0315914, IMG submission 203920) | Medicago polymorpha root nodule microbial communities from Los Angeles, California, United States - elongated nodules | ecosystem: Host-associated > Plants > Roots > Nodule | place: USA... | reverse complement strand
AACAAAAATTAAATAAGAATAAAAGAAATAAAAAGTGGTGGGGTAGAGTGTTGAATGAAAAACCATTGGAGAGGGTAAAAGTTGAATGAGTGTTGAATAAGAGAGAGAAAATGATGTGGAGTGTTGGGAATTGAAAAAGTGGGTGTTAAATGGTGTTGAAAGATAAAACCATTGGAGATGGTCTAATAGACAAGAAAATATGTGGGATGGTTGAGAATGAGTTCACCCATTAGAAATACCTACCCCGGAATGTGGTTTCAATGACCATTTTTTCTGTTTAAAAGGTTTTCCGGACGTCTTCTCTAAACTTGCACATGATAGAAAAACTCTTCTAATAAACTTTAATAACGACTTCATTGTTTTCGGCAACCCTCAAATTCATAGGCCGCGGCACTAGGCTCCTGAAACACTTCCTGAATCATGCTCACAAAGGAATCACCAATTATCTACCATTGATGCTGCGAATAACCCATGAAAATATCAAGTATTCCTATCCCTATGACCAAGTCATTTCAACCTCTATTTCTGAAACCACAGTAACACTTTTTGTTTTGTTTTTTTAAGGAGACAAACTAATCCACCGAAATTGGTATAAGGAAAATCGAATGTGAAACCTTGAGAGGAATACAATTCAAGATTTCAAGCCAACAATACTAGACTAACTCAAGTGGGTTCACAATAACTCTTATTGATAAAGAATCTGTTCATACTCTCACCAAGAATTAGGAGTACGGGTAAACCTCTTATTAACAGCTTCCACTTTTTAACCTCTTCCATTTGCCTGACATTTGCAAGCTAGTTGAATAACAAATTATACGCCTTGAGAAAAACTAGCACATATCGGGGACCATATTGCAAACATACTGCATATATTTCATTCTACACTTTGATTTGGTCTTGATAATCTTTAGCATAGCTTGTTTGAGAATAGATCAACCATGTCCATAAGTATAAGTTGTTCTAGCCCTTTTTTTACAGGAATGTTTCGAGCTTATACAAATAGTTTTTGAATTATTGTTTTTTTATTTGCAAAATGTTTTATCCATTCCCTTAAGTGGTCCAACATTAAACGTCGAATGTACAACTCGCATGATCTCGAGTCTATGTTCTATTGACCAATTGAAACGCAATTCTCCAAGTCTTATTACAATATGCAACCAATGATCATATGTATAGTGCTATACTTAGAAAGATATATTATTTACTATGTATTGTTACAAATAGACCTGTACATCGACAATAAAGAAGTCTTATCTCATTAAAGGGGGTCGTGTTACAAACAAACCTATATTGCGATGAAATAACCAACGCATTAACGCATAAGCAAGCATTATCATTTCATGGAAATTGGAAATTTGCACCAGCACCTTTTCCAGTACCCTCCTCGGCTGGGCTAATGGCAATCCAAAGCAAAGAAAGTGTAATTGCAATGAGACCTGACCACACATATACAATGGTGGGTGTCTTCCCTCTCCTTCCCATCAATCCTTTTGCAAATGGATACAAATGTGCAAGAACCCAAAAACTAAAGAATGCTCCTCCTATAAACTTACTCCATTGTGGAACAGCACTATAAACTGTTCTAGAAAATGCAACCCCAATGGCAATCACATTTACCATAGCAATGACAATTGGAGGAATCATTAGAGAGGTCCATTTGACAATATACAAATCTGCATAAATATCATCATCATCTTCTCCTCCTGATTTGGTTGTCAAAGTAAAAGAAATCTCAATGCCTGCTATAACTTTTAGTAGTCCTTGTATCACAGCAGCCAAATGAGCGCTAGTGCCAGAAATGAGCCAAAATTGTTCGTTTCTCCACCATTGCTCCAACTCTACACCGGACCACTTAACCTCGAGAATTGCAAGCGCCACCAAGCACACGGTCATGAGGAGCAAGTAGATTAAAAAGGCAATACTGAGGGTTTGCACAATGAAATATCCAGTGAACAATGAGAGTGCCGGGAGAAAGCAATACACAATGAGGAAGAGGGAGGTGAAGGGGTAGATTCCAACATTGAGGTATGCAAGACGTTGTAAAAGTTTTAGGCGCTTACTGGCGAGGAATGCATTGTTCTTGGAGAAGAAAATCTCAACAGAACCTGTGGCCCATCTTAGCACCTGGTGTAGTCGATCAGTAAGGTTAATTGGTGCTGATCCGCGAAATGCATCTCGCTTGGTCACACAATAAACAGAACGCCATCCACGGTTGTGCATGCGGTAACCTGTAACGACGTCCTCTGTCACTGATCCATAAATCCATCCCACTCTGTCTCCCCATTCTGTCTTCTCTTCGTACCTACATGTAATATGATGTATCTTTAATAAGATCTAATAAAATTATGTAACTTTAGATAATTAATAAAATAGGAAAGTTAGCAAGAAATTTATATTGTTTTATTTAAATGCCTTATGTATATAATTTTGTTTAAACGTGGGCGTGTTGGGCTAGATACGCACCAACAAGAAATCACAGAGACAGCTTCAGCTACAGTACTAGCTTCAAGTGGGTCACGAGGATGCGTCAGCAAACCTGGTTCGCGTCCATACTTTATGGAAAGATGATCGGCAAGAGGGCGACCGTGGAGCTCAGCCACAGGTATGCTCTTAGCCAACTCGACTGAATTGCCGAAGCGTTTAGGAAGCAAGTCTACGTCTAGATAATAATCAAACTCACTACTCCTTTTAGTATTCAATTCCATTGTTGTCTCAGAATCTTCTTCGGCAGAACGTTTTTTGGATTTTTTCTTTTTTTTGAAAAATTTCTTTTTAGCTTTTGTCATTTTCCAATCACCCGTGGGAGGGTCAAATCCGTACAATGCAAATCTCCTGAACATGCACCCGGTTCCCACATAGAATGGACCTTGGAGACCATCAAGGGCTCTCATGTTCCCGTCAAAGAACACGGTGTTGTGATTGGCATAGCGATCTGAGGGATCAATACCTTCAAATCTTTGAGGGAACTGAATATAGCATATGTCTTCGCCACCTTTGTCCATCATGAAACACATTCCTTCTTTTACTGCCTTGCAATTATAGATATAGTGATCACAATCAAGGTTGAGAATGAATGGCCCATTTGATAGGACTGCAGATGCTCGAACAAGTGCATTCATGGCACCGGCTTTCTTGTTATGATCATAACCTGGCCTCTTCTCTCGAGATACATAAACCAACATCGGCAAACGTGTATCTACGTCACTGAAATCAATGATGTTGGTGTTTGCACTTCCCATTAACGGATCAGGACTTGGAGGCTTTAGCATCACCTACTCATATACACGCATATAGTTAAATTAAGATATATAATATATACATTTGCGCGCACACCCCCATACACATGAAATGTAAGTGTAAGTTTATGATCAAATTTATTCTTAGATATAATACACAAGAAAATACCTGAAGTATTCCAGAATGGTCACCTTTAGCATGTTCGCTAGAAGAAGAAGCCCACGTACCAGGCCAATGGGTGCCATCAGCCATCCAGGTAGCCTTTATTACCTTGATAGGCTTAGAAGGATCAGCCCCACTCTCCTTGAATTGCTTCATCTTCTTCATTTCCTCCCTTGCGTTAAATGCATCGGATCTTCTCCTAATTGAATCTGGAAGGCCATTTATACGCACCTTGAACTCATCATACTCCCTCTTCACCCTTCTTCTATCCTTCACAAAATCTAATCTGCTCTTGTTCTTAGTTGGATCGACATTTGAGGCAAAGTAAGAATCAGGATTCCTTGGCTCAATATTGTGTTTGCGACAAAAGGGAACCCATAAATCAGCAAAACTTGCGGCCTCAGCCATGGCCTCGAATGTTAAAAGAGCACCACCATCATCTGAAACATAACAAGCGAGCTTCTCCACTGGATAATCAACTGCTAATATGGAAAGAATGGTATTGGCAGTTACAAGAGGCGGCTCTTTATCAGGATCAGCCGTCGACACAAAGAGGTCACAACCAGGCAGATCAGATCTTCCTGTGGGATTTTCCAGTGTTACAATGTGGAATTTCTCATGAAGGACGTCTAGGTCAGTGCTACGATTAACTGGAGAAAGCTTTGGAATTTGGTCAAGTATCCATGAAAAGCCGAACCATATCTCACAAGTAATTGACATAACCCACAACCATACTGCCTCTTTATTTGGATGTGTCACTCTCCAATGTAAAAAGAAGCACATCACTACTAAGCGAACACCAATAAGCAACCTGCAAATTAATGAAATATATGCACAATCAGATGCAATTATAACTAAATCGCTAAGATATACATTTAATCCTATAGTAATTATTTTTAGTTATATACAACATTTACATATTACATATATAATAACCAACCTATATGGACTTATGATGCCATTTGGAACTGATCTTTTTCGGCACAAAGGCTTCCAAGGCTTCTCAGAAGAATCAAATACTCCTTGATGCATACCATCACCTCCATTTTCATCTTCTGGAGGCCAATATGCATTGCCAACTCCATAGGTACCTTTGGTCTCAAACAACCATTTATTGTGATCAAATTCTCCATTTTGATTTCTCTTCATAACTGACATATTGTTTTTGGAACCAGGTGGAGCTAGTAATGGTAGTGCTGCATTGTCATAATCTTGGTTATCATCCTCGTATTCTCCTACTTTGTAAGGCTCCCTACAACCGGGACACATGCCAGTATCGGTTTGGGCATCTATAAAACAATCTCTACAAATCTTGTACCTGATACATTGGTATTATTATATATTCTAGTTAGTTTCATTGTCACAATAATATATACTAATAGAAAATTTGAATTAACGAAAAAAATTTGAGACCGTAAAATTGATCATCAAATTTGACGTCTCTAACCTTTAACGATAAAATTAGAGACGAATTTGACAATTTTTTATCACTAAATTTTTGTAGCTATTGCAACTTTTTCTAATAATGATATTTGAAAGAAATGAATAAAAAATATCAATTTCGACACACATATATACATGCATACCTACACTCACATGGAGTCACATCATTTCCCCTCTCATCCTTCATAACATTTCCAGCACAAATTGAACATTTAGATCCTTTAGCCCCTGCCATTTGAGGATGAGTCACCTCAGAATCAATTACTCTATCCATTAGATGAGCTCTTGTTACACTATTGAATCCTCCGGTAAACAAAGAATTGGAAACATATTGTTCTTCGGCTTTCATTGCAACAGAATTACTATCCATTGGTTGGTTATCAGGAGTGGGAGGAATATGAACAGTATAATTCATATAATCTCCTGCTACATCTGAAGACATTTCAATGTCTTCTTTTGACAAATTAACATATCTTCCACTTGATGTTCTTCTTGCAAATTTTATACTTGGCTTCCCGCCTCCTAGTTGGCCCGCTTCTCCCGATCCTCCAGTATTACGCAAAGAAGATTTCTTTGACGGTTGGTTCGTTGATGAAGCCATTTCTTTCAATTTATATTGCTAAATCTGCACCCTTAAATGGATATCCGTACCTCGAAGAATTAGTTTCTAGCTTCCAGCTGGGGATACCTTTTGCTATCAAAAAAGAAAATCTACAAGCATGAATCATATGTTATACATGTGGAAGAAATATGATTTATAGAGATTTCTTAAATTATCATTGTTGAATCATTTAGATTCTATCCAAATCCAATTTGAAAACCCATCATTTTCTTACATTCCATGAAGAATAAGAACAATGGCTCAAATTGTTCATGGTAGGAGAACAAAAACTGTTAGATTAAAGAACTTTGATTGACAATGAAACAAATTTTGTTAGATTTATGGTCATAAACAAAGTCCTTCCTATAATGTTGCTTTCATGGTTCTCATTTCCTGATTTTTAGGAGTGTGTCATATATATGACAAACAAACATAATAATATTTCATCCCCTAAAAAAAACATAATAATTTTTTGTGTAAATATTTTTGAAGGGAATATTTCGTGCATATATACAAGCATATATTTTTTAGGGAATATACAAGCATATATGAAAAATATTTTTTTAAAGGAAAAATAGATTTTTAAATTCAATCATTTCATATCATGATTTTTTTGTTCAGGTTTTTTTTTTACACTTTGTTATTTTTTTTTTTTGAGGGACACTTTGTTATTTTTTTGACATAAAGTGTTTCTGCCGCATTTTTATTTTATGTTCGTGAATAAATAAAAAGGGCATGACCTGACCACAAAAATAAAAGGGCATGAAAACCAAATCATACCATTCAGTATTTGTGAAGCAATTACATAAATATAATTGATCATTAGGAGTTAGAATTTTCTCTTGAAAGAGAAATTTACAGGCTCTTACTTCCTATGCGATTTGAAAACACAAATCTACACTATTTTTGGATAGAAAATATTTATTTGTTGGTTTATTTGAAAGAAATGATTTTTACTTGTTCTTGTTAATCGGTGTCCTCAGAACAATGGTTAATGAATCCTCAAATAAAAATTTTGTCTTAGAAATATAAAATGTTACTGTACTTTTGATCAAACAATGATTACACAATTTTTTCATAAAAACTTACTTGTTTTGTATGTTCTCTTGGGTCACTGGTTAACATTCTCCTTTTTATTTTCATGTTATAATAAAGAGATGACGAGAATGTCCCCACAAGTTTAGTTCAATTCGTAGAGACAATCCATAACATATGCAGCGGTGGGGTTAGAACTCCGGATATCCTCACTTCTCTACGTTTAAAAAAATGTGTGAGTTTCAACCACTAGGTTAAAAAAAAATAGGATTTGATAAATGTAAAATATTAGTGCAAAAGGTTTTCTTTTTGAGAGGATCGTAGTGCAAAAGTTTAATATGATGAGTTTGTATCTGTGATTTATTTATTTAAAAGGAGTTTGTATGATTGTTGATTGATTTGTTATAAATATTTATCATAAATGTGAGATTTGGAACTATCAAGAATCTATATCTATCTATCTATATATTGTATATAGAGCAGTGCTAGGAACAAGTAACAACCGCTCCAACACTCTCCCCTGAACAGTCGATCACATAATGCGCCACGTCATTACTCCACTCTCGGCTACTGGTTCTATATTTTCTAATATTTTGACTTTTTTTTTTGACAAGCAACACTTTTAATTTTGTTTTTTAATCAATATTTTAATTATTTGAAAAGAAAGTGTCCTAAGAAAATCTGATAATAACACGAATGTGCTTCTTTGCAATTACCACCGTTTCTCACTGTTTTCACCCAAAAAACATTGTTCATGCCATACATTCACAATCATTTCTGTCATTGCCCAGATTCATAGTAGATGCATTATCCTTTCTCAAAATTTTTTTCCTTCCGTTTTATTGTTATAAGAATGGAGAATAGGTGAAGTGATTCTTTACAACTGAACGGTGGTGTCAGGTGTGGGTGATTTTCTAGGGATCGAATCTATAACTTTTTTTTACCATTGGAATCAAATTTGTATAATCCTTTTTTTCTGTTTTGTATATTGATGGTTATAATCAAAATCAAGAGGAAGAGGTGGTGAACTTCAACGATGATTTGAAGTGGTGGTGTTGTTGGATAAAGGTTTGGATCTTTGGTTGGGTTTCATCTTGATTGAGTTGTGGAGATTGAAGTTCATGGTGCCTTTTTCTTTTTTTAATAAGGATACTTCCAGGTTATGGTGGTGGTCTTTAGAAAAGAGGAAGATTTAATGAAGGCTGTGAAAGTTGTTTGTCGTTTGGTGTGAATAAGGAAACTTTATCTTGGCAAAAAAAAAAAAAAAAGTGTTTAATGTTCAACTTACACAACCTGTAAACCGGTAACCAATTTAAGAAAAAGAGCAACGTGGCTCAATAGTTGAGCGGGTGTTTAGCCGCGACTATTAAAGCATCCGTGGGTATACGTTACCCTTAGAATTTTGATGATAATAAGATATTAAAAATTGTCAATTGGATATGCTAATGTTTGTTCAAGTGTACAAGATAATAGACAAAATTTGATATCTTTATAAGGTTCTAGAAGAACAAAAGAGAGTAAAGGAATCAACAAAAAGGAAGCTTGAAGCATCTAAAGAAAAGTGCATCTGAAGTATAAGTGCTCTTGAAGTGATGACGTCATTAGAAGCAAGTTCGTCAGAAGCACCTCATCAGAAGCAAGGTCACCAGAAGCTGAAGTTCATCAGGAGATGAAATACTTAAAGCTTCAAAGGTTGCTCAAATGATTTTATCACGCCTAAGCATTGCAAAAGACTGAAAGAGTGTAACAACGGCCTTTGTGAAGGAATTTGAAAGCATTGCAAAAGACTGAAAGAGCGTTGACAAAGGACAATTGTACGAACTGTACAACCATTTCCTCCACTAATCTGTTCGTGTCTCTGCAACAAGACAATGATAACAGCTCTGCCTGCAGAAATGTTCCTTCATACAAGGAATGCATTTAAAATTGATCCTTAATAGGACAATAACCATATCAGGCAAAAGATCATTGGTGATTATCAACAAGCTTCAAACGACTCTTTTTGTGTGTGCTGACAATTTTCCAACGTATCTTTCACACCTTTATATAAAGGAGTGAAGACTTGCTAGTTGGACAACAATACAACAATACTAGAAAAAGATACAAAGACACACACAAAAGCTAGACTCTTACAACAATTCAAAGTTCATACTCTGTTATTGTTCTGTATTTCAAAGTGACTTAGAGTTTCTTATCAAAGTTCATATTTTAGAAATTCTATAGTCTTAAGAGTCTGTATCTGATTTGTATTATGAACACCATTGATTGTATATCAAGTGTTCAAACTCAAACAAATTTCTTTGTAATTCTGTTTGATTGAAAGTCTCTTGCTTGTGTGCTTGAGCATAGGAAATCTCTTGCAGTTGTGCTTGAGTAATTTGAAGTCTCGTACTAGTTGTAGCATTGAGTAGTTCTAATTTGATATTACATTTTAGTGAACTCTCCTTGGAAGTGCAAGGGGGACATGACTACTTCCGGTTTGTGGAAGGAACTTGTATAATTGCTTTGTGTCTTTCTTCTCTCTCTCTCTGTTTTTATCCGTTGCATTTAGATTATGATTATCACTTCAGAAGCTGAACTCTATCTGCTTCTGAACAGTGACTTCAGTAGGAGAAAACGAAGAAAAAGCAAACACAATTCAACCCCCCCCCTGTGTTTTTCTCACCTTCAAACCGTGCGTCTTTCCTAGTCTCTAGAAATTTAACAATTTTGAAGGAAAGTACGACCCTGCGTCCTCTGCAGTTAGAAATAGTTGTTACAAACTCTTCGAATTCTTTAGTTATTAGCCTGTAACTCGTTTTCAATGCATTTCACGAGGCTATAAGTTATAAATAGAGCTCATTTATGAGGAAAAGGAACATCGTTCATACTTGTAATATTGCTACAAAGTGGAAATAAAAGTTCTGTTCTTTATTTTTCTGCACTTTACATTCTTGTCTTTTATTTTATGTCTTAGTCATTTATCATTATGTCTTTTATTTCTATGTCTTTATATTTTAATCCTTTGTCTACTATGATCATGAGTGAGTAACTCTTCTAGTCTTGGAATTGTGGGAATAATCTAATGATTTGATCCATATACAAATTCAAGTCCAGACTCTGTTTTATATGAAATTGTTTTCTAATCTATTCTCATCGTCTTTAAATTTGATATCTAATATTAAACGAAGAACCGAAATGTGAAGTTTAATATTGATATCAAATCAAACTTCAAATATCAAACGAAGAACCGAGAGGTGAAGTTTGATATTGGAACAAATGAGATTAGACAAGACTCTAAAAAATCTACAAAGATATGTATGATTGTCTTGGAATAATAAGGCTGCACTCAAAGGGTCTAAATCATAATCAATCATGAGAATATGCTTGATTATTGTTGAAATACGTTCATGTATTCTGAGAGGAAACACGATATACCAATTGAATGCCTTGTCCTTAGAAACATTTCATTATAGCATAGAGAAATAAATAAGGAATATAATGGATTATAAACATTATGATAAAACCATTAATCCCATGACGGTTTTTAATATCTGAATTTTAAACATAAAGATTGCTCTTAGCAAACTTATTCCATTTCAACTAATCAAAACTAAGAATTAGATTGGTAATCGCATAAAACTTCCTATGGATCAATACTTTTTTTTCTACTCGATAGAACCGTATATACTATCAGTGACGAGTTAATTATTCTTATCTGATAGTTGATGGCGAGTTTATAGTTTATTGGTCGCCCTTTAAGGCTATATATTTTTCCGGTCCAAAGATAAATTACTTACATTATATATTTCATATCATATGATTATTTTACATGAAAATATGTTATCTACATTAAAATTAATTTTTAAATAATTATGGGGCTAAAAAATGTTTAAAATTAGAAAATTGTAAATATTTTTTTAACAATAAAATTTGTAAATCGTTTTTTTATTAAGTAATCTAGTGGTTAGAATTTTTATCTTTAAAGAAAATAAGTGGTGAATTGTGTGTTAGAATTTTTACACATACATATATAATGCAATGTCCTTACAAATTGAGTTATGATTACATGAACAAGTTTGTAAATCTTTAATTACTATGAAATATATTGAAATTTTTCAATTAAATATTTGCAAAATATTAGAGAGACATCATTAGAACTACAACTCCAAAAGTCGATTCTTTTTTTAAAAAAAACTATGCTTGTATTTTTTAGGAGATGCAAGATTATGTTTATAACACACTCCTAGAAACAAGGAAATGAGAACCATGAAAGTAGCAATCTGGGAATGACTTGGTCTATCACCGTAAATCCATCTTCTACTTTGGTAGTAACTTGTTTTCTAAAAAAAATCTCTTTCATCGTTAATCAAAGTTCTTTTTTCTCTAACCATTTTGTTTTCCTCCTATGAATAATTTGAACCTTGATTCTTGGTCTTCCTTGTAGATACACAATGGGGGAAAATGGTGGGTTTTCAAATTATATAGGTGTAGATTGGTATCAAATATGATTTTGTGTAGGGTCTAATTGTTCCAATGATGGTAAATTGAGGAACAAATTGTATTTCTTCTAATGATATATCTACATGCATGAAATTGTATGCATGTATCAAATTATATAGCTGTAGATTTTCTTAACTCTTAGGAAATAAATCAAATTATATAAGTGTAGCTAGCAATATAAATTGAAAGAAATGGCTTCATTGACAAACCAACCTTCAAAGAAATCGCGAAATGCTAGCGGCGAAAAACCAAGTATAAAATTTGCAAGAAGAACATCAAGTGGGAGATATGTTAGTTTGTCAAAAGAAGACATTGAAATGTCTTCAGATGTATCAGGTGATTATATGAATTATACTGTTCATATTCCTCCCACTCCTGATAACCAACCAATGGATGGTACTTCTGTTGCAATGAAAGCTGAAGAACAATATGTTTCCAATTCTTTATTTACCGGAGGATTCAATAGTGTAACAAGAGCTCATCTAATGGACAAGGTAATTGATTCTGAAGTAACTCATCCTCAAATGGCAGGGGCTAAAGGATCTTCTTGTTCAATATGTGATGGGAAGGTTATGAGGGATGAAAGAGGAAAAGATGTCACTCCATGTGAGTGTAGGTATGTATACATATGTTAAAGTTTTGCAATAAGTTCAGATAACGACGAAAATTATAGAAAAAATAAAATTAGTCGTTAAATTTTACGAGCGACAAAATCAGAAATGAATTTTTGAATTTGTTTATTTCTAAATTCTAGTCGTTATTTCAACTTTTTAATAGGTATGTGTGTGTGTGTGGAAATTGATAATTTGCATTCATATCTTGCAAATATTATTATGACTTGTGCAACAAAACTAACAAGATTACAAAATAATACCAATTCTATCAGGTACAAGATTTGTAGAGATTGTTTTATAGATGCACAGAAAGAAACCGGCACGTGTCCCGGATGTAAGGAGCCATACAAAGTAGGAGAATACGAGGACGATGGCCAGGATTATTCAAATGGAGCATTGCAATTACCAGGACCAAACGGTTCCAAAAACAATATGTCACTTATGAATAGAAATCAAAATGGAGAATTTGATCAAAATAAATGGTTGTTTGAGACCAAAGGTACCTATGGAGTTGGCAATGCTTATTGGCCTCCAGATGATTCAGATGATGAGGCTGGTCTACATGAAGGAGTATTTGATGGTTCTGAGAAGCCTTGGAAGCCTTTGTGTAGAAGAACACCAATTCCAAATGGCATCATAACTCCATATAGGTTAGTAAATGTAATGTATAATATTTTATGAATAAAATATGCTAAGCAATACATATGTAATTGTATATAACTACGTATAATTATTATAGGATTGTGCATATATATTATAATTGGACCTGATTGTGCATATATATTTTATTTACAGGTTGCTTATTGCTATTCGCTTGGTAGTGATGTGCTTCTTTTTACATTGGAGAGTGGCCAATCCAAATGAAGATGCAATATGGTTATGGCTCATGTCAATTACTTGTGAGATATGGTTCGGCTTTTCATGGATACTTGACCAAATTCCAAAGATTTCACCGGTTAACCGTAGCACTGACCTTGCCGTCCTTTATGAGAAATTTGATGCTCCATCCCCAGAAAATCCCACAGGGAGATCTGATCTGCCTGGTTGTGACCTCTTTGTGTCAACTGCTGATCCTGAAAAGGAGCCGCCTCTTGTAACTGCCAATACCATTCTTTCCATATTAGCAGTTGATTACCCTGTGGAGAAACTCGCTTGTTATGTTTCAGATGATGGAGGTGCTCTCTTGAGTTTTGAAGCGATGGCTGAAGCCGCAAGTTTTGCTGATTTATGGGTTCCCTTTTGTCGCAAACACAATATTGAGCCAAGAAATCCTGATTCTTACTTTGCCTTAAAAATCGATCCAACCAAGAACAAGAGTAAACTGGATTTCGTGAAGGACAGAAGAAGGGTGAAAAGGGAGTACGATGAGTTCAAAGTGCGCATAAATGGCCTTCCTGATTCTATTAGGAGAAGATCTGATGCATTTAATGCAAGAGAGGAAATGAAGATGATGAAGCATTTGAAGGAGACTGGGGCTGACCCTTTGGAGCCTGTTAAAGTATTAAAGGCCACTTGGATGGCTGATGGGACCCATTGGCCTGGCACTTGGGGTTCTGCTTCTAGCGAACATGCTAAAGGTGACCATGCCGGAATACTTCAGGTATTTACTTATATATTATATCGAAGAATAAGTTCAATCCTGAACTTTAACTTACGTTTCACGTATCATAATTTAAATGTATGCATGTATATGAATAGGTGATGTTGAAGCCGCCCAGTCCCGATCCGTTAATGGGAAGTGAAGACGACAAGATCATAGATTTCTCTGAGGTAGATACACGTTTGCCGATGTTAGTATATGTATCTCGAGAGAAGAGGCCAGGTTATGATCACAACAAGAAAGCTGGTGCCATGAATGCACTAGTTCGAGCATCTGCAATCTTGTCAAATGGACCATTCATTCTCAATCTTGATTGTGATCACTATATCTATAATTGTAAGGCAGTACGTGAAGGTATGTGCTTCATGCTGGACAAAGGTGGTGAAGACATATGCTATATTCAGTTCCCCCAAAGATTTGAAGGTATTGATCCCTCGGATCGCTATGCCAATCACAACACTGTATTCTTTGATGGAAACATGAGAGCCCTCGATGGTCTTCAAGGTCCATTTTATGTGGGAACCGGATGCATGTTTAGGCGGTTTGCATTGTATGGATTTGACCCTCCCTCAGGTGATTGGGACACAAAAGATCCTAAACATGAATGTACTGATGAAGTCTGTGAAACTACACCGGCCTTGAATGCCAGTGAGTTTGATCAAGATCTAGATTCAAACTTGTTGCCCAAGCGATTTGGTAATTCTTCTATGTTGGCTGAGAGCATACCAGTTGCTGAGTTCCAAGGTCGCCCTCTTGCAGATCATCCTAACGTCAGGTATGGACGTCCAGAGGGTGTTCTTAGGAAACCTCGTGAACCACTCGATGCTCCTACAGTAGCAGAATCTGTGTCTGTCATTTCTTGTTGGTATGTATACTTTGTCAAACACAAACATACAAGTCATAGAAAAGATTTTTGTATTTATATACAATATTATATATGATAAGATGTATTATTAGATCATATGAAAACATTTAACTTATTTAATTTTATTACATAATTAATTAAAAATATATTTATTACATGTAGGTATGAAGACAAGACAGAATGGGGAGAAAGAGTGGGATGGATTTATGGGTCAGTGACAGAGGATGTGGTTACAGGGTACCGCATGCACAATCGTGGATGGCGTTCTGTATATTGTGTAACCAAGCGAGATGCATTTCGTGGATCTGCACCAATTAATCTTACTGATCGACTACACCAGGTGCTAAGATGGGCCACAGGTTCTGTTGAGATTTTCTTTTCCAAGAACAATGCATTCCTCGCCAGTAAGCGCCTAAAACTTCTACAACGTCTCGCTTACCTCAATGTTGGTATCTACCCCTTCACCTCCATCCTCCTCATTGTGTATTGCTTCCTCCCAGCACTCTCATTATTCTCCGGATATTTTATTGTGCAAACCCTAAGTATTGCCTTTTTAATCTACTTGCTCACCATGACCGTGTGCTTGGTGGCGCTTGCCATTCTTGAGGTTAAATGGTCTGGCATAGAGTTAGAGCAGTGGTGGAGGAATGAACAATTTTGGCTCATATCTGGCACTAGTGCTCATCTGGCTGCTGTCATACAAGGACTCCTTAAAGTGATTGCTGGAATTGAGATTTCTTTTACTTTGACATCTAAATCAGGCGGAGAGGACGATGATGACATTTTCGCAGATTTGTATATAGTCAAATGGAGCTCCCTAATGATTCCACCAATTGTTATTGCTATGGTAAATGTGATTGCCATTGTGGTTGCATTTTCTAGAACCATTTATAGTGCAAACCCACAATGGAGTAAGTTTATAGGAGGAGCATTCTTTAGTTTTTGGGTTCTTGCACATTTGTATCCATTTGCAAAAGGATTGATGGGAAGGAGAGGGAAGACTCCTACCATTGTATTTGTGTGGTCAGGTCTCATTGCAATCATACTTTCTTTGCTTTGGGTTTCCATTAGCCCACCCAAGGCTACTGATGGACAAGCTAGTGGTGGAGATTTCCAATTTCCATAAATTGCTAATGCTTGCTTATGGATTTGATGCCTTGGTGATTTCTTCGTGATTTATGTATTTTTGCATGTAACAATGTTAGTAATGTATCTATGTAAGTCTAGCTCCAGATAATGTGTCTTTGGTTACATATTATAGGACTAATTAAGTAAATTTCTTTTCTCTTGATTGGTGATAATGATCTAGGCTTGATTGGAAAACAACATGGAGGTAAATGAGATTAAAATGATTTGTTGTGATATATTATACTGTATTAAAATGATGATAATTTGATACATTTTATGAACAAATAACTTTAAACATGTTCACTATAGTGTAGTGTTGGAAATTAGTTAAGTAATGAAGTTCATAAATATATGTGTATATTGAGAAAATGAAAGCAAAGTTTGAGAGAACAAATGAATGAATAAAGAAACTGTTTTGACCATTATTTTTGCAATTATAATGCACTAAAAAGAAGTAATGATGCTTACCCCTTATGCCTCCTTATTACAATACATAATGCAAAGAGATTTTCTGAACTGTGAAGTACATCAACATGTTATCAAACAATTAGAATTCACAGGAAAAATTAAATGCATGACAGCATGCAAGTCATGGGTTTGAAACTGATTTCAAGAACAGAAGATACTTACATCTTTCACATGACATTCACATCATTTTCCTTTACTAAATTTTTCCCTGCTAAACCAGCCACCCCCAAAATCAAAGACTTTCACCGACAAAGAAAACTTATCTTGAAAAACAAGTCACAACATTTTAACAATTTGGCATATAATTCAGAGCGACTCGTTATCTATGTCCTTAATTCGCAAGGTCAAATGCATTAAAACTGAGATGGAGAAATGGATGGATAAATGGACTAATCAAAGATCAAATTGTGATGTTCATAACTTTTATGGTCTATTTGGAATTCAAACGGGTGGCCGATTTGTAGCAGTTTGGAAGGGTTTGAACCAAGATTCAAACAAGATTGGAATGAACAAAATTGGACTAATGGATGTGTTAGGAAGACACGTTTACATTGTGAAATTGCCAAAAATCAAAATAAGAGTTTACATGTGTAATGAAGCAGATATTTTTTTTAAATTGAATATGGTAAAAGTTCTAGATATTACTTCTGATATCGCGTTCTAGGAAATACTGCAAGACGATATGGAAATGGCGGTTAACAGGCTATCAAGATCAACTAGAAAAGGACTAAAACAATTAATTAACTAATAAAGTTGTAGTAGTGATTTCTAGGCTTTAGCTCTGCAATCTTGTAAGGCTTTTAGGCTGCTGTATTGAAGGAAACGAAAGGATTTTGATGTATGAGTTCATGCCGAACATGAAGTTTGGATGCATATGTTTTTGGTTAGTTTTTCATAATTTACTTCATAATCATGTATAGTTTTATTTTTGTAAATAATTAACAATAGTTTTACCTCTAGTGAGTTTTCTTGAAAGTTTCAGAATTTAGTCACAACTTTAGAATCAGATAAGTTCACAACAATATGTTGTGACGATTTGTCACAATAAAAAGCTTATGTGTTCTATTAATTCTCAACAAAAGTTGAGACTATTTTAACTGATACTTACCGTAATAGACTGACTAAAGTGCACTTTTCACCCTTTAAGTTTTAAAAAGTTGCGATTTTGACCCCTATGAAAAAAATGACACAAGTGACCCCCTATGTTTAGAGAAATATGCTCTTTTGACCCCTAACATAAGGGAAATATGATCTTTTGACCCCTTATCTTCTCAAAAAGTAGCGATTATGACCCATTTTTTGGGAGACGTGGCGTCTTCTCAGCAATGTTAGGACGAAAGGGGCCAAAATTGTAATTTTTTTAACAGGGGGCCAAAATCGCAACATTTTAAAACTTAGGGATCGCAAAGTGCAGGTTAGCCTAATAGATTCTCTAGTTAAATCATGGCCATTGAAAAATAAACACAGAATTAAATGTAGAAATCAAGATAGATAAAATGTTTAATGGTATTGTTGCTCAGATATTTACAATTTTGAACACTATTTTGTCTATTCACTTGTTGAGTTCCAGGGACAAATTTATTTGGAAGGTTCTGGGACATGTTCCTCCACGGTATATATTCACTTTTTTTAATTGACATTAAATATGTAAATGATGTCTTCAAATAGGAAAATGCTTAATATCACGAAACCCAATTTCACGAGTATTTCACGAATGACATGTTGCATAATACCCTCTTCCATTTCTTTATTCATTTTGTTCTCTCTGCAAATGATCATTTGGTTTCTCTAATATTATTTTTCGCCTTCTACGTCCAGAAGATCATCACCACATAAACTCACCGTCGATGGTTTCTTAGAAGCTGCCATGGCCTGCATAACATGCTTGTTTTCTAGCTGGACCAATATGAATTGCTTGCTAATGCGTATGAAGTTGAATCTAATTGGGTCAATCTGCTACTGCTAATGTCATGGTATAGCATGCTTGCAATGGAGTGAGCTATATGTATGTTGTTCATAATGTTTTTGGTATTGCAGTTTTACCAACATGACGGTGACGGTGGGTTTTGGCTTTTTAGGACACATGTGGTCCCTTGTTTTCACCATGCTTGCCGCTAAATGGTGAATTATCATTGCAAAATTCTGATTCGTGATGCTCTCGTGAATTTTTCTCTCGCGAGAAATAGCATCGCTCCTTCAAATATTAACCGTTAGTCTTTGTCAAACTATTAATCTTTGTAAATATATAATCTTTTGTATTAATCTTGGTGTTTTGTTTTAGTCTCTTAACTCCCTGTAAAATATATTCATTTTTAAATTGGTCTTTGTAATATCTATTATATTATTTTACTTTTACTCTTCCTTCACAAAACAAAATTACATTCCCCTCAAAGAAAAAAATAGCTACATTCTTTTTTTTACAAGAAAAAACAATAGTTACAAATTCGGTATCATTATTAATACTAATCGATCAAAACTAAAATTTGAAAATTCCGTTACTCTTTTAGTTTTTAAGAAAAAAAATACTTTACTCTTAAAATCCTTAATTATTTTTTAACTTGATTAAAAAAAATAGTTACACTTTTTTTAACAGTTACATATTTGGTATCATTAAATAACGGGTCTTGCTAACAAATGAGGATTCAAGAAAAGAAGTAATTGATAAGTTTATGTAAAAAAAATATTATTTTTCAAAGTTTCAACGCATTGAATGTATCATTTTTAAGATGAAGTTTTTTCTTTAAACATTTTCAACGCATTGTTATCATTTCTGTTAATTAATTGATCAAAACTTAAATTTGAAAATCCCGTCACTCTTTTTTTTTTATTATGAAAAAAATAGTTGCTCTTAAAATCCTTTATTTCAATTTTGAACTTGATTCAGAAAACAATAATTACAAATTCCATATAATTACTAATAGCTGAAACATTATTTTTTAATAACTTAATTTCAATACTATATAATCATTGTATTTCATTATCTATAAATTTAAATAAAGTGTTATCTATTTATTTTGACAAATGAAAAGGATCCCTACACGACCAAATGATATTATCATATGGTCATCCGATCTCTCCACATGCTAACACAAGCATTAGAAAATAAAATTTTCTATTATACTTTGTTATCATTAATACCAAAATCTTTATATATATAAATGTTAGACAGTCTGACCTAACCCTAATCCCGCCCTTTTCGGCGGGTCTGAATAAATTTTATGAAAAAAGGTTTTGCAAGGAATTGATATATTGTTGCTTCCAAAATTGATATATATTGTTGCTTCCAAAATTGATATACCGAACTAAAACATTTTTTTTAAAGTCACAAATGCCCTAGCGGTTCCTTTTCTGATTGCAATTTCTTTTCATTATTAACAAAGAAGAAATTTAGGAACACAACTGGTAATATTATTTGGTGGCATTTACCATGAGAAAAGTGAATCCTTTCCCACCATGGGAAAGATTTTTTGTGACCATTAGATTGAAGACGTACACCGATCTTATTATACTCCGTCCACACTAAATCTTTTTTCACTTTGTCTTCAAAGTTCCTATCATCAACCTCCATGAAACTCCAATTAAACAACCACCACCGGTGACTTTAATCTTCACTCTTTAAGGAACAACGATTCACTATTATGTA
>Ga0315914_1005111_pt1 | contig 19286 bp, 10 predicted proteins | sample MpolenodulesMG_FD_203920 | JGI IMG/M metagenome (GOLD analysis project Ga0315914, IMG submission 203920) | Medicago polymorpha root nodule microbial communities from Los Angeles, California, United States - elongated nodules | ecosystem: Host-associated > Plants > Roots > Nodule | place: USA... | reverse complement strand
AGAATTGCTAGGCATTTGAAATTGTTAGAAATTGTTTTGATTTGATGGTGAATTTGTATTGATTTGTTATATGTTGTTTAGAATAGAATTGTGTTAGAAAATGTTAGAAATTGTTAGAATTGCTAGGCATTTGAAATTGTTAGAAATTGTTTTGATTTGATGGTGAATTTGTATTGATTTGTTATATGTTGTTTAGAATAGAATTGTGTTAGAAAATGTTAGAAATTGTTAGAATTGCTAGGTATTTGAAATTGTTAGAAATTGTTTTGATTTGATGATGATTTTGTATTGATTTGTTATATGTTGTTTAGAATAGAATTGTGTTAGAAAATGTTAGAAATAGTTAGAAATTGCTAGGTATTTGAAATTGTTAGGTATTAGAAATTGTTAGAAATTAAAAATTGTGTTAGAGAATGTTTTGATCCGATGTTTGCATCGTATAGAAATGTCTCAGAAACAGGGCGATGTTGATCAATTAAAAAAGGAGGGTGACAAGAAGAAAGAAAAATCGCCTATGACATGGCACAAAATTGTTTGTGATGGTTCCAAAAAAAAGAAGGATTCGAAGGTGCCGGTGTACAATCAGTCGAGGTTGAGGAGGAGTGGGAGGACATGCTATTTTGGTCCTCAACCAAAAGCAGGTGTCGTAGGGACTGTCGCGGACAACCCGATTGAGTTAAGCGACGAGGAAGATGATTGAATGTAATGACTTCTAATGCCTAATTGTTTTGGATATTTTTTTATGTTTTTTTTATATCTCGCGCACATTTTGCTACCTTTTGCTTGACATTATGGTACTTTGAATAAAATCGCGTATTGAATAATTTTGATTAAAAATTGCGTATTTGAATAAAGACTAATTAAATCTAACGTGAATTCGAATAAAAATTGCGTAATGAATAAATAAATTCGAAAAGTTAATAAATAAATTATTGTTCCATTCAAAACAACATGTATTATGCATAATCAACTATATATGTTATCACATCAAATTCCTTCCTACAAGAGGAGTCATCACATAAAGAATGATGTCCATTCCGTGACACTCATCTTATAAGAAGGAATTTGATATCATAACTTATATAGCTGATTCTCAATAATACATGTTCCTAAAAATGTCCTATCATTACATTACATTACATTACATTCGGGTTACACCTTCAAACTACAACAATTGTCTTACCTCTGAAATGGTAAATTCAAACTCGCTAAACACTAGGACTCAAGCATTCACCCGACGTTTCTATTGTTCCATTCAAAAGATTAAATTTTTGTTAGGCTTGATTTAAATGATGGTATTCAAGTGTCAAAAGAATGAGGTCCATTCCTTGACACTTCAATACCTTCATTTAAACCAGCCTAACAAGAATTTAATATTTTGAAAGGAACAATAGGAATGTCGGGTGAATGCTTGGGAACTGGCGTTTAACGAGTTTGAATTCCCATTTCAGGGTAAGACAATTGTTATAGTTGGAAGTTGCATTCCCTACCTAATCACGATCTTCTGACGGAATCAGACTCTTGATAATATCTTCAGTTGATCTCAGCCTCCCAAAACATACTCGTCACGTTTTCGTCGTTCGTTAATTCCACCCAACTAAATGATATTCCCCTATTGTCGAGCGTTGGACGTTTATACCAAACATATTCTACCCTCCTTGTGTCTCTGGGGTTGACTCCTTGGTTGAATTCATTCAGTTCATCCTTGAGACCTCTGAACGTTACACCAAGGCACCGAACCTTCAACCTCTGAGGTTCTCCGCCGTTGAATTGTGCATGAACGTCGATCCACCCTGCTATTGTTTCAAATCTACACAATAAGAAATTTAAAACAATCGATGAAAAACTCATTCAAACATTTCATCAAACACTTGGAGTGCAAATTATACATAAACTCTAAAAATCATAAAAATAACCCTAAAAATTTTATAAAATTCAATTTTTTTTTATAAATTTAAGCAATATAACTCCATTATAACAAGTATTCATAATATGTAACTACTAAAAGCTAAAAATTAAACTGTAACTAAAATTATAAACATATATACTAACTAAAAATTATGACAATAGTCTAAGTGATTACTTGTGATTTAGTGGAGAAAAATTTGGATGATTTGGTAGAGTTTTTTTAGAGAGAGTGTGAAAGATTGAAATTTTGAGAGAGAGATGGTGATGATAGAGTGTGGATTCTGGCTACTGACTTGAATATGTAACTACTGTCAAATTGTGCAATGGTAGTTAACTACCGCTTAAAGCTTTTAAGGAATTTCCATATGTCAATATGATGTTTTTAAGTGAGAACATCAATTTTCGTACTACAAATGGTTGGTCTATCTCCAATTGTTTTTCTGGTGCCAGCAAAGTTATCTATCATAGCTAGTGGATTTCTGCTGCATCCATATGGCCCATCAAGTGGTGTTCCTGCAACTACATACAACTTTCCACATGACACTCAAAGAAAGAGAAGATAGGAAGCAAAGAGACACATCATTGATCGTACGGACAACTACACCCTTTCCCCATTAATTAATGCATAAATGCTCAAATATGGGCTTTATTAATTTTAAACTAGAGTATCATGAAGCATCATGAACATTATAATAAAACCCCTAACTAAACAACTTTTTTCTTTCTTAAATAAGTGTTTATTTCTAGTAGCCTGGTTAGTTCTGAATTCCACATTTTGGTGGTGGGGATCGAATAATAAGCTTTTTTCTTTACGTTCTACCTTTGATGATTACTGTACTATCCTTTTCATATTTCACTTTTTTGCAAAATTTACTATCATTTTCATCTTCATTCAAATTATTGGATTATTTTTCGATTAAATCTATATATATGACGTATATGCATGTTGATAATATGTAATAATTTAAATAGCTATGATTAAATTCTATAAAACGTTCATATTTTTCGTGGATTATGGGCATACCATCTCAATAGCCAAATTTTAGTCATTTATTGAAATTCAAATTAGGGTTTTCATAGTATATATAAAGTTATTGAACCAAGGGCATTCCATTCCTCTGGCCTGAACCAAATCTATCGGAAGTGAAAAAAACTTCTTCTAACGTATGTTCCTCTCTACACATATGCTTATTAAATTAAATATAATTCCCTATCAACCGTATTATGTTACCTCCGGTTAATTTGTCAAATATAATTGTTCTAAGCTTTGGCTTACTTAAGGAAGGAGTATGTACTATTAATTTTAATTGGTGTTAATTTTTGGACGTATGTCATTTAGCGGGGTCCCTTTATCTTTAATTAATTGTAAGGAACTAAGTGTTTAATTAATGCAGCCAGTCCTTTTACATATTCATGCGTCAGAGTATAGACCATGCTAGAACAATCGATGATACTTACATCTAAATAAACATAAGGTTCTTCTAACGAGTGTTTCGTGGACATTGATTAAGGAATTCATAAGTATAAATTTTATCATAAATATATAAAAAAATGTTTTTGGTTAAATAATTGATACATTACTTTTTTTAATGAAAACTTCTTTATTTTAGTTGTTTAACGAATGCCTCATAAGTATTGGTTAGCATTCTCCGTAAACATATATTTAATCTAATTAAAGTATCCTTATTCTAAAGTATGGAAATTGTCATGCAACTTCTTCAAGTGCAACTGTGCAAGTAGTACCAACAAAACTATTGTGATGCGGGGTTAAGAAATTGAGCTTTATTATAAACCCACTAGAGCCAACTGTTTCATAATTTTATTGCAGACCATAACCTATTTTATGAACGACGTTTATAGGATAATTACCTAATAGCATTTAATTATATAATGCTGTAATTTTGACAAAACCTATATAATTTTAACAAAATTACGTGGTCAAATACTATTTCGTCAATTCAAAATATTTACTCAAATGGTGAAATATGGGCAATGAATGGCTGGGTGTCATTTTTTAACAAAATCTTATACGCGGAAAGCCGGAAATACAACCCCTTATTTGAACAATGGACCAAATTTATAAGAGGGGACCCTAACATGTAACATGAAAAATTTAGAGAAATGATATTTGTACAACTATTTAGTGACAATTTTTTGACAATTTTCTCTCTTATACTTATATTATCATCTTATTCTCTCTCTTCCTTTTTTTCTCTTTATTGTTTTTAACCAATGAGAAGAGAGAAAAAGAAAGTTGTCATACATGTTGTTTTAAATAGTTGTACAAATATCACTGCTCAAAATTAATTTACGATAACTTTACTTGTTAACACCTCAAATGTGTCGAGTCTATATGCACATATGTGGGTAGTGGGTAGAGTGCTGTCACAGTAGGAGTTATTTACAATCATAAATTGAATTGAAGTAGAATGGATAACAGATTCATATATCTTGTTTCACGTAGTAGTAGAAAATGTTTTGTAAAAAATTAGAAAGATAAGAAAAAAGAAGAAAGTCTTCAATTTTTTCGTCTCTAATATTATAAACAAATGTTGGATTGGAAGTCTAGAAAATATCAATGTCATTTGTATTTGATGGACTAAAATCAAAATATCAAATAGTCCACAAATTACATGAATCAATTTCAAAATAAACAACGTTATAAATTAAAACCAAACCGTGCCTAATTTTTTGTTAGAAGTCATGATATTAATTGCCCTTTGGGGAAAGGTTTTGACTCTCCTTTGAGATCTATTAATGTAGTTTGGGCAGAACTATGGACTTTTTTTATCTGAAAGAAGAAAGTTAAATATGTTTTTAGTCGGTATAAATATATCAACTTTTCGTCTTAGTCCCTCTAAAAAATTTCTTCAACTTTTAACCCTCCAAATATTTTTCATTTTGCCAAAAAATGGATAATATTATAAGGATATCTCAAAAAAAAATTAGAATTTTTTACAAAAACATGAATTAAATATGAATTTTTATATTTTTGACGGTAAAAAATTCATATTTAATTCATATTTTGTTAAAAAAAAATCTATTCTTTTTGAGTGATTTTTACAATATTCTATACATTTTTGAACAATTTCATTAAAAAATACAAAAATTTACTTAAAAACAGGGATCAAATATAGTGATTGAAAATTTTATAGGATCTAAATGTTGAAGAAATTTTTTAGAGGGACTAAAACGAAAAAATTGGTATATTTATAGAGATCAAAAACACATTTAACCCAAAAAGAATTATGGACTTTTCCGTTCAATATAACTCTCTCCGTGTTTTATTATATACTCTATTTGTCCGAGTAATAAGTCTTCTTTCAAAATAAATAAAATTGTATCCTTAAATATAAGCATATATATAAATGATAAGGTGTATTTTTTTTTAAACATATCTCTTATTAATTTTTTTTACAAACATACCCCTTATTAATACTTGTCATATCTTAAAAGTTGAAATGTTAAAGTTATACACATTAAAATATAAGGGATATTTTAGGAAAATTTACATACAAAATGGATTCATAAATTCACTATCCAATTTTCTCAATATATGTGGATAAAAAAAAAGTAAAATGACCTTGTAAAAGGGATGGTGGAAAATTCATTGTACAATATGAATAAAATATTAATGTTTATTTTCCTATCACATCATTTATTATATATTATTGTTTTTTTTCCTATTTGTTAAATATCTGTTTTTATTTCATTAACGAGGGTTGCTTTTGTATAAAATCGCTTATAATTTTCTTTCTAACACAAATATTAACTAAATTTATTTATTTTTTGATTAAAAACAAAACTAAATTTATTAATATGCATGAAAATAACAAAGTTGCATATAATAAAATACCGAAGGAATAATTTGACTCTTCAATTATCATTACTATGGATTATGTTGGAAATGGACTCTAAAGTGGTGGTAGACATGGTTTCTTTCAATTATTCCTCTAATACTAGTACTTTCCTCTAACCTAAGAATTCTTCAAGAGGTCACCACTCTCCTAAAGTTCTTCAACTAGAATTTTTTTTATCCACCGTGTTTTTAGAGAAGACGATTATTGTGCGGATCTTCTTTATAACATGAGGTACTCTCTATTTTTTATAGAGTTATCCTCCATGATAGTTTTCCTAATTTATTTTTGTTATTTACGATAATGTTATGGAGTTATCCTCGATCATGGTGAGAAAAAAAAATCTTCGATCATAGTTTTTATGGAGTCATCCTCGATCACAGTTTTCCTAATTTATTCTTGTTGTTTTCGATGATGTTATGGAGTTATCCTCGATCATAGCAGGGAAAAAAAATCCTCGATTGTAGTTTTTATGTAGTTATCCTTGATCATAGTTTTCCTAATTTATTCTTGTTATTTTTGATGATGTTATGGAGTTATCCTCGATCATAGTGGAAAAATAAATCAATCATAGTTTTTTTTGGAGTTATCCTCGATCATAGTATTCATAATTTATTCTTGTTATTTTCGATGATGTTAGAGGTGTTTGTTTAACACTCTTGACTTAAGTTGTGTCCACATTTTTTAATTAAAATTGAATTATATATATATAGATAAATAAATGTTAGGAACATTCTAATCCTATCACTCTCTCTCTAACACTCACTCTCCTATTGGGTGAAACTGATGTGGGTCTCACCACTTTATGTGGGATCTATTTCCAATGTTTGGTACTCCATCGCTTCTACCTAATAAGAGAGTTGGTGTAAGAGAGTGTCCATAACATGCGCTCTCTCTCTATATATATCCATGCTATTGGATGACAAGTTATGTGCTTAGGGTGAGGAGATGGTGCTTTTTATTTTGGTCAAGCGAGGAGATGGTGCTTTAGTATGAGGTATAAAAACTTCAGGCTCAACGACATTTACAAATGTATTTACTAAGTTATGTTCTTAGGGTGAGTAGATGATGTTTTAGTACGAGGTATAAAAAAAACTTCAAGCTCAACGATATTTACAAATGTATTTACATTTATTTTTCTCCAAAGATATTTATGAAACTCAAACCCGTGATTTTCGAGTCTAAGACTCGTTGTACCACTAGACCAATCCTTTGCGGTTAAAAGTCGCATTGGATTTTGACATAGTTTATGTATAAGTTGCATCCACATTAAACGGTCCGACAACATACCATTGATTGTAAGTGTAAAATAACTTTACTTTGCGATATATAAAAATCAAATTATTTTCCTTGATATATTAATTTGGTTTTTAAAAAAGTTTGTTATATAATAATTGATTGATGGTACTATCTATAGATAAGGTATTGAAGTAAATATAAGAGAAAGGAGGGACAAATATTAAGGAGAGGAGGTTACAAACAGCACCGTGTCTGGTCTTTTCCGATAAGCTCGTTCATTGTTCCAATGGCGAGGACAATCAACTTCAACTTCAACTACAATCCTTCTCCTTCTTAATATTTCCATTCATCTTCAAACTCTTTTACTTGTTTCTCTCTACCTGTCACAAATCACACAATTCTTGGTTTGTTTTTTCTCTTCATTTTCTTTCTATTTCTCACCCACCAAACTACCAGCCCTAGAACAAACATTTTTGTTTTGTGTTGTGTACATCACTCTCTTTCTCTCTCTAGGCATAGTTTACATGTTGAAGAAACAAAAAAAGTTTTAATCAAACTCAAAAAAATATGTTAAGTGGATTTGAGGTATTCTGTTGAAGTTTCACAGAAAGAGACAACAAAAACAAAAAAACAATAATTTTATGATCTTATTTTGCATCTCAAGGTATCATTTTACACACTCAAACAAGGAAAGACAATATCAGCAATTCATGAAAATCAGCATCAAAGAATAAGGTCTTATCTCATATTTTTGTTTTTAATTCAGTTCCTACCTATCACATGAAGCCACTTTCATCCTTTTCTTTGATTTTTGTAACAATGAAACTTCTTGTGAATTTTATATTGATGGGTTCTTTTGTTGGCTTAGTGGGGTATTACTTGATCTGAAAAAAAAAATAATAACAATGGAACATCTCATTTTAAGATTTTGTATTTTGTTTCAATGGAAGCACAAGTGCACAGATCTGTGAGCTGTTTGAGTTTAAGGGACACTGCAGCTGTTGAGTAATCAACAGCAACTGGGTTTCTTTTCTGTCTTTTGTTATTATCTCAACACCTGTCACAAAACTCCGACCAAACATTGTTCTTAGTAATGACCTACCCTTCAACATTTTTTTAATCATTTTATTTATTTGAGCAATAGTGTTTCATTAAAAAAAATGTTAATTTCCAAACCTTGTTGTAGCTGTATTATAGTTTGCTTTCTAATGTATGCTAAGCTATAAATACTATACTAGCAGAAGCTATAAAAGGGTTTGGCTTAGATCGGATACCCTTGTGTAAATTTTGCTGCTTTTTTAGCTTAAAAACAAAGCTGAATGGTTCAGATCCATGGTACATATATATGTAGGGCTCTGCAAGGTTTTAGCTTTTCATAAAATATATAGGTTTTTTGAGGCTCTATGCTATGACTATGAGCTACTATGCTGCTTAAACAAAATCAGATCTTACATGATGTGTACTGTTATGAATGAATGTAGACAATACATAGTGTATTTAAATTTTGTTTTGAAAATTTAATGCAATTTAATTTAGTGTATTTTTTTAATGATGATACAAAGTAATTATTTGGGGTTGGTTTGCTTAAGCCTTAATGGTGTGGTTGGTTTTGAGTTTTGCAGGAAGAGAAGAGGTTTTGCTTTTGAAAGGGTTTTGTTCTGCAAAACTGCAAAAAGCTAAAGAAGGGCCTCCTGACTTGGACCGTGATATATCAGAGAGTAAGAAAGGCCTTTTTATCACTACACAGCCAAAACAGTCTCTGAATTTTCATCATCATCAATGCAAAGGACATATAGCTAGCTAACCCCACACCACACACAAACACACTCTCTCTCTCTCTCTCTCTCTCTCTCTCTCTCTCTCTCTATCTCTGCACAATCAGAGAGAGATTTAAGTTAAGATTGAGATAAATAATAAAGTGAAGTTAGACCAAGTTGGTTTGTTTTTGCAAAGGCATGATTGTGGTATGGAGGAGGATGAGATTCAAGCCCAACATAAATTCCCAAGAGTTGAAAATGAAGAAGAAAATCATGGAAGAGAGATCATTAGAAGAGGTGGAGGAGGATGTGATGGAAGTGCAAATCTTAACAGGTTCAATAGTTGGCATCATTCTTCAAGAATTATAAGGGTTTCAAGAGCTTCTGGTGGAAAAGATAGGCATAGTAAAGTAATGACTTCAAAGGGTTTAAGAGATAGAAGGGTTAGGCTTTCTGTTACAACAGCTATTCAGTTTTATGATCTTCAAGATAGACTTGGTTATGACCAACCAAGTAAAGCTGTTGAATGGTTGATAAAATCAGCTTCTGATGCTATTTCAGAACTACCTTCTCTCAACAACTCATTATTCTCTGGTAATACACCTAATAATAATAATAATCAACCAAGTGAACAAGGTGTTGATTCAGTTCATGATGCTGAAATGGTTGTTGAGAATGGTGAAAACAATTATCAAAGTCAGAATCTTTCTTTGTCTAAATCTGGTTGCAGTAGCACTTCTGAGACAAGTAAAGGTTCTGGTTTGTCTCTTTCAAGATCTGATGTTCGTGTGAGCCGTGTAAAAGCTAGAGAAAGAGCAAGGGAAAGAACAGCTAAAGAGAAGGACAAAGAGATTAACCATGAATCTCACAATACTCATCAACATCACAACAATGTGAACTCTTCCATTTCTCAAACAGCTTCATTCACTGAACTACTTACTTGTGGAATCAACAATACAGTGACTACCACAAATAGTCCAAGAGGGTCAGCTGAAGAACCTAGCTTTTTCAACAAAGCTAGACAACAGCAGCAGCAGCAGCAGCAATGGAATTCTTCAGCACCAATGGATCATTACTTTAGTCATGTGTTTCCAGGATCTTCTTCATCAAGAGCACATCATCATCATCATCTATTAGGACATTCACTTCATGATCATCAATCAATGACAATGTCTAATTCAGTTTCACCATTCAGTAATAGTGGTGAGAATCATTCTACAGATCAGCATCAGCATCAGCATCATTTGCAGCATCCATTTTCATTCATACCAGATCATATGATGCAAAATGTGGTTACTTCTTCTTCTACTCAACCAAGCGGGAACAACAATGATTACAATTTGAATTTCACAATCTCTCCGGGCCTTGCTGGTTATAATAGGGGGACCCTTCAGTCCAATTCACCGTCTCTTGTGTCTCATCTTCAAAGGTTTTCAGTTTCACCTTTAGATGGATCCAACAATCTACCTTTTTTCATGGGAGGAGGAGGAGGTGCTTCTGCTTCTTCTTCTCCTGCTTCAGCTTCAGCTTCAGCTTCAGCTGCTCCTACAATGGAGAATAATCATCATCACCATCACCATCACCAGATTCAACACCATCACTTTTCATCTGTTTTTGATGGTAGCAGCTTGCAGCTCTATTCAGATCAGAAAGGGAAACCCAAAAACTGAACACTTTCACTTTTCCTCCATTTTCTTCTGGCAGGTACGTCATAAAAAACAATCTTTTCCTCTTTATTTCTCATTTCTTAATTTTTAACCTACATTTTAATTGTTGATATATACTTGTGAAATATTCGTTCTAGTCTAGTTTATAAGAGAAAGTTGTGTCAATTATAGTTATTGTATTTGGTGCAAAATTTAGACTAAATACATCGACTTCAGTTTTGTTCGTTTGATTTCTTCCCCAATGTCATACATGCCTTGCCTTTCGGTAAACCATGAAGTGACGTTATTAAATATTTTGATTTTTACAATTATAATTGTGCGTGTCTTGATTTGAATACTTTTGGATGTACTATAGTGTTGTTGTTTATTTTGTGCAATACCATAACCAAGAGTGAATGGTTTGTTGTATCTAGGTAAATAAATAAAGACAAGTTGGGGATTGGTCATAAAATTATGTATTTAGTAATGTCTTTTTGTTTGATTTTGATTTGATTCATTCATCCTGCTGCATGGGTTGCCGTGAATAGGGATGTATCGGCTGGTTGTCTCCTTATTTGTGCTCTTATTGGTTCCCTCCTAAATAGCATGTCAGCTTTTATTATTTTGTGTGACATAAATACATAACCATGTGTTACACACTCACTCACTCACTCACTGGGGTAATGTTAATTAAACTGCCTTTAATTTGGGCCAAAATGAATGTCTAAATATACTTTACAATCCCAATTTGTTATTTATTTTCCCGCTTTGTTATAAGCTCTGTGCACCCACATGACATGACCCTGAATTGCTTATTAATTGTCAGGTTCTGTAAGCTAGGGAAAAATAGTGTGAGCCTAGTTATTAGGCTATAGCTAGGAGTACCATACATGGATGGGTCATGCTCATGAGTCATGGGGTTGAGTTAGTTGTTTTTCATATTTTTTTCACTATGTTTGAAAGGTCCATGCACGTAGTAAAACATACATTTCACTACTGACACTCACTCATGAAGAGAAACAGTCCCTCAAATAATTGAAAGCGATACTATTTTATTTATTTTACATAGTTTTCTTATGATCACTTCAATAAATTATTATTATAGAATGTTTTGAATGAATGTATGTATAAAAAAAATTACAATGTCAGTGGATACAAATTAAATTCTATTTTATAAAAAAAAAAAAAAGTGGCATCATGATGATTCTTTTTAATTAATTCCAAAATTGTAACAAAACTAATGAAATATATTAATTGCTTTTTTCTTTTGTATTACAATTATGAAATGAATAATTAATAGAAAGATAGTTTTCCATTTAATTATTTACAGGATTTAATAAATTAAGAATGCAAATTTTAAACTTGTTTAATTGGGGGCATTTAGGTTTGTAACTTGGTTCTCTTGAGAAGCCAGTATTGGGAAAGGTAAAAAATTCAATTTTTTTATTGCATTGGAAGGACTTAGCAACTAGAAATGACATTGTCTTTGAACCTTGATGATGGCATTGTATTTTATAAATGACAAAAATATATAATTAAAATAAAAATGGGAACCTTTGGGATTGTGACTTGTGAGTGTTATTTTGAACTCCATCTTTGAATTGTGTAATCAACTTATATACTAAGCGAACATTGGAATATGAAGGTTTTTTTTTTTTTTTAATCTATAGAATTTATAGGCTTGAAATGCTTTAGAGCCTTGGTTAATTGTATTTTAAGCTTGATGATAAATTTATGTTCTAGAGTTTTTATATCAATTTCTTTTTTTTACAAAAGTTTTTATATCATTGAACCGTGTAATTTTGAGTTTTGTATTGTGAAAACGTAGAGTTTAATCACTGACTAGTCACTTTTTATTGATGATATATAAATAAATATTATATAAACCTTTAATAATATACAATGAAATTAATATAATCGAATATTCATGACGTTCCAACTTTGTAGCAAGACCTTTAAAAAAAACTGTGGCAAGAATTTGATTTTGTAATTTCAATGGACGTATTTACAACGGCCAACCCAAAATATTAAGAGGTCTAAAAAATTTAGAGACCTTTAAAACTAAAATAAAAAAAATAAGTTTTGGTGAGTCCAAGGCTCAAATATGATTTAGAAGGATATGAGGTTCTCATCTTGACCCTAATTAAATTAACTTTTTTAGGTTGAAAATTTTGAGGTCTAAAACCCTAATTTAAGATGCTTAGTCTTTGGTTCAGTCTTGATGTTTAAATCTCATACTACATTATTGTAATAATTAAAGTCATTGTTGATATGTTCTGTGAGTATAGTTCAGTTGGCACAATGCATTGTTATATATAGGGGTTGAGATTCGAACCTCGAAAACGCCGCTTATTCACCTTAAAAAGTGAGTTCTAGCTACTAAGCTACTTGACAAAAAAAAATCATTTTTGGTATGTTTTTATAGTTATAAAATTTCTTAAAAGTTGTTTTTCAAACATTTATCATCAGCCTAAGATAAAACATATTTTAAAAATAAATCCATCCCTTAAATCATTTGTATGTATACTAATTGTATACTTTTAAAACAATCAATATTTCTTACTTCTCTATTTCTTTTATGTTTCTTTTTTACGGAACAATAAATCAAATATAAACTAATTTTTGTATATTTCTCACACTTTTTCTACCTCTTAGTTTGTCTTCAAACCCAAAGACACCCCTATGAAAAGCATTATGAAGCAAACCTTTATTTTTCTAATATATATAATTATGGCTCCTTTCTTTTAGATTATATGTGATTTTTTTTATTCTTTTTGGTATTTTTTTGTAGTTAATCAAGTTCCTTTACTTCAAAAGTTATGCAAGTGTGGTTATACTGTAATTTCCTTTCGTAAAATCCTTAATTTTGCATATTTGTTGTTTAGATATTTGGGAGTTTACTGAAAAGTTGGTAAAAGTTGATCATTATTTTTTGTATGTGATAATTATGCTTTGAAGAGGGATATTAATTTGGGATTTTCTAAATATATAGTGAAATTGTTTTTTTTCTCAAAGAATCTATCTGCAAAACTCACAAACACTAAATATTGAGACACAAACTAAATGTTGAGAAGTGAAAAATTAAGAGTTCAAACCTAAGTCTCCTCATATCAATGTATTTTTATTCATTTACTGTCTTTCTTATTAAGTGTCCACTTTTTTTACCTTAGAAACAAAAATCACTTTTTGACAATTTCTCTTATTCCATTTAATAGAAAATTTGATTATTTAAAAAAAATAAACAATTAATTAGGGTTATTTTCACATGTTAAGCAGTTATGAAATTAAGCAAGTAAGTTTGCCATTAATTAATCAGTGATGTAGCCTTTATTTAGGACACACGTGTAGGGCACCCTTATAGGTATTTTTTCGCATAACCCTTATAATATTCTTTCATGGACTATAGGTTTATGAGAATTTCATTTCTTCCGGACTATAGTCAAAGGTTCACCCTTGTATTGTATCTAGACAATTTTATTTTATTTTGAGTGGCATATATATATTTCATGATTAGTCCTCTTCAAATTTTTCTAGTTGTGTTTATATTCTCCTGGAATACCTGATACTCTGCCACACTCTGGATTTATATGGTATAATAAGTTTGCTGTGGCTGTTGTAAAGTGGAAAAAATTGAAAAGCTAGATGAATGTGTTATGTGTGTATATATCCTTGCTGTCATTTTTGCTGTGTTCACCACCTGTTTCATTCAAGAAAGATTGACAAAATCAGTGTGTAACTGTAGATAATTTTTTAAAATCTATAGTGGACTATTTTATAGGGAGGTATAAAATTTAAATATTGAGCAATATGGTGCTAGATCAATGGAAAAGAAAATATGGAGAATGACTGCTAAAAACCAAGATAAATTTTTCTAGAAATAAGTCAAAGAACTGTTGACTGTTTAGGGGTAAAGAAATGAGTGAAGGAAATTGATTTTTATTACTATGGTTGTGGCACACTTTATACAAGAATATAGCCTCTATGTTATTTATACTTAGGGTTGAAGGAGTAACCCTTTTTGCTTACCATTTATTATTGCTCCACTCACAACTTAGTTCCTCCCAATGCATCATGCCCTATTTCAAGGATCTAATTGCTAAGTGGCAGACCAAATGGTTAATGAATGCAAGTTTTTATTTTATAGCATATAAGTATTGTATATAGTACTGAAATCTTGTAAGGTTGGTTACTATAAACAGGTCAACAATTTATAAAGTGATTATATTATTACTGTTACTCAAGTTAATTTGAGAATTTCAATACTAGTTCCTGCTTTGCAGCTCCATCTTACTACCATGCTAGGGCAAAGATTATTATGCTTATTTTATAGATTTCTCTGACCCCCCATAATTCAGTTAATTACTTATGCTCAAGATCTATATCCCCTCCCTCCAATTTCATTTTTTTTATTGTGTTCTCCTTTTTAGAACTTTTTTAAATTGGTTGCAAAAGCATAAGCATCTTGGAATTGCTTAATGGAATTTACTTGTACATGTTACAATTATTAAACAAAATATATAGTATGTTTTTAATGTGATTTTTGTTTTGATTTTTCGTGTCCTTCAATGTAGGACTTTAGAAAAATGGAGTACTAGCAGCAACATGTGTTCCAATTCAAGCTTGCCTTCACCAAAGCAGTTGAGATATGCTAGCTGTTGGCATCAAGTGTTGGTTCTTTCTTGTGGGATCATTTTAAGTCATTCAATTTGATTCAGTATTTTTGGATATAATTAAATATATTTATTTATTTATGTATGTGTGCAAAGATCATTGTGTTTTGGAGAAATGTAAAAGCTACTTAATTTGACATCTGAATTTATTTTCTACCCTCATTTTTAAAGTCTACTAGTACTACTTCATAAGCTGGGAAAAGAGCTTTGTGTCCACGGTAAGAAGCTAAAGCTTCTATGTTTTCTCATGTGTGATATTTCACACCCTAAAACATCTTATTAAAGGTCATCCTACCTTTTATTTTTACATAAGCTATATTTTGTTGGAGTTCGGCCAAAGCCAAGTTGATGCCTTGACATAATTTTTTATTAAAGTTTATTTTCGAGTAAACATAAAATAGGGTTGAATCTATGTTCTTACGATTATTATTAAAGTGGATGATAAAAAAATTCTTAAATCGATTCGAATAAGATTATCTTCGATAGAGAAAACTTATGTAGAAAAAAAAAACTTAAATAATTGAGAGGTTTCTAAGCATTGAATGCTTTCACTTTTTGTATTTATTATTCGAAGTTTCATTAATTCAACAGGTTGACACAAGCAAAATACGGAAAAGATTCTAGTTTTAGTTTCGCTTTAATTATAGTACGCAGTAGTTATATACACAAATTCCACTCAACAAAAAAATTTATATACACAAATTGATTAGTTAACAGTTAATAATTAGTTAATATCACTTTTTGAATAAAAAAAAAAAGAAAGATCTGAGACAAAGTGTCTAACTTTTAGTTAAAAGTTACTATGATTAGTGCATCGTTGTCTATTTGCTCCCTAGTGACACTTCATTCTGCTAGTAACACACATCAACCCAACATTTTAATTTCATATCTAATTTTCAATAGAGGATTGTCTTGCTAATACAAATTTGTACCTTAGGAAAAAATGATTTTAAGGTACCTTAGGGAAAAATGATTTTAAGTTGTTTTGTTTGTTCTTAACCCTACCGTTTCCATAAAATAAGGGTGTGTGTGATTCAAAGTTCGGTTAAAAGGTAAATAAATTCTAACTAATAATTGGTTTTGTTAGATCAAACTTGTCTACTGTTGATTAATTTGTTTTATTAACATTTAACAACTTGAGCACACCCACTTAATTCTTAGTATATAGAAAATATGCCCATTATTTCTAGTTGCTTAACAAAGTATTAGCAAAAACATATGACTGCATAAAATAGTAAGCATAATACAATTGAAAGAAATTTTTCTCTAGGCACATAGAAAGTGTCGAACATTAGTTAATTACCGTTTTAACCTTTTTTAAATTTAAATTGGTTTAACCGATTTAAAAATTATTAAACCGTAATTAACTACCTTTGCCTTTGATACATATGTGGCCTTGAGGCTCAGTCTGTGATAACTACGGCCCAACGGCTCTTGTAGGACATAGGGGTATCTATTTATATATTTAACAAATGTGAGGATGTGGTTAGCATAATGTGGGAGTGGAGGTAGCAGCAGCTGCATTCTTACACATAATGGGCATAACAACAATTTATCATTTCATCTTTTAAATGGAACAAGGATAAAGAACACTTTATATGCTAGCTCAGTTTGAGTTGAGCGTTTTAACATCAAAGTAATAAATTCAAATTCAACTATTGTAAAGTGGTAAGAAGTATTTTTGTTTTTGACAAAAAGAATTGGGAGTAAATAATCACCCAAAAGAAGACATTGGGTCAAGGGTTTTTGACAAAAAAATTCTCATTGAATGCATCAAATGTTTTTATCATAAAGTTGTGGTGCAATCTGAATCTAAGTTTGAGCTGAAACGTACTGTATCACATGACAATGTGGTTGGGAAATAATAACCTTCTACACCTATAGATAATAACAACATAGAACCAATAATAGACATGCATGTTTGGTCCCCACCAATGTTAATTCACAAAATCCATTGATGTTAAGTTTGAGTGCAAAGTAACAGTTTTATAACAGTACGAAATGGAACTGTTTATGGAAATGGATCCCACCAAACATATGAATAGGATGAAACAAACACTAAATTCAGTAGAAAACTTAAATCATATGACAATTACAAGGACAAAAAAAACCAATAATTGAACAACAATAACTTTGAGCAACATGCTCTATTTAACCAAGAACAACATATTTTAAACTGTTGTAAATGTGGCATTCAATATCTTAAAACTTAGATTCAAGATCTTGAAAACCTAACTACTGGGACTAACATGCATTATAAAAATAATTGCATATACATATAACAGGTTCTTGCTTCATCCACCCCTGGTAGAATAAACCTACTGATAAATCTCTACAAAAAATTGAAGAGGTCTTCAATTTATCTATTTTTAAATCTAATTAAATTGTAAAACAGGCAAAAACCTTTTTTAAAAAATAAATTGTGCATTCATTCGTACTGTGATTGACACACACCCTGTTAAGCACTACTCAGCTCATAGTATGAACTAAATTAAAAAATAAATAAATAAATGAAGAAATTTATGTGATCTGGTGAGTGGTGAGAAATAGACAGCACTGGGAATAAGTGATCTCAAGGACCTAGTGACATTTTTTAATTTCATAAATATGATATGGTAATTTTTATTAGTTTCTTTCTGTTCTTGTATAAAATAACATCTGTGACTCAATAAGATGTTCTTTTCCAAACAAAAGTAAAATATAAAAATTATAAAATTCATAGACCAGGCATTCATTATCTGGTTAACCATACACGACTCGACCACAGCGATCACATGCACTAGGGCCAGCTGGAGGAGCAGCATCTTTTGGCTTCATCTTTTTCAACATTGGTAGATCAATTTCCAGCACATCAGCGAGGGCCTTAGAACCTTGTTGGATCTCATCCGCACTGCAAGGATTACTTTTATGTCAAATCCTAGAACAAAATATTAGGGACACTTACAATACACAAGTAACCTAATCCTTTTGGAGGACAAAAAGGATGACACAAAATTGCCAGAAGCATTATTTCTTTTATCTAGGATTCTACCATTCACAGTAATCAAATCTTTGTTCTAAAATCTGGATATGATAAATTACTCTTCATAAGCATAACTAGATTAGGCTGTAAACAAAAATCTAGTTTTCAATTTCAATAATTATGCATATAGTGAAAAATGAAAACAAGGTTTTCCAAGACGCGTAACCTTAAGTACTCAACTTGCTATAATGATGAATAAATATAAATGAGGCAACGGTGAAAGTTACAAATAGGCAATATCCTAAGTGTGCATGTGAACTCAACTTAAGACATTGCTTAAATGGTTTTCATCACTTTCTTACCTTATGCACAGTGGGGGAGTGAAGCGAATAATTGTGTCATGTGTTGACTTGGCAAGAACTCCTCTATCCTTCAATTTTTCACTTAATTCAAAGCCTGATACAGGGGACAAACTTTTGCTGTTAAGCTCGACTCCAATGAACAGTCCTCTTCCCCGCACCTCCTTCACATGGTCCGGGTATTGTTTCTGAATCTTCTGCAGCAGACCGAGAAGCTCACCCCCCATTTGGGTAGATCTGTTCAATACTAAGACATCAGTTGCATACTTTACCCATTGATATCTTAAAGAGAGTGATACAAAGTAGGGAGAATAAATGAACCAAATCAATATATCACACTAACTTAGTACTGCATAGTATAAAGCTTTTATTTCACATGTAGATATTGCCTAAGGAAATAAATTCATTCAAGTCTGTATTATAACAAGTATATTGTTGACATTATAAGATTTTGCAATGCATTTAATACCTCTCAGCAAGTCTCTCTTCTTTGATCACTTCAAGGGAGGCAATGGCAACTGCACTGGCCAATGGATTTCCACCAAAAGTACTGTGAAAAGTAACAGGAAAAAAAATAGCTTTAGCACTACAAGTATTCACTTCCTTCTTTAATAAACAGTTAATTTCATTTTAATAAATGAAATTATCGGCTAGTTACATAAAAAGAAATCAATGCAAAAGTGAGGAGTGCAATTTCACTAGTTCCCATAGGATGAAATTTTTTAAAAATAAATAACCCTTACAAGGTTAAATCAAGACATGCAAACGGCCATCAACAGGAGGATTCACAAATCTATTTCATAATGAGCACACCTTTTTGAAACCTTTGAGCTTAATCAAATCAACCGGAATGGAACTAAGAAACAATATAAGGGGTTTAAGGGAGGA
>Ga0315914_1005109_pt1 | contig 19290 bp, 13 predicted proteins | sample MpolenodulesMG_FD_203920 | JGI IMG/M metagenome (GOLD analysis project Ga0315914, IMG submission 203920) | Medicago polymorpha root nodule microbial communities from Los Angeles, California, United States - elongated nodules | ecosystem: Host-associated > Plants > Roots > Nodule | place: USA... | reverse complement strand
GAATAAGATTTAGTTATTATAATTATAAGTGATAAAAAAATATATTTTTCTTCAAAAAAACAACTCATTTAATTATTAATTTAAAGAATGAGTGTACCGGTACACTCAAATATATTGGGTGTACCATAGAACTTGCCATTTATCTCTCATCTAAATAAAAAACACTTCCTTCACTTTCATAAAAAGTTTCCTTCTTGCAATTAGCTTCTTATTCTTCTTTTTTTTATAAATAGTTATTTGAGGGTCCAATGTGATTTCACTTTGATTCATTATAAGCAATGAGTATTTTTCTTTTATTTTTAGTAGTAAAATTGATAAATGAAAAGTGTTGATTTATAATTTATGAAAGAATAAGAGGCTTATTTAATGGCAATGGTAGCTTGACATATTTCATACCGTAATTGCAGTTGCAGTTTTAAAGATAAACCCAATGACCAATCTTGATAAAATTAGACTTGCAGCTGAAGCAGGTAACATAAAAGACCTCTATACTGTAATTGAAGATGACCCATCTATTTTGACGCAAATAGATTCAAAACAATTTGCTGAAACTCCTTTGCATATTGCCGCATTTAACGGGCATCTCCCTTTTGCCATTGAAGTTATGAATTTGAAACCTTCATTAGCTTTCAAGCTAAATAAGAAAGGATTCAGCCCTATCCACCTTGCCATGCAAAAGAAAGAAAAGACAATGGTATTGTGTTTTGTTGACATGAACAAGGATCTTGTCAAAGTTAAAGGGAAGGAAGGCTTGACTCCTCTTCATTATGCTAGCCAAATTGGAGAGATTGACCTTTTAGCTTACTTTCTGAAGGCATGTCCTGAATCTATTAAATACTTGACTGTGAGGTGCGAAACTGCACTCCATATTGCTATTAATAATGCGCAGTTCGACGCCCTACAAGTACTAGTTGGCTGGCTGGAAAAAAATTACAGGACAGGTGCAAAAGAGCTGGAAAATAAAATACTGAACCAGAAGGATGAGGCAGGCAATACTATTTTGCACATTTCAGCTTCAAGAAGTGATCAACATGAGGTAATCATTTTTTTACTGGAAGAATTTAAATGAATACTTTTAAAGCAGATTGGTGATTTGGAACTAGTACATTCTTCTGAATATTTTAGTATTGTTCATTGATTATTAATCGGTATGACAGGCAGTTCGATTGTTGGTAAATACTAAAATGAATTTGATGACGATGAACTTTATGAACAACACAGCATTAGACATAGCAACTATGGAGAGCAAGAAAATATTATGCAGTGCCGGAGCAAAATCTGGCACCGAAGTTACCGATGCTCCCACACTTGCATATAAACTAAGTTCAAAGACCACTATTATGGATAAAGTGTCAATTTATATGCATCGCATAACACAAAATATAGCAGATGAGCAACGTAACTCTTTGTTGATAGTTGCAACCCTTGTTGCAACTGCCACCTATCAATCAGTACTAAGTCCCCCGGGTGGAGTTTATCAGGTTAATGCTATTGATAAAAATTTGAACATAACTTCCTCCAATTCTACTATTTCTACCCTAGGAAATGCTGGAAAATCGGTCTTGTCAAAAGTTGATTTCCTTTCGTTTTCATATTGGAATATGTCATCCTTTTTGATATCAATTATAGCAATACTTTTTTTGACTCCAACGGGGAAAGTAGGCAGTCCAATGTATATTCCAGTGATTTGGTTTGCCATTAGTTATCTATATTATATGTGGTTGATATCCCCTGCACATTACATTATCGTGTTTGTTGGGATATTTTATATTTCAATTTATTTTTTTAGTATCATTTTCTTTTATATTATAAGGTACTTAAGTTTCCAGCATTGGATACATGCTAAGAAACTAAGGAGATCAGGGTTAAGGCATCACAATATAGCAGAAACAACAACCATGGTTGTGGTAAAGGACCTAGAAAATATGGATTCACAAATTTAAACAACATGGAATGTTGCAAATTTCAATGTTCTTTGTCATTATTGCACTGCTTGTGCTGGGGTCTAGTTGTAATAAAGTTAAGCCGTTTAATTTTTTTTTAATCATATCTTGTATTTTATTTAATGTATGCATGTTAATTAACTGTTTTTATGAAAGTGAAGGAAGTTTTTTTTTTATTTAGATGAGAGAAAAATATGGTTATTTAGAAGTATTATAATTGAAAGAAAATGTTCAATTGATATCCGTGATCAAGTAAAAAATTGTATTACTTATTATTATTTGCTTTTTTGTCATGTTTACCTTCACCCAAAAGGGTAGTGGGTCGAGTCATGAAAGGGGAGAGTTTTGGAGAACACTATTGGTCATCTTTTAAGGAAAAATGTTTACAATTGTTTGCTTACCTCATCTTCTCTTTCAAGTGATTTTTTAGCATTTTCAATTTTTCCCTCAACACAAAACTCATCCACCCACTAACATGATTTCTCCTCCACCAATCATCTAGCAAACCTTTGAAATTCTTATTTTCCAACCAATAATTATTGAATCTAAAAGGTTTAGGTCATCAATCTCATCCATCAAATTTAAAACCAATGGTTAACAATCCGACACATCTCTCGAAAGCACCCAAAAGGAAAACCCTCCCAATAATGTGTCCATTCCTCCGAAATAAGCATTCTATCAATCATACTCATCGCTATTCCGTTCGGGTGATACCAAGTATAGCACCTTCCCAATACATTCAAGTCTTCCAACTCCACCTCCCGCAAAAAATTATTGAAGAAATTCATTTCCAATACTTGTGACGATGATGCCTTTTCATTCACTCCCCTCCTCTCATCCATATTACACACCACATTAAAATTGTCTAAAATACACCACACCCCTCCCCCAAACTTCTTCTAGCCTTCACAAGACTATCCCATAACCTTCTTTTGGCATCCAAATTACACTTCGCATACACATTGATTACATAACATCTTTGAACTCCCCGATCCAAACATTCCTGCACAAAACCTTCACCAACAAACATGAAATTTAGTCTATAATTGACTCTTTATTTTGTCGGGTAGCCTAGTGGCTAAAATTCACCTTATAAGGTAAAGAAGTGGGGTGTCCGAGGTTCGAACTCCGGCCCCTGCATATAATAATGCATTGTCCTACCAATTGAGTTAAGCTCACATTGACTTTATTCCACACAAATACGATACATCCACTATTTCCTTCCGACGGAGGAAAGGACCGCTCACAATCCTCGCTCCCCCATAAATTATAGCAAAAATTAGGTGTAATAACCTTCATCTTTGTTTCTCGAATAGCCAAAAAATTAACTTTTTGAACCCTTACCAACTCTTTAACTTTATTCCTCTTCAAAACACCCCCCAATCCTCTTATATTGAAAGTTGTAATAATCATTGGTCACCATTTTCCATCTACCTAATAACCTTCTGTTTCACAGTAATCTCTTCCATAATGTACTCCTAACAGTTTGTTTGCAAGATTTTCACACCACTGATTTACCAAATAATTAAACTTCCTAAGTACCCTTGCATTTAACCAACACCAGTCTTGGATTTTATCCTCCTCAACCATGCTCTTCAAAATGTGATAAATGTATGCAGTAAGTAACCAATCACAACCACTTCAATATCTCTGTTACATGACAACCTCTAACACAAACTTAAGACAGAAAATGACATCCTCTCAGAACTCAATTTCAATTCTCGGTGAAAATGTTAATCTGCAAAACAAATAAAATTTAATTCGTCTTTACTGATTCGATTCTTATACTAATTACACAGACATACATCAACAACAGCACAATGAAAATTCAACCAAATTTGTACAATATAAATAGTGCTTCTTAATGAATTAATTTGGGCAAGCAAACCAGTATCAAATATAAGTACATATAATATTGAAAGCTAATATATATGGACTACCAAACCAAACCATCACACAATCAAGCTAGTAATCACCACACAAACTCTAGTGATAATCACTCAAACTGGTAATCCTAATAACGTTGATCATAGAAATCTTAAAGCTGACTCGGATAATCATAAGTCTGATACTAAGCACGATAAAATTGCACGAACTTTTGTAATCTCACTTTTCCCTACAATCAGATTAGAAATTTATGAATATCTATGTTTGTTTTTTGAATGATCTTAAATGCAGAAATGTTAAAGACATTCTGGTCTTTCGATTGCAGGGGAAATGCAGACCAAATGAGCCATTTAGCAAACACTCTGGACTCTTGAACCATTCATTCTTTGCTTGCAGTATCTTAGATTTCACCCTGGCCATCTTACAATAAATGGAAACGGTAAGCCATGATTAACCTTGTTAGAATGGAAAATGGTAAGCCATATACATATACTATGATTAAAATAGGAACAAACCTCAAACTCATTATAACATGTTTTACGTTCTGCATTAGTATTACACTCTGGGCAGATGATTTCATATATATCATCCATCGACCTTTTCTATCTCCACTTCTTCAATATCTTAAAACCTTTATCTGATGTACGTACTCACACCACAGAATCCAATGTATGAGGCAGCTAGTATGAAAAACATGAAACTCCTGCACATGTTCAAAATTTTCAACTTTCAATATCTTTCGATATTAGTCTTTTTTATTTGTATAACTTTCGATATAAGTCTTATTACTAGACATGTTAAGTAATGTAGTAAAATTTATACCTTGAGTTGATACCAAGGGCTTGGCAGACCCTTATCTCAATACCTTGCTCTAAAGTTTGCACGAGAGAAGCACAATATATTTCCAGAAACTGAAGTATTTGGGTGTAGAATTCTACACCCAAATACTTCAATTTGTCCATTCGAATGGATGCACATCTTTGCCAACAATCATCTTTTGATTACATATGAAACATTGTCTCTGCTCCAATTCCATTTTCCGATTCATACCTATCCAAATCATTCCAAAATGGCAATATTATGACATTAACACAACTGTTGAGATCCACAAAATCCGCATTAGGATCATTTTCGCCTAGCCACTCACACCGTATTTTTTCAACCAGTTGATTCTCGAACACGCAATGTCTCTTCATAGTCAAACTCTTCAATAGCGCAAGGGCCTTGTCACGGAAAATTGGTACAAAACTTTTTTTAAGAATTATTAATCTTCCGAGTCGGGCATCTCTTCTTTGATTGAAGCATCAAACAACATAATGCCATCACTGAAAGGCCATCTATTGTTTCTTTTGAGGAGGGTAAGTTTAGCCAAATTCAGTTTGCGCTTGTGAGCAGCACCCTTCAAATGATCTAATAGAGCATATCATTAATGTTGCATGATTCAGCACACAAAACACAATGGTACATCATTTGTTGTCCTCTTCGGCTATGACCAGCAGGACCCTCGCGTAGCTCAACATAGTAACATAGTAGTGACCACGATGCTTGAGACATTTGATCAAGTTTTCTTGGGAACCATCCATTTCTAAAGCTCCAAAGTTTTCTTGGAAAGAAATTATTTAAGATATAGAGAGAAAAAGAGAAATTAGCAATAGTATTATAAGTATTGAAGAACAATGTAGTTTATATAATTACACTACATTTCTTTTCTTTTTCTTTTAGCATATAGGATAAGCTTCATTTCTTCCATGTGCCATATTCTTTTCTAAAACAAATTATATGGGACAAAATTTGTTATATTTTTTAAAAGTTGAGTAATTTTAGTATTCAATAGTTAACGTATTAATTCTTGTGAAAAAAATTAATGAAATTGAGAAGCAAACAGTTCAGATTTGGCAAGAAAAGGATAATCCTGGTGACATCGGTTCGGTTCTTGAAAAAACGATTGGTAGGAATGATGATGTGAATTATAATGTGAAACAAATTATTGTGGTTCAACCTATTACGGACGAACCCCAGGTCATAGTCAATATGCAACTTGAGGTTGCTATTACCATGGCCACAACTGCGCGCATTACAAATGATGAATTTGTAGAGATCAGCTATGAGGCATCTGTGGTTGAGAATGTTATAGGGGAAAAACGGTAAGTTGTTGATGGTTGCCGAGAACAAATTTGAGAAGAATATGTTGAGGTTGTTGATGACACTGGTTTGGAGGATGACATACATGAGAATCAGGTTGCTAATGTTTCTAATGATATTGAGCATGAACTGGAAATTGTTTCGGAGACGTTGTTGGAAATATCACCAACACGTCCAATTTTAAGTAGCGTTTCTAAGAAAGATCTTGAAATTATTCAGAAAGTTTTTGACTTTAAAATATTGAAGAGAATGTTGATAATACAAGTTTCATATCTTACGTGTCGAAGAGTCATCGAAAGAAGATGAAGTCAAAAATTGATAATATCAAATACAATACTCGATAAAAGGGTGAGCATATCAAACATTACTCATGAAGTTTCTCTTTTGGAGCATTATGGGTGTTGCATTATCATTCCTTCTTCTACAACCGAGGATGTTATGGTTTGGAAAAATTGGACGGATGAGGAAAATCCTTTGTTTTTAAAAGATGTATTTTTTAGGGATCGCCTAGAATTTCCCAATTCCCGATTCCCTTAACTCTTTTATGTTCCTCTTGTCTTTTATTTCTTTTGTCTTGGTTACGGAACTCTTTGTATTTCTGTCTCTTTTATTAATAATTTTTTTAGTATGCTTGTAAAGGATTTGTGGTTCTAGGGACCAACCTAGTTGAGATGTTTGTTGCCTCTTTGATACAAGTTCATACTCTTGCTTCATCTAAAAAAAGTCTCTTTTTTGGATTTTAAAATAATATTTTGTCCTATAATGATAATTGTCCCGCTAACACAACGAGTTGGTATGTTCTTATTTGACCCAAAAAAAATTATGATTTTTTTAATAGATAAAATGACAAATAATCGTTGAAAAATTCACCCACACAAATGGGGGGTCAAGGTTTGAACCCCGACTACAGCGTTCAGCATAACATTTCAGTAATTTTGACAATTGAGTCAAGGTTTGTGGACAAACTATGAATTTTATATTCAACCTAACCGATAGATTTTAATTATATATATGCACTTTTGAATTTAATTTTAAATGAAATGTGTGTTGAACTTTTTTTTAAAAAAGCTAAAATGAATTATATTACTGAAACAATCTGAAAATTTCAGCATAAGAAATGCCAAAAAAAAACCTACGGAAAGAGTATCAAATTACATCCAAAAACAAAGAGAAACAAAAAGAAAATGTCAAAGCCACCACAAATGATAAGAGAAAGCAAAATTAGGACGATTCATCTTCAGCCACCAATATGATTAAAGTTTAATTTTGTTGAGCAATTGTTGTAACGAGTCCTCTTTTTTATGAAAGACCGAGCATTTTTTTCAATCCAAATCACCTACACACATGAAAGTCAAATGATGGTAAAAGCTGAGAGGATACTTTTTGAAAACCTGTCTAAAGTACCAAATTGAGATAAATGATCTGACACATGTTCAGGATACACTGTGTGGAAACTAAGCTAGTTGAAATACGATACCAAAGTTTACTAAATAATCACGAGAGGACTAAGTGCTATGCATCTTCCATCATGCCACATCCACCCACACAAAGTTGAGCATTAGGTTGTAAAATTTGTCTTTAATTAAATTGTCCGTTGTTGGTAACCGATTACGCAGCAGACGCCAAGCAAAAAGAATGACTTTCAGGGGCACCTCCTTATTCCAAATTATGCGAGAAGTGCCAAGTTGTTGTTGACCGATGACATCAAATAATTATAAGCACTTGTTACATTATATTTACTTGACGCATGTAAATGTCAAACCCACTTGTCAGAAAGATTAGGTTGCAAAACAATATTAATTAAAAAGTCACAGCACTCCCGCACTTTCTCCTCCTCCCAAGCTAATAAACAACTTCTCCACTTCCAAGCCTCACCTTCCTCCCCCCACCCAAGCGAATACATTTCAGTCACCATTGTCATTTTATTAACAGCAAGATACTTATAATACTCATAATATGTGTTGAACTTTAATTACACACATGCCAAATACTCATAATATGTTTTCACATGTTTACAATTAAATCCCTCTACCAAAGCTCATCGTATTCCATCTGTGAACAGCGTTGATCAAATGGCTTCAAAATGGATCAACAAGGAATTGGAAGGAGTTACAGAAGGATCCTCTTGCTTCATGCAGTGCTGGAATATTTTCGGCTTTAGTGCTTTGCTTTATTGCCTTTGTTTTAAGTTACTATATACTATAATTATTTATATACTTTGAAGTCATTTGAAAAATATTTAATTTTGTTGAGATATTGTGTTTTTTTATCAGAGCACATATAATGAGGCATAGATTGTAGAGGATTTAGATTATGGGTTAAGGCATGGATTTTGTAAATATTGTTGTATCATCTCTTTTTTTTTTTGCTACAACTTGTCATTTCCGGGACAATCACTGCCGCCAGCCGATAGGTCTCTGATGGGAACAACTTTTGACGCAGTGTTTTCAGTAAAAACAACCACCAACATATTTGCCTTCCTTCTACTATAGGACAAGCCCCAGCAGACCTAAAATGTATCCTCGTGTGTGGTAAAAATTAAGTGTGTTGTTTAACGTATGCGCGTCCATACGCTAAATATTTTTTGATATGAATGTTTTGAAGATTCCAAATATAGTTTTAATTGATTGTTTGGTTAACTGCAGTGTTTATCATAAAATTAATTTAAGTTTTAATTTGATGTTTAGAATATATACATTTTGGGTATGATCTTTTGTGAGATAAATTTAAGGTTCTTAGAATCATCCTCAAACGAAGCTAATTTATTTCAAGAGTTGAGGATTTTGACAGTTGGTGGTGTATGGAGAAATCTTGCATGTGAATTGTGACATACCATTTGATGTAATGTCTAATATAGTACGAGATCGTTTACGATGTATTGGTACTTATGTCAATGGTGCTGCTATACAGTGGTTAGATAAAACCTACAAGGTCATTTCTTTTCTTTTTCTTTCTTTAGCATATAAGATTAGCTTCATTTCTTCCATGTGCCATATTCTTTTCTAAAACAAATTATATGGGACAAAATTTGTTATCTTTTTTTATCACCTGAGCTTAATATAATTGTTATCTCTTTTTATCACCTGAGCTTAATATAAGAACATAATATTATGGTAATCAACATAATTGTCCTAAACATTGTATGGATATATTTTTTAAACCTAAAAATTATGATTAGCAGTTAAAACATGATGGTTTAAGTTTAAGCTTTAGAAATTATTTCACACTTACTCACAAAATCATAAGAAACAAAGACTTGGACGTTTCTCATGTGATAGCCCCCAGCACACGCAATTCCCCATCCAAATATTTACCTCATTCAAATATTTACACTATTCTATTTCTAACTGCTTTCTTTTCTTGGCAAATATGTCTTTTTTTCTTTTTTCTTTTTAGGTATTTCTTTTTCTTCCAAGATAAAACAATTAATTTATTCTTATATACCAGAAACCCTCTTCATCAAAGACTACTACTACCCTTGGGTCTTGACTAATTTATGAGAAAAAATTTCATCCGTATTATTTTTTTTTAGATAAATTGGGCACAAAAAAATTGTGAGAAACCATTTAAATCTTTACAATCTTCTGATCTATTTTTTATTTTTTACAATTTTTTTGTTTACACACATGTTTTTTTTATCAAATATTTACACACATATGTATGTGCATGCAAATATATATTAACTAGTCTCTGATGAGTCGAGTGTATTTGAAAGTAAACAAAATCATGCATCAAACTATATAGCTTCTATTATAATTAGCCAAAGTCCAAATTTGATGATATAACTTTTAGAAATTATTTGACACTTAATCACATAATCATATGAAACAATCTCCCATGTGTTGCCCTGTCCCCACGGCATTCGAATATTCATTCACATCACTCTAACCAATTTCTATTCAAGGCAAAATTTGTTTTCTTTTTTCTTCTAAGATCATGTCATTATTTTATTCTTAATAATAGAATTAAAAATCAAACTAATCCTTGATCTTTTGAAATACCATGACCTTGTTAACACTTGGAATATTCCTCCCAAATTTTTTGTAAAAATTATAGTTCTCCAATTATAAACTTTAGAAAATATGTTTATGTAGTAGGATTATATGTACCAAGTTTTCTCCTAAAAAAAATCAACTAATTTTGTCTAAGTAATGAATCTCATTGGGACAGTCGTTGCATACTTGAGAAAATAATGCTAAATGTAAAAAAATACTATCAATCTTATAGTTTGGGATTTCCATTTCTTCCATATGCTATATTCTTTTCTAAAACAAATTATATGCTTAACTGGGACAACTTATATTCAAACTCGTATATGTTTGATCGATTTTTTTAAACCGAAGTTCATTAACTACTTAAGCTCAATATAAGAAGATAATATTATGAAGAAAAAAATGAAAAAAAATATTTTTTGAAAATCAACAAAATTTTCATAAACAACTAAGGGATATATAATTTTAAACCTAAAAATATATTTTCGAACTTATTTTAGGATATAGGTTATAGAAAAAATTACTTCATCACTTTTACCTTTTTATTGAAGGGATCACTTTTTCACACATATACAACTGGTACAAGCAATTGTATTTATTCTATGATAAAAATGAGTGTATTTGAAAGGAAAAAAAAAATAGAATTTTGTCCAAAGACACGACATTGCCTCATTCAACTTTTTTTTTTTGATGTAATTGCCTCATTCAACTGATTCAAGCAATAACCATTCTAACCGCTTTCTTTTTAAGGCAAATATGTCTTTTTCATTTCTTTTAATTTGTTATTGCTGTTTATTCTTTTTTTCTTCCAAATCAAGTATTTATTTTATTCTTAATTACATACTAGAAACCCTCCTCATTAAAGACTACTACCCTTGAAACTTGATTAATTATATGATTATATTTATGTGATTAATTTAATAATATCGTTCTTTTTTTTGGGTAAATAATAAATTTATTTTATACCTTGAGAAAATATCAAACTAATCTTGCTCTTTGAAGTTCATACCATAACCTTTTTTTTTCATTTGAAGTATTCCTCCCAAATTGTAGGACTATATCTAGCTAATAAACTTAAGAAACATGTCCATGTAGGATTATATCTAGCTAATAAATCTTAAGTGTTGAGTTATGAATTTTTTTATAAGTAAAAATTATATAGGTTTTTTGTTTTATTACAAAGTGTTGCATCAAATGTGAGTTCAAAGTTTCACATTACTTGGAAAAGGCAACATGACTAGAATCTTAACCCAAAGTAGAGTTGACGGGTTCCAGCATGGTGATCTTCGGAAAAGTTGCACGGATCATGAAATAAACTTAGGAGTTTTGTCGCGAACATGATGGAGGTTTTGTTTCTCAACTCAAATTCGTCAATGGGGGACTAAAGTTGCTAGGAAATAGAATAGTAGCAAAAGTGGCAGTGATCCGTCAGAAATCTCTTTGAAAATATAAATGAATTAATGGAGTAAAGATCGCATAGAAAGGATACTTTTGATTGTGACTTCATGGCCAGTGTAGACTAGTCGACGTCAACACGGTGGCCCGAAGAATTTCGTGGCGGTGGTGATATGTTCAAGGAAGAAGAAATGGGTTTTGATATTCTTTTCCAAAGGAGGATGGAGAAAAATAAATAAATTAGAAGAGTCTAATTCTTGACTAGTGAACTAAGAAAGTACACATCATTTTCAAATGTTCGGCTAAGCATATAGTTTGTTACATTAGAATGTCACATCATCGTTTTTGAAGGTCGATTTCCATAAATGATTTAAAATAGAAGCATCTTAAATGATGGAATAAAGAAAATTGTTGAGACTAAAACCAAATTGGTCCAATATTAGGGAGACCAAAAACAATGTTAACCCTATTTTCAAATTTCACCTATATGTTATATTTTGAAATAACAAAACGTATTGTTATTTTTACAATAATTAAAATTTTATGATAATTTATGTACTCAAATAAAAAAAATATAAGTAAATGTATAATTGAGCATATGAAAAGTTGAAAATGTAAGTAAATTTCAAGAGAAAAATTCCTCAAACAAAGACAAAGAGTTAACTTTATCAATTTGATTTAGCAATGTAAGTTTACTTATTATTGTCATCGTGAGCTTATCTCAGTTGGTAGGGACAATGCATAATATATGCAAGGTCTAGGGTTCAAACCTCGGCCACCACAAAAAAAGAAATGGAGATTTCAGGCCTCTCTCTATGACCAAACTCATAAGTCAATTACTAGAATCTGACAAACATTAACATGTTGAAATTTGAGTATGTCAAACTTGGTTTTTCTTGGAATTCTTGATGATACAAATTTTGGTTCTGAGTTTATAGTTAATCTATGATTTTGTCCTTGAAACTAATGATGACTAAGTTTTGCTAAAAAAAACATGTAATCTAAAATATCATGATGTAGAAGAAAAATAGACTATCCTATAGCATTGATTATATTTACAAGAATCAATTTCTGGTTAACAAACCCTTCATTAAGAAGATTCCCAAACAACCACAACCAATAGCCACTGCCACCATTATATGACGACCACCCGAATCTGAAGAAGAATCTACACTTTTCGAGTTGTTTCTTGTTTGATGAGGCTTCTCTTCCAAATTTCCACAAAAAAGATTGTTCAAATTATCTAACTGATTCATTATATGGCGCTGGCACCGTGCAATACCTGATATCTGATGATCAACATGCAATCCAGTAATTCACAAAGGTTATATAAATGTATTGGGCTACAAGCACATTTTATAATATATAGCTATAAGCCTATAAGGCTAAGAACAAATTCTTATTTGATAGAACAATGTACAAAGAAATCTATCCCACATAGGCTCAGACTTTTTATTTTTAGCGAAAGAATTCACATGCGGAGGCATAACAATGACCCCTGACATCCCAACTATGTTGAGACCCTAGTAGCCAAAAGTCATCGGCAGCACACCAAAAGGCTGGGTATAAGTTGTACGTCGTTAAAAAGTATACCACATTTTTTTACAGTTGATTTATTTATCTTATTGCTTAATCAAAATATTAAGATACTTATGGCACAACCGATATTATAGATACATACCTCATCACTTAAATGTGATTCCTTAGCTAATTGTGATGAGAGTCCATTTAGGGAGCCGTTGCTCAAACTAGTGATGAAATAAGAAGTGGGAGCAGAACCATCAAAGGACTCAGCTTGCAAAGACATATTTTGTTGGCTTGGACAATTTTTCTTGATGGTTAACTTTGAGTTCAGCTCTTCAATACGATTTGTAAATTCGCCCATTCTATCATGTAGCGATGAAATTTGTTCTGAAAGCTGAGTGATGGCTCCCTGCCAAGTACCAAAATATTATAAAAAATGCAGCTAAGAATTAAACAAATCATTTGTTCAATGGACTGATAGAAAGTGATATTTAAATTAAGAAAATAATTTTACAATTAAAATTGCTAAAAAGTAAATGAACTTACCTGATTTTCCTGTTTCGTTTCAGAATCTGAATGATTACTTTTAAGAAATCCTCGATTGTTTGAAACAAAACCAGTTACTTTTGCTTGATTCTCATCTTTTTGATTTGTACTTGACTGCGATATATCACTGTTCAAAATGCACATTGGCCTTATTATTCGTTAAATTCACAGAAATTACTCGGACCAAGATTTAGCTGACATCACAGATACAACTGCCAACTATATGTACTAACTCTACAGAAGTCTCTCATCTTAACATTCAAAAAATAAAATGGATATGCAATTAGTTTAAGGACTGAAAAGGATGAATGTGACTCTACTCACAAAGCTATTTATTGAGATATTGAGATCCAAGTGCATGCCATATGGGTGAAGAAAACGTACTTTAATCTTTATCTTTAAGAACAAGGGTGATATACAAATGTGTGCTAGTTATATGGTGATTCAACCAATGAGTCGTATTATTAAGCTACGAAAGGAGAGAGCGTGCATGATTGGACAAAGATTAAGACAAGAGACCCGTGTCGCAGAAAATATTTTTGGTTGTATGCAAGAAGTTCAACCAGGGAAGTGATACACTTGCTATGATGACTGATTCAGAGATATCAGAAAAATAGAAAAGATTTACATATGATTTTTATTGATTTGAGAAAAGACATCTGATAGAGTTCCTGGAGAAATTTTGTATAAGGTTTTCAAGAAAAAAGGACTCTGCATTGCCTACATTTGACATATCAAATATGTGCGAGAAGCCAAGACTAGTCTGAGAACTCAAAGTGGAGCCACAAAAAAAAATTAACACCAAGAGTTAACTTTGAGCCCTCAAGTATATTGAATTTACATGTGCGATGTTGAAAATATCCAAAAAAAATTGTCGAAGTACAAGTTTTATTGCAGATGATATAATCTAGTTGGAGAGTTGAGATAAATTATGGAAAGAAAATGAATAGATCTGTTGAGACAAACCTTAGGAGCATATGACATTGATTTTAAGTATAAGTTGAATAAATGGAATAGCAGGAAGCACAAAACTTCTAGCTAAGAGATCGACATTGGTTAACATACAATATTGGGTCTATCATACAAACTGACGATCTTGGGTCTATCATGCAAAATGACGATAAGATAGATGAGAATGTCAATAATAGAAGTTAAACAAGATAGATGAAATAGAATAATGTTTGTAAATGCAAGACACAATGAAAAAACAACCATTCAAGCTTAAAGGAATATTTCAGTGTACAATTACAAGACTTGCAATATTGTATATGATTGATTGTCGTAAAGAGGGTTGAAAAGTGTATTTATATGGAAAATATTCACCTTCTCATACGTATATGTCTCATGGGAACCCGGTCACTAGAGGTTCTTAAAAATGCTGCTTTGGGGTTTGACACCAAATCTTCATGAAGGTTGAGTTTTGTCCTTAAATCATCTGGCATGGCCTGTGTGGAATAGTTAGAAAGCGAATGATGATAAGAGACTAGGTACTAGAAGACAAATAAAAATTCATACCATTACAAACTTTTCAAGTTGAATCTGCTCAATGTAGGTACGGGGAACGTACGAACCTTCCAAACCCAATTGCTGTGCTATGTTTTTTACAACTAATCGATCCGTTCCTTGTACCTGTTTGTTATTATGCAATGTGTTATCAACCAAATTAAAGAAATATACAAACTAAAGAATAAATAAAAGCACAAAATATGAAACCTGAAAGATGAAAGATGATAAACATGGTTTCAAATTGCAAATCACATCATGTGATGTATAAATGTTCGTAACCGCGTCACACCACAATTGCATTTTTTAAATCACGAAAACTTTAGAAACACAACGCCACAAAAGTTGCAACACTGAGGGTGCAATGTTCGCATTGGACTGCAAAAATTCTTAATGTCCTCATAGAAATTTTTCTTCATTCTTCCTCTATCATTCGTTAGTAAATGTAAGAGGAATTTGACTCACTTTGTAACAGAAAAGAGAGTAAAAATTAAAAAGGCTATAAGAAATAAATTCAAATGCTACATTATGTCGAGTTTGATAAAAGGCTATAAATAATGAGATACATTCTTTTACTAAACAACCATACTTTTGTTAACAAACATATAATGAGATACATATAAACTAATCAGATCCAATATAAGCTAACAGATACAGGATGAGGCCTGTCGAATGAAGCCATGAGAATCAGAAGGAAGGGAGGAATAGATAAAAGGATTTCGAAAGTGAAACATGACGTCCGTAAAAAATACTGCAACAGCCACAATGCCTGTACTTACAACTACAAATCCGGCCACAACTATATATAGTTTGAAACCATGTTGCTAAACCACAGAAGATACGTGTGCGTATAAACACCAAATCCAAAACACCAGAAGATTGTAAACAAATGATAATATCACTAAAGCATTATAGCAGTAAAATAGCATTATAGAGGTACTCTAACATTACCTGAACATAATGTCGATTTAGTTGCTCAAGCCAATCTAGTTTAACACAAATCCTATCATCAGATAAGACATGGCTACTTCTTTTAAGAATAGTTGCTATTGTGTATCCAAGGGCCATCAGTCCACCAAGAAGACGCACACTGACCGCAAAAGTAATTCTCGGTGATATGACAAATGGATCTTCAGTCACCCATTCCTTGAAGTATAAGTCATCAATTAGTTTACACAAGGCAACAAGTCCGTTCTTGTCTTTTCGAATTTTAAAATATTTTTTCAAAGAAAGGAACCAAAACTGTATGAGGCATACCTCAAACATGAGACTGTATTTCCCATCCTTATTTCGCATCCGTAAATATGATTGACAGCTCTCTGGATTTTCACCAGGTGGTAGAAGATATATGTCATATGTTTGCTCAGTTGTTTCCTCAAAATTTTGGGAGAGAACAGCTTTGATTTGATCCACTGTTACATTCCTGGTTGACTAGAAAAAGTTACAGCATCGATCAGTAACTCGCATTATATAGCACCGACATTCAACAGTTAAAAATTCAGAACTAACAGGAAATTCTATATTTGTGTATTTACAGTGACTAAGTATAACTACGATAAAATTTGAGAACTAACCTTTAAAATGTAAGTAGGGCTTTGGAATCCGAAAAATGGATTAAACTTGTTGTTTATTTTTATGTGTGCAGTTTGGAGATCTGGCTCAATATAAGCCTTGTACATTGGATATACCTGCAGAAGCAGATTAAATTGAGAAATTGTTTAAGCAAGCACAAATACATTCCAAATCTTTGTATATAGCAATGAATGAAGGGAATGAAAATAAAGCATGCACCGTCTCAGATATTTGATGAATAATTTCTTGAGGTTCTTGACCAGCACGTTGTATATCACGTATAACTCGTTTAATAAGGTCAAGATGCACACCGCCTGTTACAGATACTCGAAGGTCTAGTAGAGGCCGCAACCTCTCACTCAAAGCATAAATGCCCTCTATAATCACAATTCGAGAGCTCGGAACTTCAACCGTCCTGGAAATAAAATACAACGCGATCTAAAGTTGAAGGCATAGCCTATAATTTGCCTAATAAATTAAGGAATAGCAAAATACAGAAACACAACACACAAGTCCAATTCAAAAGTTTTTTTTTAGACTTGCATATCTTTGCACTCTCTCGTTCTAAATTCTAAGAGAAATTAAGCTAATGAAATTTATTCTTCTCAAAAATAATAATGTTGTCTCACTGCTAACAAAATTAGTCAATAATACATTTTTATTTACTTTATGAAAAATCTAAGAGGTAGCTTAGGATTAACCTGTATCCTGTACGTGAACTGGATTTGTAATCATACACGGGAACTTGGACTGGCTTTCCTGCCTTTAAATCATGAACATTTCGGAGCAATGTTTCGTAATCTGTTAAGCGTGGATCTGCTCAAAGAGATATAATATAGGTGAAAATATTGTCAAAATATCAAAGTATGAAATGAGAGTGATACAGAGACATGTTATTCTATGGATCAGGTAATCTGTCTTTGCATCAACATACTAATTTCCTTCATGCATGAGTAACTTCTTTAATGCTAACCATTTTAAAATTATAGTGTTTTCTACACAATAAGTAGTCAATGACTAACATGTGAAAATATACTTTTGGTAGGAAAAACCAGCCCTTTCATTTTATGAGATCTTACGCCTTAAGCTTATTCCATTAATTTATATCTTCCCTTCTCCTGGTCATTATATGAAATTCCTGCTATAAATTAATGGCAAGAAAGGTGAACAAGAAAATAACCGACTTTCTTTGTGTAATTAACTCAAGGCAGAAAGTTTTTATATGCACCACAAAAGGAATGCTAAAGCATCACATAAGAAAAAATGAAACAGTGATTTACCATCGAAGTTTCCATCGACAATGCGACTAGAATCATTGTAATTGTCCATTGAAATGACTGCAATATCAGGCATGGAGTTGAATATCTTTTCAGCAAACACAGTCTTCCCTGCCCCAGAAGGACCCCCTACCCCTATTAATATCATTCCATCATTTTTCTGGACCAACAATTGGCATGCATGAAACACTATAGAGAAACCATTCTCAAATGATAGTTTGTTCTGGATTGGAGAAACCTCATAGCGTTCGCAGTCTTTCCTTTTAACCAATCGAACTTGATCTTTTAACCGACCAAGATGTTTTTGTTGTGAATCAACTCCAGAGGTATCCTGTGCCATTGAAGGAATGATGATTTCCTTCTAAACAAACACACAGTCACACAAAAAAAAAACAAAGAAACATGAAAAATAATAAATAATGATATCATATATTATATTTTGTAATTTTTGCAAGCTGTAAAGATTTTGTCACATAAGGTGTCAGCTCAGTGATAAGAGTTTCGCTTTGTAACTTCTGATTGGGTTCAAATTCCATCGGAGACAGTTGTAATGTTGTATCAATACATTACATGAGACAAAATAAGCAGCATTTCGATTCAAATACCCTGAAATGAAACATGAGAAACCATGCCCAAATGAAGGGAAATGGATTCCACAAAATCACAACATTTGTAGCCATTTGATCTAGATCAAATGCCCAAGAAAGAGCAGATTTAATTTTTATTTTATAATTATAAAAATGTTGTACTTAAATCAAGACTGTTCAATCTTGATTGGGCGGTTACCAACACTTGACTACAAGGTTTTTTGACCCTAAACCCGGTCCAAAATGAAGTCCCAAAAATCAAAAGCTACACACCATAGTTTTAAATTGCGGTCTTCAATCACAATTGCTGCCGCAAAATAAAGATTTTAAGATTTTAGGGTCTCTACAACGGCAACGCAATGACAATTGCAATCACTTTTGGCGCATTTCACCACAATATCAAGGTTTGCCGCGTAAACCACAACCACAATTTAGAACCATGTCACACGTCGCGATAACTATTACAATTCTTGATAGAATCGATTAACTATTAAAAAAAACATCATGGAATGAAAATTCTGTAGCTATAACCAAAACATAGAATACCTAGAAAGAGAATACGAATAAAAACAGATCCAACAAAACACATTGGTGATTACAAAAGAACTCACCTCAAGGAACAGTGATTTCAGTAATAACAACACCCCAAAAGCATGAATGAGCTAGGAAAACAAAAAGGAATGTAATGCTTTAAGAAATTTTGGTGAATCTGCGTATGATCAAATATTGAACGTTTCAAATCAACATGATTTTCAGAAGTTAACTACACGAGATTAAAACTCCAACTTCCTCCCCTCAAAAAAAAAAAAAAACTCTATCTTCCTTTTATATTTTTTTTACCAAAAAAAATAAATCCTAAACTGTTATTAACCTACGAAGATTTTATTCATTTATTTTTTGGTACAGACCTATGAAGTTTCTT
>Ga0315914_1005107_pt1 | contig 19299 bp, 17 predicted proteins | sample MpolenodulesMG_FD_203920 | JGI IMG/M metagenome (GOLD analysis project Ga0315914, IMG submission 203920) | Medicago polymorpha root nodule microbial communities from Los Angeles, California, United States - elongated nodules | ecosystem: Host-associated > Plants > Roots > Nodule | place: USA... | reverse complement strand
TTACAGTTACATAAAGTATAAAAAAACTTAATCACCTTGATATATCAAAATGAGCCGCTACATCCTGCCATGTATCCCAGTCATCTCCTGTTATGCGATACATGTTGACTAGTCCACTGACATCCTTCGCCAAGGATGGTGTCACACCGACTCCGGGAGACAGAGAATACACAATGGGACGATTGAGTTGGCTGAGAACCTGGCATGACATGTCATATGATAATTTTGTAAATAATTATAGCGAAAGCATTGAGATCAAGTGTTTTTCCAAGAACAAGTAGTAGTGATAAAAGTAAGAAAGTTGAAACTGAAGGATACCTCAGATACATAGGATATCTCATTAAAATCGAAGTCTTCACTGCCAAACACGCAGTCATGTTTCACTGCAAGAAAGTCATAAAATCTTTCAAAATTACTGCAAAGCATAGGCAGAACTGTCTATATATTCTTGTACATGATAATGCAATTCCAAATTAATACATGAATGTATAATCAATCAATACTTTGTAAATTCAAAATCATCATGATTGTTGTCAATGATATGATAAAAATGTTGTGACAGTAAGTTAGTAGTGCAAATACCAAGATCAACACCCCAAGCAGCATACTGCTCATGAAGAGATCTCAAAAAAGCTCTCCCTGCTCCTAACTTTGCATTTACACTCATGAAACCATTATTCATCCATCCACAACGCCTTTCTTGGATTGCAATGTCTTTTGCATACCATACTCGACCGGATTCTTGATAAGCAGCACCCTAGGAAATCACATGAAAAGGTCAATCAGAACTTTTGTTTTAGATTATGTGCCTCTTTGAATTGGCTTATTTGAGTTTATCCACTGGCATACTTGTGAATTTATAATACAAAAATAAATAGAAGATAAAGTTATAGCAGAGAATCAAAAAATAATACCGTTGTTGTATCTAGGATAGGGGTGTTTGCATTCATAGCTTGTGTGCTGATCCCTCTCATAATATGAATTCCAAACTTCAAACCTAAGCTATGTACTTTCTTAGCTACTTCACTGAATCCATTCCCACCTTTGGAAGAAGGCCACCTTCCTGGATCAGGAACCATCCTTCCCCATTTATCAATCACGTCGAATCCAAGGGAATTACTATTAGCACCCGGAACATTCTTCCTATACCAGAGGAAATCCACTACAACAAACTACATGGGTAGAAAAAAAGAAATCAATCTATATATATAACCAAAGTACTACTACTGCAGTAAAGTGAAACCATCCATAAGCTATAGTTCGTTTCGGTATTTATACCTCGTATCCATGTGGACGGAGACGCTGAGAAACAATTTGAGCATTCTGTAAGAATTCTTCTTCAGATACTATCCAAGAAAACGCGTCATATGAATTCCACCCTCTTGGTGGCAAGCCAGCTTGCTTGAGGTCACTCTCGGATAAATTTTTTGATGATACACTGAAATGACACACTCAAATATGAATAAAATTATTAATAATGACAAAATAAGGGTCCCAAAAATCAAGGATAACAGGGTTTCCCTTTGGATATGATCAAACATAGGTTTTGCATACCTCTGAAAGTAGGAAAGAAGGCAGAATGAGACCAAGAGCAGAAGCATCGGTCGTGGCTTTTGCATTTGCATGTGTGAGACACTCCTCATTGAGCTTCTTTGAGTAACTTCAGGAAGGGTTTTGTAGTCGTTTGTGATCTCATTAGGACTAAGCATGTTTCTCTCCTGTATTCAAAAAATCATTCTCAACACTATCAACATCACTATAGTCTATATACTTCAATAGCAAGAAAATTACAGCAAACTATAAAATGTAATCTCACCATATGAAAATAATTTCATTACACTAGAAAATAGCCACCTTATCATATTTTGTAAGGGTCTCAAATTATACATGAATTAACAAGACAAATCAAACAATGGCAGTCCAAACTTCAAATCATTGGGATTTCACAAATTATACATAAGTTTTCTAAAATACAAAGAAAACCATCAAATTGAAACTAAATTTTCAAAGAAAAATGCATTATGGAAGGCAAAGAAAAAGAGTGAACACTTACCAAATAGATGTGATGATGAAAAAGCGAAGGCCAAGAAAGAGAAAAGAATTGTGGAATTGAGAATGTGGCTAGAGATACTTACCATCCACAAAATCTTTTCCTCTTTTCTGCCTCACTTCTTCCTTTGTATGTATGTCCTCTCTTGTTATCTATCCTTTTCTATTTTCCATTTTTTGCTAACTATGTCACCTAATGTTTATTCTCTTTTTTCTTTTTCAATTCTTATATTGAAAACACAAAATTATAACTTCTTCATTGGAATTAAGTTTTATTATTTGAACATCATAATACAAACACTATCGTATGTGCTATGGTATGTATTTATCTTTAGAGCAATGCCATTTGGATACGCATACTTACTTTGAAAATGCATGTGTTTGATTCAAATCATGATCAAATATCTATTTCTTATTTATATTAAAAATAATCAACTTGTGTCAGAAATCCCTAAAAAAAATGTGTCAAAAAATCATTTCTCTTATTTTTGAGTCTTACTTTTTTATTTTTTTTAACAACTCATACATTTCAACAAATACACATAAAAATTAAATATCAAACCATATTTGACCTCAAATTATTTTATGTCAACCTATCTTTTGTCTTAGAAATTGCTTGATGTCACCAATTCCAAAACACTCACCTATTTTTAACCGTGTCTTTCTCTTAGTTTCTTCAACTTTTTGATTTAAGAAATATATAAGAAAGCAACTCAGTTATACTATTTATTACTCCCTTCGTCTTATATGTAAGCACCCTTTCCTCCGTCCTACTATTTATTTCTCTTCTACATTTAACTTACTATACCTGTTTGGAACAAGAGAGAGACTAAGGTGGTTTGGACTCTTCCAACTTTGTAACACATTATTTAATGTAACACGACCTTCACTAGTAACATTCTACCCACAATAGCATTTTATTTTACATGTACTATGACCATGTCACGATTTTAGTATGAAATTTTTTCGTCGGACGTGTTAGATTTCTGTTTCGGTTTTTACTATTTAATCTGCATTTAAATGGTTTACCGTTTTTTTTTTTTGGTTAATTAAGACTTTAGTTCCTATAAATATCTGCAGTTTTATTTTTAGTCCCTATAAAAATAAATCACACTTTTTAGTCCCTACAAAATATTATGTTAGTGTTTTTAGTCCTTATAAAATTTTCCATCAGCATTTTTAGTCTCTGTCAAAAATTTCCATCAACATTTTTGGTCCCTAAAATGCTTAAGAAAAATGTCACAGGGACTAAAAAGTGTGATTTTATTTTGTAAGAACTAAAAACAAAACTGTGAATATTTATAGGGACTATAAACTTAAAGTACAGTTCAGTCATAAACAAAATTTAAATACTAGGACCTAGTACAGGAGAATCTTATGTTTTCCGATTGAAGTAAAATTGTTGGCTAAGCTAAATTGATAGAGAATTGAGAGACCCCCTATACATTTAATACTGTCGCATCATCATATCATATCTGAAAATATAAATAAACACTTCATAATTTGTTTGTGGAGGTTGTTTGTTTGGGAGGAAGAGCTTCTTCATAATTTGTTGCTTAATCTACAAGGAATGGTGTGGACAAATGGGGAAGATGAGTGGTATTGGAAGTTGGTGGTAGGAGAAATTTTCTCGGTTAGCTCTATGTATAAAAGATTGATGGAGGTGCCGTAAGTGGAGGTGGAGTTGGGGGATGAGGAGAATCGGGTCTTTGGACAAATTTGAAAGAGCCCGGCACCGTCTAAAGTGGTGGCCCTATGTTGGAAGGGTTTGTTAGATCGAATACCAATAAGGGAGAATTTAGCAAGAAGGATTGCTTTGGTTCTGAATGCTAGTTTACTCTGTGTTCTTTGTAACAATGTCGTTGAATCGACAAATCATCTTTTCTTGCATTGTTTAAAGACTTGGAAGGTTTGGTCGGAAGTTCAAAATTGGTTAGAGGTGAATTGTATTACCCCCTCCAATTTGTTTGTTCATTGGAGGTGTTGGGATGTTTTGGTTCCTAACAGGAATGAATTAAGAAGGGGTATGCGTCTAATTGGCATACCGTTGTGTGGGTTATTTGGAGTGCGCAAAATAACGTAATTTTTAACAATGGTGGTATAGAGATGGAGGATATCAAAAGGCTGTCGTGGAGTTGGAGTTTAGCTAGGCTGAAAATTCAACCTTGTTTGTTTTACGAATGGCGGTGGAATCCGAAGTGGTGCCTTGGTGTGATTCGCGGTTGAAGAGTGCGCTACTGGGGTTTATTTGCAGCTGCTACATTTGTGCTGAGGTGTTTGTCACCGTTATAGCCTTTGCTGGGTTCCTGCTGCTGATGTTGTTGAGACTTGCAGGTGCGGTTCTGGCTTTTTGAAAGCAGGTCCGTGTGGCTGTTTCGCTGCTGCAGGAATAGGCCTTTGGTTGCTGCAATTTATGTTGTTGTTTTAGTCTATTGTAGTGTTTTGGTGGGTTTGTTTTTTTAGTTTTTTTAAGTCCTGTCCGATTGTTGGGATATGGACTATAAAGGTTTTTTTTATCGAGTTTTGTCTTTGGTGGAGAGATGCCATTTGATATCAGGCTCTCTATTTGTGTACTCTTTTTCCTCCTTTGCGGGCTAAGTGCATCTTGCACTAGCCTAGCTTAATAATATTTGTCGTTTCAAAAAAAAAAATCCTTATTCAAAACCTTAGCGGGCTAAGTGCATCTTCGCATTGTTTTGTGAATACCTCTGATTGTATATCACGTATTCAAAACCTTATTCAATTATTTGTAATTGTTAAGAGAAGTCTCTTTCAGTTGTGATTGAGCAAAGGAAGTCTCTTGGAGTTGTCCTTGAGCAAGGAAGTCTCTTTCTTGTGTGATTAAGCATAGAAGTCTCTTGGAGTTGTCCTTGAGCATTGAGCAACTTGTAATCCGATATTGCATTTTAGTGGAACTCTCATTGGAAGTGCAAGGGGGACATGACTACTTCTGGATTGTGGAAGGAACCTGTATAATTGCTTGTGTTCTTTCTTTCTCTGTTCTCTTACTATTATCCGCTGCACTAAGACTCTGAACTCAAGTCAGACTCTGAATTTGGGAACAATTTTTCAGAACGTAAGAAAGAAAAGTTTTTGAGAACACAATTCAACCCCCCCTTGTAGTTTTTTCTCACAAATGTGCTTCAACCAGACCTAGAGGATAAATAAAAGGCTATTCATCACAAATGTGCTTCAACCAGACTTAAACCCCACAAGCCAACAATACAGCAATGGTGACAAATACGATCTGAACCTAAATTCAAAATTGCAGCAAAAAAACTGAATCAAATCATTAAAGACCAAACTAAGTACATTCCCGAACTATTTTTTTTTTCCGTGGTGGCCGGGTTTGAATCCCAAACCTTATATATATTATGCATTGTCCATACCAACTGAGTTAAGTTCACGATGACACATTTCCGAACTATTAACTTAGTAATAGTTGAGCTCAATACTTTATTATTTGACAAAAAGTATGTTTACAAGGAAATGATAAATACAGTTAAAAATTCGAATAAAAAGAAGTGTTTTTTTTTCCTTCAAAAGAACATTATATTAAGAACACGTGTAGTTTTTATATTTCAAGCATGATAATATTAATAAACAACAAATTTTTTTATTTTTTATTTTTAGGGACATGTTTGACATATATATCCTAAATTCAAGGCTTTTTAACATGCAAACCTCTACTTAATTATGCAGTGGTCAAAGATTGTTTAAATTAGATCTGAGTGGTTTCTAAATCAAAGAAAGAGCTATGCAGACACAAGGAGAGAAATGGAGACAAGTTATGTCATGGGTTGTAATTTCAACATTTCTAGTTGTTGTTATGGTGCCAAGTCCTGTAATTGGAGCAAGGAATTGTAGTTTTCCAGCAATATTCAACTTTGGAGATTCAAATTCTGATACTGGTGGTCTCTCAGCTGCTTTTGGACAAGCTCCTCCCCCCAACGGAATCACTTTTTTTCATACTCCTGTTGGACGTTTCTCCGATGGTCGTCTCATCATTGATTTCTTAGGTAAGTGGTGGAAATTCTCACTCATAATGTTCTTTGTTTCTTTTTGAATAAGTGTTTCTTACCTATTGAATATTATGATTGTGTACACACTACAAACGAATAAAGATATATGAATATAAACATTGTCTAATAAGTAGAAGTAAAACAATCTTGCATCATATACAAGTGCATTTTATACAACTAGATCAATAAATCATATTATATTTTATTCAATTTAATTATAAAATCAAGGATTCAACGGTGAAAACTAACTTATGTAAGATGCAAAACATGTACCACTCATGCATCCTAGAATGGGCCAACGAAAAACAATAATAATGAAGTTGGCATTAGAGAGGAAGAGAAACAAACATGAATACTACTCCCTCCGTTTCAAAATGAGTGTCGCTTTAGCCAAAAAAATTTGTTTTAAAATAAATATTACTTTACATTTTCAATACAACTTTAATTTTTTTCTTCCAACTTTTCTTTCACACAATTTTCAATGCAATTTTAAGTTTGTCTTTTTCTTATAAAGTAAGGGCAGTTTAGTAAAAATGTTATATATAATGATTATTTTATTTCATTCCTTAATCTGTGTGCAATGGGTTAAAGCGACACTCATTTTGAAATGGAGGGAGTATCAATGTTTGGAATTACTATTATTTTCTCAGAATTTATTTACTTTTTGGTCAAATGTCATTAATAATACAACCTTTCTTTCTCTTTTCTTAGAATTTATTTAGTCAAATCCCATATTAATTTTTTTTGGTTACAGTCAAATCCCATATAATAATACAACCATTTTTGTCTCTTTCCTATTAAAAATGTAAAATTTGCTATTTATGCGTTTGGAGTAAAAAATTGGGTGCTTGTAAACAAATGTGCCTATAAAAGTTCCATTTAGGATTAGCTCCATTTAGGCTTTGGATGCAAGACATGTGTCAAAAAAATAATGAAGGGTGGAGATTAAAAATTTTAAAAAGTATTTTTTTACTAAAAAAACACCTAAAATAATAAAATGTGTGATAAAATGGAGCATACCCTTCATTATTGTTTAGCACATTCTCTCTTCACTGTTTTCCAAAAATCATAAAATGTGTGATATGTCCACAAACACCTAAAATAAGAAGTTCAATTGTAGACGAAAAAGTATACTTATTAACGTATAACTTCACGTAATTTTTAAAAGATTTTCTCTTTTTCCTTCCAATTTTTTTCTTCTCTTTTCAATATTTTTTTTTGTGTTGGTGTCTTGGTGAGGTGAGAGTCATAAATTTTGACGTATAAAGGAGAGTGTTAGAAAGTACGTGCCAAAAAAAATGTGTTCTTGCCATTATACTCTCAAGATTTAATTCATCTAAGATTTTTTTTTTTTAAGGGAGTTCACCTAAGATTTTATCTACCAAAAAACATTTTAATTACAACATCTTTTAATTATAATTTATTTTTGACTCCTTGTTAAAATTGTATCTCAACAGCACAAAACTTGAGTTTGCCTTATTTGAGTGCCTACTTGAACTCAGTAGGTTCAAACTTCAGCAACGGTGCCAATTTTGCAACAGCAGGATCCACCATCAGACCTCAGAATACAACCAAGTCTCAGAGTGGATACAGTCCTATATCCTTAGATGTTCAACTTGTACAATACTCTGATTTCAAAGCAAGATCCATACTTGTTCGCAAAAAAGGTGCAAACATCTAATAACTTATGAAAATTGAACAAGATAAGAGAGTGACCAAGTAGTTATTTATAATTTTAATTTGGTGTAGGAGGAGTGTTTATGAAATTGTTGCCCAAAGAAGAGTATTTTTCTGAGGCTTTATACACTTTTGATATTGGTCAAAATGATCTCACTGCTGGTTACAAACTCAACATGACCACAGAACAAGTCAAGGCATATATACCTGATGTATTAGGCCAGTTCTCTAATGTTATAAGGGTACCTCATTTATCTAATTATCTAACTTTATGGTTTAAATTTTTTCTATAATGCATGAAATTAAATTTACTTAACCATAGTGTTATCATTTAGTAGAGTGTATACAAGGAAGGTGGAAGGTCGTTTTGGATTCACAACACAGGCCCATTGGGCTGCCTCCCATACATGCTGGATCGCTACTCGATGAATGCGGCCCAAATGGATAAATTTGGGTGTGCGAAACCGTTCAACGAGGTAGCTCAATATTTTAACTACAGATTGAAAGAAACTGTTGTGCAATTAAGGAAAGAGCTTCCAGAGGCCACAATTGTGTATGTTGACGTGTACACAGTGAAATACACCCTCATCAGCCATGCACAAAAATATGGTGAGCAAGAAAATTATGAAATCACCATATTAATTAACCAGATATTGATTTTTTGATATATTGTTTGATGAAAAGTTAAAAAGTGTTGTGAAGGTGAAACAAAATGTTTTTGAATTGTAAGGTTTTGAGAAGGGTGTGATTGCATGCTGTGGACAAGGTGGGAAGTACAACTTCAATAATGTGGCAAGATGTGGAGCTACCAAGATTGTAAATGGGAAAACAGTTTTGATAGCTAAGTCGTGCAAAGATCCAAGTGTGAAGATTATCTGGGATGGAATTCATTACACTGAAGCTTCTAATAAGTGGATATTCCAACAAATAGCTAATGGATACTTTTCAGATCCACCTATCTCTTTTAAAATGGCTTGCCATGCCCGTGGGCATGAATCCATCAACCACAATTAATCCAATTTTAATAAAGCGGAAATTATATATCATTTGTTGCACACACATTTAATCGAATTTCTCGACGTTACTTGCTACAACGATGGATGTATCTTACACATTTTAGGTTTCAATTGACAGATTAAATCATTTTTTAGTAAAAACAAATTAAATGTCAAATTATATTATCCAATTTTTTAGGTTTTAATTGTCAAATATATCTCTTAGATGACGAATTTATGTAGATTTGACGGAATCGATAAAGTGATACCCCTCTTTCGAGCATCAATGATATGGTGTAACTCAGATCATTTGTATTCAATTAATCAATAACCAATTAATAACAGTGCATGAGATTCATTAGTACGGCGGTGTTATGCTATCTCACGACGGAAGTAATGCACAAGTGAGAGTACAATGAGGTTATAAGATATAATCCAGAGATAACTCTCTAGTAGAGTTTGATAAAGTGGTGAATGAATATGTCCTTAAAATGGCACACTATGATTCTTATACAATGGTGTTCGTCAAAGCGTTTGTATGTGATGACATGCATAGAAAGTTATTTGTTTCCTTAGACTTGATGTGGATTATGGGCTATGAACTATTTGACCACAATATATTAGGTCGAAGTCCATCCTAAAAAATTTCTTTTTTAAAACATTTTTTTATATACTGAACTTAACATTAATATACATGAAGGATAATATATTCTAAATTTAAAATATTTTCTCAAAAGAGAATTGCTATTATAAAATTAGGATGCATATTAATATATTATGTGGTAGTTAAAAAAAAAAATTCTACTGCTTCAATGCATTATAGTCAACATTTAAAAAAAAAGGGATTCAATAAAAAAAAAATTGTAAAGAAAGGAAATTGGGCTGAAGTCCATCCTGAACAATTTCTTTTTTAAAGTATTCTTTTATATACAAAACTTAACATTAATATACATACTGTCCTGCTAACTGTTGCCTCCAGGACACTAGTTAAACATACCATAAAAGGTAATTATTACCATAAAAGGAAAATGTTTTTGACTTTATTATAAACTAATTACACAATTTCAATGCATTAACTACTATATAATTTCCTTTTTCATATCCTTAACTAGTGCCCCGGAGGCACTGGTTAGCATTTTTCATATACATACAAGATAGGATATTCTATATTTAAAATATGAAGGTGAGAAAAACACAAGAAGGGGGGTTGAATTGTGTTAGCATTTTCTTCGTTTTCTCCTACTGAAGTCACTGTTCAGAAACAAATAAAATTCAGCTTCTGAAGTGATGTTCAGAATCTAAATGCAGCGGATAAAACAGAGAGAGAGAGAGAGAGAGAGAGAGAGAGAGAGAGAGAGAGAGAGAGAGAGAGAGAGAGAGAGAGAGAAGAGACACAAATCAATTATACAAGTACCTTCCACAAACCGGAAGTAGTCCTGTCCCCCTTGCACTTTCAAGGAGAGTACACTAAAATGTAATATCTGATTACAATTGCTCACTGCTGAAACTAGCAAGAGACTTCAAACTACTCAAGCACAACTGCAAGAGATTTCTTATGCTCAAGAACCTAATCAAAAGACTTCCTATGCTCAAGCACAACTGCAACAGACTTCTATTCACACAGAATTACAAAGAAATTTGTTTGAGGTTGAACACTTGATATACAATCAGTGGTGTTCACAATACAAATCAGATACAGACTCTTTAAGACTCTAGAATTTCTAAGATATGGAAGTTGTTAAGAAATTCTAAGTGAACTTTGATGAGGAGTAATTTCAACAAAGTTTTGGCACTTGTAATATGTTGTATGAGTCTTACAATTCTCTATGTCTTCACTCCTTTATATAGAGGTGTGAAAGAGACGTTGTATAATGTCAACACATCAAAAACAGTCGTTTGAAGCTTGATCAAATCACCAATGATCTGTTGCCTGATTTGGTTATTGTCCTACGAAGGAGCAATTTCAAATCCATTTCAGTTATGGAGGAACACCGTTGCAGGCACAACTATTGTTCTTGTACTAGCAGACATAAAATCAGAGTAGTGGAGATAGTGGTTGTACACTTCGTACAGTTGTCCTTTTTTCAACGTTCTTCAAAGAATAAGCATTCAAAACCTTCAAATCCTTTTGAATTAGCCTTTGCTTCTTGTTTCTAGTCTTCTTCTAATGATAGGCGTGATTAAATCATCATTTGAACAACATCTGAAAAGCTTCAGTCTTTCAGTTTCTGATGATCTTCAGAACCTCTGATGACGTCAGCTTCTGAAGAGGTGCTTCTGATGACATCAGCTTCTTCAGAATTGCTTGTCTTCAGAACCTCTTTCTTGCAGCACAAGCTTCCTTTTTGTTGATTCCATTTCTCTCATTTGTTCTTCCAGAAACTATGCTTGAATTTAAAGACACTAAATTTGTATATAGTCCTGCACACTTGAATAAATATTAGCATATCCAATTGACACTTTTAATCCCTTGTTATCATCAAAACTTAAAGGGTAATGTTAAACACATTTTGTTCCAACAAAATATTCCTTCAAAAGAGAATTCCAAATATAAAATTATGATGTACATTAATATATTATGTGCTAGTTCAATTATTTTTTTTGACTGGTTCAATGCATTATAGTCAACATTTAAAAAAATTTAAAATATTTCCTCAAAAGAGAATTCCAAATATAAAATTTCCTCAAAAGAGAATTCAAAATATAAAATTATGATGTATAGTAATATATTATGTGCTAGTTCAATCTTTTTTTTACAGGTTCAATGCATCATAGTCAACATTTTAAAAAAAGGATTTTGTAAAAAAAAACATTTTAAAAAATAGGAAGCTAACTAATAAGAGATTTTCTTCCCGTTTCATATTTTTTTATTAATTGTAGTAATCTTTATAAATTGACTCTAATAGGTGTTGATTTTCCACATTGAAGAGATAAGATGGCTACTGGCATTAACCAAGTGCTTTTCTTCATTGCATTGTTATGTGTTGCTTATGTTTTGACTCCAGTTCGATTTTCTAATTACATAACTCAAATTTTTTCCTTTCATTTATGTATTTTTTTAGTATAATAACATTGAAAGTTTATAATGTGATCGTATTTCTAAAGAGGAGTTTGAAATGAAAACTCTATTTTGAGTTCGAGATTACGGTTTCTTAAAACATGTAAAAATACGAACATTAGACAATCTTTTCAAATTTCCTATCTTAAAGAGAATTTCGGACATAATATATTCATACTTATTTGTTAAGCTTGTCAGGTTTTAAATGATCTTATGAATTCAAAACTTCAATGTGCACACATGTGCTAACAGTATTCTATTAATTGTAGGAGGAGCAATTGACGAAAATCCTTTTCCTAATTGCATTGGCCAAGATCTATGTCCAGATAATGACAAGTGTGACAATGATTGTAAAGAGAATCATTATTTTAGAGGTGGCAAGTGTATTGCAAATCAATGTTGTTGTAGACCTGTAGCATAATTGCAACTGCTTCTCAAAGGAGTATTTGTAAACAGAATCTTATGACCAACACAAAAATAAGTTAAAAAATAAATACCGTTATTTTAAATAATAATGTTATATAGATTTAATTTCTATGCACTTATTGTTATTTCACACATATGTTGCTACATATTTAGATTGTGTTAGAGAGAGATAGATATGAGTGTTTCTCTTGGTTGGTTGTGGTGAGAAATAGGAGAGAGAGATTAAAACATGTAGGACTCATATGTTTTAGACTCTTTGGTGAACAGCGAAGAAACCATAGATGTAATTTTTCATAATTTTCCAATTACATCATAAAAAAACAATAAATTATAAATACTCCAACAACTTGCCTATGAGATTGGATAAATTAAGGGACAAACTATATAAAAAATAAAAATAAAAAACTATTCAATACCTTAACATTGTGTTTGGTAGAAGAGGAAAGGGAGGGAGGGAGAGAGAGACGATGTGTATCTGTCTTGTTTGGTTGTGATTAGAAATAGGAGAAAGAGGGGATAAAAGATGCGTATTTATCTTATTTGATTGTGATTAGATATGTCTATTTAGAAATATGTCAGTAAAACGCATGTAACATTTATATTTTCCACATAAAAAAAAAATTCACTTATCTAATATGATGCATTTATTTTTGAAAAAGTAACACTCCTCTAAAAAAAAAAGTAACACTCATATGACATATATTTTTTCCCGTTAAAAAATAGATCTAGTTATTACATTCATTTATAGGGTCTTGACATTTGATTTATTATTAGATCTTTCATCTTGGTTAATAAAATTGTTTTTTAATAACATTTTTTTTATATTACCTTCCAAATTCCAATGATTGGGAAATTTGCATTAACCCCTCAAGCTATTTTTTTTTTTTTTTTGTTGCATAAAATGCTCAACATTATACTAAATGCGTTGCATGAAATTAGATGGATAAGATAAGTTTGTCATTATTTGTGTGGTTATTTTTCCATTTTTCTTTTCCTTCGTTCTCGCGTTAACGTTTACTTACTAGTTTATTGTATGAATGCTGCAACCAAATGCTTCTACTCTCTTCAATCAACACTCTCCCACTTACCTTCAAATCTCAACGATGCCGCAACCCTTCTTGTTTCCTTCAAACCATCAACGCTAACCCTAACTCCGATTCCGATGACGATCACCGGAACAATTCCACCACCCTCACCCTCTCCTCCACCCGCGCCCTCGCCTCCGCCATTCGTAAAGTCTCCACTTCCCCCGTCGAATTCACTCAGCGACTCGAAAAACATCGCAGAAACGGACTCGTTCTTCCTAGTCCCGATTTCCATAGACTCTGCCTTCAACAACTTCGCCTCTTTCGAAGAATCGTTCCCGAATCGTTCTTATCGGTTCGTAGTTCGCATCATTCAATAAATTAGGGTTTCAATTGATATATTGCTGAACGGTGTCGTTTTTGTTGTGCTGCGCAGGTGTATGTTAGACCTGCAGGTAGTTATGTGATGGATCAACTGGAGCTGCGGAGGGTTGCTGTGTACCCTGGAGGAGATGCTGAGTCAGAGGAAGAAGGCATTGTCATTCTCGTCAGTCATTTTAATGTTCCCGCCGGATTGCGATCCGCTGAGACCGCCCTTTCCGAATTGCAAGTGTGTTGCTCATTCTGATTCTGTTATGTTATGTTATGTTATGGTGTCTCCCTGAATAAACTATCAATTTAGTCCTCAAGTATCGATGGTTAAAATATATGAAAATAATATAGATCATGCATATAGTTTATGTTTGGATTGACTTATTTGAGCCTTTATAATAGCATAAGCCTTCGTGAGTCATGACACTGCTTGGAAGAACTTATGAAAACAACTTATAACATGTTTATAAGTTGTTTTCAGCTTATTTTCCTAAACTCTTTAAGAAAAGTGTTTACGACAAAGCTTATACGAAAACAATTTAACTTTACTTTATCTTTTGTTATAGTAATTGCTTATACATAAGTGTTTATCACGATAAGTGCTTATGCTTTAACTTGCAAATGAAGTTAAGTATTCCCTCTATTTCCAAACTTTAGTAGTTTAAGGTTTTTACAGATAGATTAAGAAAATATTTGATTGATGTGTATTGTACCAAAATAACCTTATTCTAATCTTTAAATGTGTTACAAATTTCCATGTTTATGTATGTAATCTACTCCCAATATCTTGTAGTATAGGTGGAAGAAAAAGATCAATTATATCTTGGGTTTCTGAAACAACCAGTTTTTCAAGATAAATTTAAAATACTTAAAACTACTAAAAAGTAGGAATGGAGGGAGTGGTCCCTCCGGTATATGAATTTTTTTCTCAGTCCCTAGAATCTTGTCAATTTATAATAACAACAATGGTAACAGTATAAATTTTCGTATAATTTAGGAACTACTTATAAAATATTTAAGACTATTTGTTATTTTCGTAGACTTTAGGTACTGAGTAGGATAGAGTGTGATACTTATTTACTTTTATTGTTGTTGGTAAGTAGGGATCTTAATATGAGTCTGACCGTTAATTGTAGGTTAAGGTTGTACCTGAATGTAAAGCTGTAGTTCTTCCCATGGTTAAACATCCCTTTGTTGTTGGCTTCTTGGTTGCTGAGCTTCCATTGGTGGAGCTCGAAACTTGTGTGAAGGGTCAAAGTGATGGGTTGAATAACCATGTATCTGGGGAGGAAGATTATTCACTTCCTCCTTTTTTGGATTTGGATAGGAAGGCATGGGAAATTCAGACTCTTCGGATCAAGGATGAGCCAGTTGGTATGTGCAACTTCACTGCCGATCAAAGATCAAATGCTGTCGACATTTCACAGTCTCTGGCTATGGCATATGTTATGGATCAGGTTTATAAACTTCATCTGGCTTTGTTTAGATAATGACAGGGGTTCATCACTCTTTGAATATGAAATACTAGAAAGTTATGCTTGTCACACTTCTTAGATTTTGTGGGAGTGGCTTTCAAATTTGTATTTCTTAACATTTCCCTTTTTCTGAATTTGTGCTTCTAAAGTTATTTCATTCAAGTTTAAAATCATTGAATCCACCACTTCTATGAACTAGATTGATTGTTTTATTTTAGCATGCAATGCATGTTCCTTAAATTGATTTCTCTATAACTGTTTGTTGTACGATTTCATGACAGTTATAAGGTTAGTTTTTGATACTTGGTATGGACCTAAATTTCTGGCTCATCGGTGTCTGTTCTCCTTTTGCAGAAAGCAATGTTACTTCAGCAGTCAACATGGCAAAATAATGTCAGGATGAATAATCTGGTTGAGCAAGTACGAATTATTGTATTTTGTTAACCTCTTTATTCTTAGCCTTAGCATGTTCTAATTTTGCTTCCTTCAAACACAAACCAGATCCGTGGTCCACTTTCAAGCATTCAAACCTTGGGTAAAATCCTGTCCACACAAACAAAGAAAAGCGAGGTTAGTAAATTCTCTAAACAGATGAGTTTTACTATAACAGTAAAAACTAATTCATTGCCATATCTGCCATAAGTCACTCTTTCAAACCTGGTTAAACTTTACTATGTCAGTTCTATAACGAGCGGTTAATAAGCCAGGCCAACTGATGAGATGGCAAAGTTATTCATTCGTTGTGTAATTGGATATCAGCAACGTCTTAAAATAGTTACTTTTGCAGATTTCATATGACATTGTTGAGGATATCTTGGCGCTAGGTGATCGTCTGAGTGATGTTCTCCAACAACTCCAGGATGCTGTATATTTGACAAAGGTACTTCTTCTTGCAACTATTATCATACATATGTGGGGCGTGCACATAATCTTATATACCAATGATCAATTGGCTTAAATGCACTTTTGACCCCCTAACTTTGCACTAGTTGCGATTTTGGTCCCCTATTAAAAAAAACCACATTCCAGCCCCCTAAGTTTCCCTACTTTTGCAACTTTCAATTATGGTCAATCAAAATCAACCATTCAAGACAGTAGAAGATAAAGAAACCAGTCCGAAGCCATATTCTTTGCCTTATAAATCTGAAACTTGCACAACAAAACAACCCACTTGTTTTTACTGTCTTGAATTGATTTTGAATGATCAAAATTGAAAGTTGCAAAAGGGGGGAAACTTATGGGGCTGGAATGTGATTTTTGTTAAAAGGGGGCCAAAACCGGAACTAGTGCAAAGTTAGGGGATCACAAGTGTTTTTAAGCCTAATCAATTCGTCTCTTCCTCTATGTACTTGCAGAACATTATGTGCTCTGCTATTAGATATCTTATTCATTTCCTTGATTGGATTTTCCTTGATCTACAAGAAAATTGATGAGAACAAACATTCAATTTAGTCCTTAAACTATCACCATCTCACCAATTTGGTCTCTATAAACTATTAAAATCAACTAAAAGGTCCCTAAACTTTACTATCATCCAACTCAGTTTCTACTGACCAGTTTTCTATTGTGAGAGTATTTGTTAAGCATTTTTGAAATAAGAAAATAATGCAGGTACATGGTTATAGAAACCAGTGCGTCTGATGTACAATTTTTGTCCAATATGCAGGCCAATATTCTGCGCTACAACGAAGAATCAATCAAGAAAATGAATGGTTCTAATCACATATTTTCCGAGTCAGTAAAATCTCAATTGTTGGATAGTTCTCCAAGGGATGGCTCTGTTAATAAAATGCATAAATCTGGTGAGCCACTTTCTCTTGGTGCTGCTGCCCAGGATATAGAGATGCCCCTTCCACCTCTAGCTCTCGCTCCACTACGACATGGAATCAGGTAGGTTTGATTGGTTGAATAGTGAAAATATCTTTTTTGATAATGTCATGATTTAATACCACCTTCAATGTGTATATATGTTCCATTCTGTCAATTCTGCCGTCTTATAAATTCCAATGTTGCATCAATAATATAAAAAAAAAAATATTACCTTTAGGGTATTTTCTTTTTGAGGTTTAGTTTTAGATATGTTTTTCTCTTTTCTTTAAAGTATAAACATTCAGATGATTTCTGTATTTCTTATGCTGTTTTGTTGATGTCAGGAAGACCATGCAATGTTTCTGAAGTATTGGCAGATCTGGTTGATACAATCAAACCTCTTGCTCAGAATCAAAAACGTGTAATAGAACATAGTCTGCTCTCATCACCTTTGCTAGCTGCTGTAGAAGAACCTGCTCTGCGCCAGGCTTTCAGCAACCTTATTGAAGGTGCTTTACTCCGAACACATGTTGGAGGAAAGGTTACAATTGTGTCTACTTCTGCACCAGCTGGTGGCACCCTCGTACTTATTGATGATGATGGACCTGATATGCACTATATGGTAACTTCAGTTCACTCTCATTATCTCCTCTGCTTATGCACTTTCCTTTTTAACAAACTAGAGATTATTTCATGCATGTAAATTATAAAGCAAATTAAAAACATTCTCATGGCCTGTGGGGAAATTTGGAACGCTTAATTCCATGGGCTGGATAGACAGTATATACAACTGATGCCATTTTTTGAGGAAATTAGTGCTTATTTTTGGGATATATTAATTTGAGAAAACTGTAGCTCTTCCCCACGTACTGTATGCAACTTTGCATGCTTCACAATAGTATCTAGGGTAAGTCTATGAAGATGTGGGGTATCCATAAAATCACCCTAAAACTTTACCTAAATAATTCTTTGATTGAGTACTTTGTTGCAAGGGATTTGTGAAAATGGAAAATAATTGCTACTTATGAGTTTGTCTGCAGACGCAAATGCATTCACTCACACCATACGGACAAGAACTCTTGGCTGAAGATATGGTTGAAGACAATATGACGTGGAACTTTGTTGCTGGGCTGACTATTGCCCGGGAGATACTGGAGAGTTATGGCTGTGTCGTGCGCATTATATCACCCCGGACCAAAGATGCTCCACTTGGAGCTGGGGGAACTCGTGTAGAACTTTGGCTTCCATTGGCAGTTGTTAAATCTGATATATAGAATGAGTTTGAAGTTACGAAAGATAAATTGACACATTCACAAACAGTTCCGCCTCACAGCACCTGAGAGTTGAGAAACCGTCTAGAATAAGACTGTATGGTAAATATTACTAGTTCATTCTTTATCATTGCAAAAGATATGTATCCAGTCTGTATATTAGTTTGTAAAGTGTCATTTGTTGCATAGTCTATTTTATGGTTATGTGGATAATATCATGTAAACAATGTATAACATCATATAGAAAGGCGTGTGGTTTGAGAGAGTATGTCTAAAGCCTCAACATCTAAAATCGTTTGTGTCCCCATCCAATTTAACGAAACTTGTTTACAGCATCAGAAGTGATTAGAGTGGAATGAATCATCTCATGTCAAAATTTCAAGCGACCTTATCATGTGAAATTTGTATTCTCTCTTCACAAATGTCAACAAATTTTGACAATGTCTAAGAAGAGAGAAAAATAGTATACAACTCGTTGAAAGTTTGATTCAATCGGTTGTTGCCTGTGATAGTTACCAGCAAGTTATTGGCTATTGCTTGTTGAAGATGGTTATGTTGGAGCCGTTGCCTTGGTGGTGTTAATAAAGTCATCATAGTGTGGGTGTAACTGTGTAAGACCTTTGCAAATATTCATGTGAAAAAGGCAATTTTAAAACCATTTATGTGGTGTCTTTTGTTTTGTGATAAACTTGTTTGCAATGTCAAGAATTATATAAGTATTTACTAATTTTCTTATGGATTTTTTTTTATTATACATTTTTGTTTTTGAAATAAATAATAAACTATCAATTTATTCTCTAAACTATCACTTTTTATATAATTTGGTGCACAGTATATCAATTAAATAAACAGTCTTCACAGAAATTAGCATATGTTTATATACTTTAAAGACTAAAATAACGAACTTCATGTGAGCCCTTAATGTGTCATGTTCTCTCATCTATGATTGGATGCATGTGATTGTTTTTGGAAAACATCTTTTTTTGTATATAGGCAAATGGATTATGAATTATAAAAATAGAAGGGTACTCGAACTCATAATACAAAATGTGATTAGTGTGTGCTTTTTAATACTAAACCATTCACACAGCACAAATTTTATGCGCTCCACCAAGACATT